>Ga0209826_1002945_pt1 | contig 10918 bp, 10 predicted proteins | sample GOMGulsemesocosm_5_FD_184637 | JGI IMG/M metagenome (GOLD analysis project Ga0209826, IMG submission 184637) | Methane-oxidizing microbial communities from mesocosms in the Gulf of Mexico - GOM15C Gulf of Mexico (SPAdes) (version 2) | ecosystem: Environmental > Aquatic > Marine > Cold seeps...
AGAGATGAACAGAGATATCTTTGATTTAATCAATCCAGAAGAGTTTGGAATAGAGTTGAGTGAGACTTTTCAGATGCATCCAGAGCAGACTACGTGTGCGATAGTGGTTACCCATAAAGATGCAGGCTACTACAACATCTAGTTGTAGTGTGGGCATTTTTGCCCAAACTCTGCGTTGAAGTTTATTTTTGATTCGTCACATACTTCCTGTATGCTCCTCTTCAAAAAGAAACTTCGCCTTGACCTTGAACAAAACTACCCACACTACAACGGTTTTGATAACAAAAAATTGAAGTTACATTTTAGTTTTATCACCAAAATCTCGGATATACTCCATTCCAAAAAAAAATGACAATACTGTTAGTATAATAATTAAAGATACTCCCGTTTCACTACTAATATAATTTAATTTAACAAACACTAATATGGGAAATGATGATAAAAAACAAGTGAATGCAATTTTCGTTTTTAAATTTTTTGTCAACTTTTTTCCTTAAATTTCCTACTTATATAAATACTTAATATCAGTAAAACTAAACCAATTAGTCTGATGATATAATGGTCAAAATACATCCAGAAATAAAGTCCTATTAAACCTAGAAAAAGTGAAATGAATGTAATCATATTATTAACTACTTTATAAATTGTTTTGGTAAGTTTACAATCAATTACATTAAGTTATACAAGTTATTTGTAGAATCTCGCATGAAATTTCTATAATTCTCTATTCACAAATATTCAAATATCTTTTATAATACTTCCATAAAAACAAAAGGAATTATTATGAAATTTACACATCAAAACCCTACGGTTATTGAGTTTGGGGAAGGTCAGATACAATCAATTACTGGGCATATTGCAAAAGAGAAAAAGGTACTGGTCGTTTATGGTGGAGGCTCTATTAAAAAAAATGGTGTTTACGAGCAAGTGAAAAATGCACTTGAGGGATATACTTGGTTTGAGTTTGGTGGAGTTGAACCAAATCCTACTATAGAGACTATGGATAAAGCGGTACAAGTGGTACGTGAAAAGAAGATTGATTTTATACTTGCTGTTGGTGGTGGTTCAGTTGTTGATGGATGTAAGTATTTAGTAGCTGCAGCTTTATATGAAGGTGATGGTTGGGACTTTTTAGATGGGAGTAAAGAGGTTGAAAAAACTTTACCTTTAGGAGTGATATTAACATTACCAGCAACTGGAAGTGAGTCAAACTCTGCTGCTGTATTATCTAAAAAAGAAACCAATGAAAAAAGATTTTTTTATTCACCTCTAGTTTTTCCTAAGTTTGCAGTACTAGATCCAAGAACTATGAGTACTTTATCAGATAGACAACTTGCAAATGGTTTGGTAGATGCCTTTGTACACACCTGTGAACAGTATTTAACTTTTTCAACAAACGCTGTAGTTCAAGAAGGATTTGCTGAAGTTTTATTAAAAGGGTTGGTTGATTTAGCCAATACTTGGGAAAAAAGACAAGAAAAACAGTGGCAAAATAATTTGATGTGGATGGCAAATCAAGCTTTAAATGGTCTTATTGGTGTGGGTGTTCCACAAGATTGGGCAACACATATGATTGGACATGAGTTAACTGCATTTTATGGAATAGACCATGCTAGAAGTTTAGCAGTGGTTCAGCCATCATTATTAAGAGTGATGTTTGAAGATAAAAAAGACAAACTTCTTCAAATGGGTGAAAACGTATTTGGTATCACAGGTGATGCTAACGCTGTAATTTCTGCTATTGAAAAAGTATATGAAACAGTAGGAATTACAACAAATCTAAATGATTATGATGTAGATGTTAATACTGTTCCAAAAGTACTAGATGCTTTAGAAAATCATGGGATGATTAAATTGGGTGAAAATGCCAATATCACTTTAGAACATACTTCAAAAATATTAACTATGGCTATGAGATAATTAGTTTATAACATATTCTTCATAAAGAGGTTTTGCCTCTTTTGGAGGATATCCAAAGTACGTTTTAAAATCTCGACTAAATTGAGCCACGCTTTCATATCCCACTTCATAGGCTGTATCATTCACTTGATAACGATGTCTTGCTATTAAATCTTTTGCTTTGTTGAGTCGTATTTTTTTAATATATTGTATTGGTGTATGGGAAGTAATCTTTTTAAAGTGGGTATGAAAAGAAGAAACACTCATATCTTCGTCCCTTGCAAGATTGGGAACATCTAAGTGTTCACTATAATTATCATGAATATTTTTTAATGATCTGGATATTTTGGCTTCATTATTGGTATTTAAAAACATTTTATGTAAAAAATGTGCATGCTCTCCTCTGATGATTCTATAAAAAAGTTCTCGTAAAAGTTGAGGACCTAAAATCTTCGATTCTTCTTTTGACTCCATAGTTTTTAACAGTCTTAACGTAATATCTTCAATATCAGCAGTAACATTATCTGAAAATACTCCCAATTCACAGTTGGTACAAGTTGGATTTTGAGGTTTACTCATAGAATCAATGAGTTCATACATGATTTTTTTATCAATAGAAATTAACATACACATGAAAGGTTCTTCTTTTGTAGCGTAAGTTTCACACTCAAAAGGTAAAATAGTTGGAATTACCAGATAGTTATGGCAATTGTATTCTAAAGTATTATTGCCCAAATAGCCAATTTTCTTTCCTTGTAAAACCAAGACAAGACAGATATCATAAATCAAGGGACCTCTTGGGCCATAAGTAGTTGTTTTATATAATTTTACCCCATCTAAAAATGTATCATATCCACCATCTTTTGGAAGTAGTTTATTTGCTTGTATTAAAATTTCTTTTTTCATATTTTTCCGTATGCTCAATTAGTATATTTGTATTATTATACACTCTTCTTTGGACTTAAAAATGCATGATGCTCTAAAAGTCATGCTTATTTCTACAACTAATGTCCATTATACAAGTATTTGTAGCAACATTGTAGAAATTGGCATGAAATTTGTTTAATATACTATGTTAAATGTCATGAAATAACTCTATAATAAATTTAGAAAATTTAAAGGATATAGTTTGAAATTTACATATCAAAATCCAACAGTTATTCAATTTGGTGTTGGAAAAATAAAATCTTTGGTTCGATTTTTAGAAAAAGATAAAAAGATATTAATGGTTTATGGAGGAGGGTCCATTAAAACAAACGGAGTTTATGATCAAGTTAAAACTGCACTTGAAGGATATACTCTATTTGAATTCAATGGAGTTGAACCCAATCCTACTATTGAGACAATGAATAAAGCCATTGATATTATCAAAAAAGAAAAAATTGATTTTGTTTTAGCTGTGGGTGGTGGATCAGTTATTGATGGCTGTAAATATTTGGTAGCTGCAGCACTTTATGAAGGAAATGGATGGGACTTTTTAGATGGATCAAAAGTTATCAAAGAAGCTTTACCTTTGGGAGTGATTTTAACTCTACCTGCAACGGGAAGTGAGTCAAATAGTTTTGCTGTGGTTTCAAAAAAATCAACAGATGAAAAACGCTCTTTAGATTCAAGATTCTTGTTTCCTACTTTTGCGATACTTGATCCAAGTATCATGAGTACTTTATCTGATAGACAACTTGGAAATGGTTTGGTGGATGCATTTATACATACCTGTGAGCAGTATATTACTTATCCAACAACTAGTTTGGTGCAAGATGGGTATTCAGAGACTCTATTAAAAGGATTGGTTGAATTGGCAAACACTTGGGAAGATAGAAGAAGTTTACAATGGTGTGAAAATCTAATGTGGATTGCCAATCAAGCATTAAACGGTTTAATAGGTGTTGGAGTTCCCCAAGATTGGGCTACACACTGTATTGGACACGAGCTGACGGCATTTTATGGTATTGATCATGCTCGAAGTTTGGCGGTAGTTCAACCACAACTTTTAAGAGTGATGATGGAAGATAAAGAAGAAAAACTCATTCAGCTAGGTGAGACTGTATTTGGTATTAAAAATGATGCTCATGCAACCATTCTTGCTATGGAAAACTTATATGAAAAAGTAGGAGTGACTACGAATTTAAATCATTATGATATCGATAAGGATGTGGTTTCAAATGTAGTGACTGCTTTAGAAAAACATGGAATGAGTAAAATTGGTGAAAATGCCAATATAACATTAGAACATACGTCTAAAATATTAACTATGGCGATGAAGTAGAAACTTCTTTAGTCTTAAAACTACACTATAGTAAATACTACTGTAGTGTAATTTTAGACTCTTTTATTTTAGGTAATTTAACTTCTAAGTTTTTATAAATCAAATTGATACTTTTACCTGCTTTCTTCCCATCAACTTTTGGACCTATAATTATCTCTTTTATAGGAAGAATTCTATTTTGCTGCGAGTTTTTTTTATATAAATGTAGTTCGATATAAGGTGTTAAAATTGAATCAACCATTCTTAATTTATTTTTGATACGTTGTTCATTTGCAAAATCATTGTTAATATATATAGCTCTCCACTCTTTTTCTTCACTAAAAGCACTAGATTTAAACCGTTTACTTTGGGCATTAAGATAATAGGCCAAACTTTTAGCACTGGCCTTCATGATATTCTCCGTATTGGGTAAGTCTTGCGCTATGAGTTTTTGTGATTGAAGTACCATGAATTTTATTTTTGACTTGACCATTTTACTTTGAATCTTTTTATTATAAATTACTTTTTTGATAGAAATATGACCAAATTCTTCATCACTGTTTGAATCAATCATGTTTTCTAAATTAAGCCCCACCGCGTATCCTTCTCCAAAGTTGGTATATCCCTTCCATTGACTTAATAAATCACTGGTTTCACAAAAAGAGGTGATATAAATTTCTTCTTCTTTTGAGTTCATATGTTCTAAATAATTCAGACTTAGTTCACAAAACTGTTGTATGTAAGTATCTTTGTTTTTTAAATAAGTATTGATAACTTCTTTTGTCATATCTAAACCATATTGAATTTCATACAAATCATTTAAAAAAGAAGCTTCGGTTGCCCAAATATGTTGATTTTGTAAAATACCTAAAAGTCCAGCAGGTGTGGTGTAGTGATAAAGTAATCCATGATGTGTTTCTTTTTCTTCTTTTTTTTGTAATAAGTGAAAAACTTTTTCCCAAAGGGTACTATCAAAATGAATTTTATCCTGCATTTTTTCTCCTTTGGGTATTGGTAAAGTATTATATCAGATTTCATTAATAGTAAAAGTAAGCCCATTTTCTTCTTGGAAAAATATTGTTTATTTTTTAATATGAAATAAGAAAAATTTCGGTAGAATAATTTACTTTACAGTACGTAATAACTGTGTACAATATAAATAAAACAAGGATACCTGTATGTTCGACAAGATTAAAAACAAAATTTTAGATTATGTTTTTATTATTTCAAAACAACCCGTGTTACTCAAAGATTTACTCGTTGCCAATGATCTGTATACAGAAAAAATGCGTGTGGATGCTTCAAAGTTAGGTTTCAGACTTAATATTGCCAGAGCTTATATCGCCTTTGCTGTTCTCGCATTTGTGATAGTTTTCCCAATAGCTATTGTAGGACATGTACTTTTAACAAAAATTGATTCACATATTTCTATTCTGGCTTCAATTTTATTAACAGCTCTAATTTTTATCTATTTTAATATTTTTAGAGAAAAGCTGGTTGATATCATGACTATCAATCGTATCAAACAAGCTTGGAAAAATCATTTTCCATATTTTCCATATAATGAATACCATGCTAAAGTAGCCGCTTTGTATGAAAAAGCTGAAAAAGCAGAAATATCAAAAAAAGAATTAGAAGTTTATATTTTAGATAATTTGTCTAAAGAATAAGTTCGTAAAACTTTTCATCACAAGACATAAAAGGAAAATCAGAAGGTAAAACTTCTTTTTCCACTTCCATAAATCCATTTTTTTCATAAAACTTATGCGCTGCATAAAAATCAAATCCAGTACCTAAATATATCTCTCTAGCCAAATGATCACTGGCAAAATGAATAGACTCTTTGAGTAACTTATTCGCTGTATCATAAAGTGTTCCTCTAAAATCTTTATGGATATACATGTTGTGTAAAGCCATCTTTCTTTTGGAGATGTATGATATTGAAATAGTTCCTACTACATTCTCTTTATATAAAGCTAAACAAAAGAGGCTAGAGTTATCTTTCATGTAAAAAGCAGCAATATCTTGCAAGTCTTCTCGCTCTTCAAGGGAAACATTTAGTTTAAGTTCATCTTCTTGAATAGAAAAAATAAGGTCAGTAGTTTTGTTTTGATATTTATCTATAAAGGGGACTATATTTACATTCATAAGGCAACCTTTAAAAGTAATATTAAAATTGATATTTATTACTATAACATAGATAAATTTAATTAAGACAGACATATACTTATAAAGGATAAACTTAAGTGATATTTAAATAATTCAAAAGTTGGTGCAAGATGGATTTTGAAAAGTTTGATAATGGAAAAGAATTTACTCTGGGTGCTGAGCTTGAGTTACGCTTACTACATAAGGAGACTCTGCTTCTTGCCAATGAATATGCCTATATCTACGAAAATTTAGATATCAAATACAAACAAAATATTTCAGCAGAGTTTTTAGATTCTATGGTAGAAATTAATTCACCTGTATTTAAAACAGCTTTAGAGATTAAAGACTATTTTCAAAAATGCATCAAATCTATAAAACATATTGCTTCAAAAAAATCACTTCTGGTAAGTACTTCGGGATGTTACTCTTTAAAAAATAAAAATATTAAAATTGCACCAGATCCCAGATATAAAAAAATACTTAATGAACATCAAATCTTAATTCGAGATTTTAATATTTGTGGACTTCATGTACATGTGGGGTTTAAAGATTTTGATCAAGCACTTAAAGCATATAACTTCTCTTTAAAATATATTCCTTTGCTATTAGCACTTAGTACAGCTTCTCCTTATTTTGATGGAAAAAGTACTGGTTTACACTCTTATAGACAAATAATCTTTGATGAATTACCAAAAGCAGGGGTTCCTCAATATTTTGATTCTTATTCAGAAGTAAAAGATTTATATGATTTACTTGAAAAGACTGGTGTAATACAAAGTCAAAAAGATATTTGGTGGGATATACGAATACAACCCAATCTTAAAACTTTAGAATTTCGTGTGTGCGATGCCAATAATGATTTTGAACGAATAGAGATATTGATTGCATTAACCCAAGCAATTTGTAAATACGCAATGATATCCAAAATTGAGCGATTACCAAGACAAGTGTTGAAACAAAATGTGTGGAGTGCTGTGCGACATGGAATTAATGCTGATTTGATTTTTGAAGGTGAAAAACAATCCCTCAAAAATATTTTGAGAAATCTTTCTATGGAATTTTTTGCCTTGGGTATTATTGATGAAAACATGCAGAAAAGAATTGAAAAAATAAGTAATGAAAAAAATATTTCTACAAAAATGATAGAAAAATATGAAGAAACAAATTCACTCATAGAAGTAGAAAAGATGGGAGTATTTTAATGAAAGGTGTCGTGAGTGCAGGAGATAAAAATAGCGCACAAGCAGGTGCTGATATTTTAAAAGAAGGTGGTAATGCTTATGATGCGGCAGTAGCAGTGATGTTAGCAGCTCCTTTATGTGAACCATTGTTTACAAGCCTAGGTGGTGGAGGGTTTTTATTGGGAGTAGAAAAGGGTGTCACTCCTATAGTGTATGATTTTTTTGTAGATGTCCCTTCAAATAAAGTCAAAGACCCCGAGTTCTACCCCATATATGTTGATTTTAAAACTTCCATTCAAGAATTTCATATAGGAGCAGGATCCATTGCACTTCCAGGCATGGTTAAAGGCATTTATCAAATATATGAAGAAAAGTGTACCTTACCCTTAACTAAGCTCATAGAACCAGCTCTTAGATATGCTAAAGAAGGTATCTATTTGTCTCCCATGCAAGCAAGCTTTTTAAAATTAACCGAACCTATATTTACTTCAACTCAAAGTTCACGTGACATATATACTGTTGATTCCAAACTTTTAAATGAAACCCATTTATATAAAAACCCAGATTATGCTGATTTTTTAGTAAACTTCGCCAAGGAAGGTAGTTCTTTGTTTTATGATGGAGAAGTGGCTCAATCTATTGAAGATATTTCAAAAGACAACGATGGTCTAATCTATAAAGAAGATTTACATCAATATGAAACGCTTAAAAGAACACCAATTAAATTCACCTATAAACAATATGATATGTTCACCAATCCTCCTCCTTCTTGTGGAGGAGTGCTCATCGCTTTTACTATGAAATTATTGGAGACAATGGATTTAGAAAAGTATAGAAGTTTAGAACAGGTCAAACAATTTATTGAAGCCTTACATATTACCAATGACTTTAGAAGCGAACATGTGGATGAGTTTTTGCATAACATTGGACTTGAAGAGATTTTAGACAATGAAAGATTATTTAAAAACTTTGCTATCTCTCAAAACAGTCGATTAAATCTATGGGGGAATACCACTCATATTAGTATCATAGATGAAAATGAAACAGCAGTAAGTATTACAACCACCAATGGAGAAGGTAGTGGACATGTGATAAAAGGTACAGGTATTATGTTAAACAATATGTTGGGAGAAGAAGATTTAAATCCCCATGGATTTTTCTCTTGGCCTTCTGGAATACGTCTGCCTTCTATGATGGCACCCACAGCAGTGTTAAAACAAGGACATCCTCATTTATTACTGGGGAGTGCTGGAAGTAATCGTATTCGTTCTGCCATTATTCAAACCATGATTAACTATTTAGATTATGGTATGGATATTCAAACCAGTATTAACACTGCACGAACTCACTATGAAAAAGGAATAGTATGTATGGAACCTCCTTGTGATAAACATATACGTGATGAGGTTGAAAAGCTTTATAAGTTGAATTATTTTGATGATTTTAATTTATTTTTTGGAGGGGTACAAGCAGTAACGGGAGACCTAAACGGAGGAAGTGATGATAGACGAGGAGCCTCCGTTATACGTGTAGAATAATTATTCCGTATGACCTTCGGCGTTAGATAAAAAATTTGTACAACTCACATACTGGAAGTATGCTCCTTATTCGAATTTTCTATCTGCCTTGAATCTCACACAACTAATTATTCTTTGGCAACCTCTAGAAGGGAAATAAAGTCACTTCTTTAGATTGATATCAAAATGTATATTCATGAACTCTATTAGAGATTCCACAAATGCTTTGGCTGTTTTTTGTCTGTTCTCTTTGTTATCTCTACATCCAATATAGGGAAACTCAGCTTGAATAGCTGAAATACTTCCATCATCTTGTGAGCAGTAGGCTTGTGTATTATATGCCCCTTCAAAATAGTTACCACATTTGGCATAGGGCATATCTTTTGAAGGGATACTTTTAAAGTTTTTACTATTCATTAGTCCAGAAAGAGAACTCTCACCTTTCATTTGTTCGATAAAACATTTGGTAGAAAAATTCCCAAGTGTTTTGATACTGGATAATTCTTGATGTTCAAGTAGATTCTCATCATCAAGTTTTAGAGTATCATTAAATAAGAGATATCCAAATTCAATGTGTTGATGCTCATGTGATTGTCCATGAATATCAATATAAATTCCTTTTTGAAATTTATCATGTACTTTGACTTTCGCATCTTGGATAAATGTATGGAAACTGTTATAAGAATCCAAGGCTTTACCTTGATTATCAATGGCATGTTCAACCGCTCTATTTGCATCTACTTTTTTTCTAGATAGATTCATAAGAACTGTATGTGGGTAAGCCTTAGTTTGGCTTAGAAACTCATCTAAGATTTCATAAGTGAGTTCTTTGGTATTTGAGTCAATATCGAAAACTCCACTTTTTCTATTTTGGATATATTTGGGATCATAAGTACCTCCATGAGGAGCAGAAAGAATGATGGGTAAACTTCCTTCTAGGTATTCAACGTAATGTTTATTTATTAATGGTCTTTTAGTCATATATTGCTTTTGCTTCTTTATTTCTTTGTTGTTTTAATTCCATATCAATGTATTTGGCATCAATAGAAATTTTGTGTTTAAACCCTAAAGTTTGTTTCATTTTGACAGGTTTGATTTCATAAATCTCAAATCCAGCTTTATACATGGATAGTCGAACGGGTGTGGCAATAGAGTAGGTGGTCACAATGGCGTCTTCATTACAGGCTTCATGTATGTCTTTAAAATATTCAACGGTCCATAACTCATTATTCACATCACTTGAAAATGCATCTTGATAAACAATGTCCATGTTCTTGAGTGTTTTAATATATTTTCTAGCATCACAAATTTTGACTTCTATATTAAAAAAATCATCTTTGTATTTTTTGTCTTTTGAAATACTTTGGATAATATGTTTGATATCTTTAAATTCTTCGGGAAAGTTAAAATCATGTAAAGAGTTAATCAGCTCAGCATCTAACTCAGGAGAATAAATGTTGAGTTTCACATCTAATTTATTTCTTAGTACGTAATAAATGGTACTAAAAGTATTGTATCCAATACCAAAACAGATATCTAAAATATTTAGTTCTTTTTTATCTTTATGATACTCAAAAGCAGGAATGACATGTTTACTCATGGATTCTTTTATAGCACCTGTTTTTATATCATGAAAATGTTGATTATATTTTGAGGAAAATAAAGTGTGACTACCATCTTTTGTGAGAATATGTTCTGGCATTACAGGCCATTTCCCCACATATGCATTTTTTTAGCTGTAATCATCATATAATCCTCAAAAATATCAATATCATTAGCAGCTCGAAAATTTGTTTCTTCCAATAAAGATTTGATTTCTTCCACATTATTTTTTGATTTTTTAACAAGTATTATAATATTGGCCGAATTTTCCAATGCAGTATAGTACATTTTTAAAAGATTGATTTTGTTCTCACAAGAATCTA
>Ga0209826_1002948_pt1 | contig 10915 bp, 10 predicted proteins | sample GOMGulsemesocosm_5_FD_184637 | JGI IMG/M metagenome (GOLD analysis project Ga0209826, IMG submission 184637) | Methane-oxidizing microbial communities from mesocosms in the Gulf of Mexico - GOM15C Gulf of Mexico (SPAdes) (version 2) | ecosystem: Environmental > Aquatic > Marine > Cold seeps...
GATTAATACGACTTTACAGTATTACAGCTCTTTTTTATTATTTTTTTAGGTGCGGAAAGACAGTTTTATATAATTTCACTCGGAGTTTCTAACTCAAGCTTTGCTCGCTCTGCCTTTGAGATGTACCGTGGCTTATTACTGGTATGCAACTTAGCATTCATCTTTTTTAGCTTCTTTTTCAATGTGTTATTTATTTTCTTTTTTCTGTTCATTTTGATGATGCTTTTAAATTAGAATAATTGCCATTAATGGCATATAAGGAAAAATGACGGTTGGTTTTAGTGCATTTTTTAAATATTCAAGAACAAGTGACAACCCTTTTGGGCGTTGTTTACTCCATTCGCTATAAAACTGAAAAGGATTAAATTTTATAGTTTGTTTATCAACTTGTGCCCGTTCAATTTGCTCAATTCTATCACTTAGCCTAGCTTGGTACGTTTTCCAAATAGCTTCTTGAAGCCACAAAACACCTAATAGTAGAATAAACAAGCTACTTACAATTGACGATGTTAAGTAAATGAAAGATATTGCGATAGCAAATAGTTTGATTAATAGAGCATACTGCTCATATTTCTCATGATTGTTATGTAAAATTTTCCATTCTTGTATAAGGTCTTGATTCATAATATCTGTTAATACTAGCTACTTTACTGGTATTATACCAATCAAACTAATTAATACCAATTTCACTAAATATGTGATCATTTTTAATGATTTAAATATCCAATAACATTGTTGCTTTCAATTCTAATAGCCAGCTATTACTCAATCAAGCACCTTGTTCTTGAAAATTTGCCTTCATTAAAACTTTTTATCTTAATTAACCTGATTTGTATAATGCCGATATTCTATCTCTCTTGAAAGAATATGTTCATTATTTCAATTAATATTATTACCTTACAAGGCATTTATTTTGAGTATCCCATCTACTGCTTTTTCATCATTAAAGCTTCATCCTGATTTGGTTAAAAACTTATCTTCAATGGGGTATGAAAAAATGACTCCAATTCAAGCACAAACATTACCTAAAATGTTATCAGGGTTAGATGTTATTGGACAAGGTAAAACGGGCTCTGGAAAAACAGCGGCGTTTGGCTTGGCATTATTAGAAAAATTAGAAGTTAAACGCTTTAGAATTCAATCAATGGTGCTTTGTCCTACACGAGAGTTAGCGGATCAAGTCGCGAAAGAAATTCGTAAACTTGCTCGTGCGGTTCATAATATTAAAATCCTGACTTTATGTGGCGGAACTCCTTTTGGCCCTCAAATAGGTTCTCTTGAGCATGGCGCACATATTATTGTAGGAACACCAGGAAGAATTGAAGAGCATGTAATCAAAGGAACACTTCAGCTTGAACATTTGAATTTATTAGTACTTGATGAAGCTGACCGTATGTTAGAAATGGGTTTTCAGGCGGCACTTGATAATATTATTGGGCGTACACCTGATGATCGTCAAACATTATTGTTTAGTGCAACTTTTCCTAAACAAATACAAATAATTAGTGACAGCATAATGGATGAACCCATTGTCATAAAAGTTGCTGACTCAGAAGATGAGTCAACAATTACACAACATTTTTTTAAAGTAGAAGACAATGATGCAAGGCCAGATGCCATTCGTTTACTTCTACTTAATAACCCTGTTGAGTCTACTGTAATTTTTTGTAATACAAAAAAAGAAACACAGCAATTAGCGCATATGTTGCAAGATGACGGTTTTAGTGTTTTAGCATTACATGGTGATTTAGAGCAACGAGATAGAGACCAAACTTTACTTCGCTTTGCTAATAAAAGTGTCGCTGTACTTGTTGCAACAGATGTTGCAGCACGTGGTTTAGATATAGATTCTTTAGATTTAGTGATTAATTATCATATTGCCCGTGATAGTGAAGTTCATGTTCATCGCATAGGTCGTACAGGCCGCGCAGGTAGTACTGGTTTAGCCTACTCTCTGTTTAGTGACAAAGAAAGTTATAAAATTGGCTTGTTAGAAGATTACCTTGATCATGTAATAAAACCAGAGCTATTACCCTCAGCATCTGTGCTAGCTAATGAAAGACATCAAGCACAAATGGCTACCATACAAATTGATGGCGGTAAGAAGCAAAAAGTACGCCCTGGCGATATTTTAGGAGCTTTAACTGGTGATAATGGTATTAAAGGTGCTCAAGTTGGTAAAATTAATGTTCTAGATAATAAAGCCTATGTAGCCGTTAAAAAAAGTGCATTAAAATTAGCATTAAGAAAACTAAGCAAAGGAAAAATGAAAGGACGTACCTTTAAAGTTCGACACTTAACTTTTTAGTTAAACAATGTTGATAGAGTAACGTGAAAAAAGCCTATCAAAATCTGCTAAGTAGAGCAGTACTGAGTGAAGATAAAGCACAATTACAAGCAGTAGATGCTTTGGTTTTACTATCAAAGCAGTTATTAAATGAGCAATCTTTAGTGATTACTCAAAAAAACAGATTAAGCGCTACACGCTTGTTTCGTCAACCTAAAAAAGAAACTGTTCAAGGTCTATATTTTTATGGAAGAGTAGGGCGTGGCAAAACCATGCTGATGGACTTGTTTTATAAAAACATTGAAATATCAAAGAAAAAACGGATTCACTTTCATCGGTTTATGGAAGAAGTTCATCAACAACTCAATACTATTTCTCATAAAAAACAGCACTGTGATAATCCATTAACGTATGTAGCTAAGTCTTGGGCACAGAATGTTCAACTGCTCTGCTTCGATGAGTTTTTTGTCAATGATATTGGTGACGCAATGTTATTGAGTGGTTTATTTGCTGCACTTTTTGCTGAAGGTGTTACTTTAGTTGCCACCTCTAATTGTAAGCCCGAGCAACTATATAAAAATGGATTGCAAAGAGATCGTTTTTTACCAACAATTAAACTTCTAAAGCAAAACTGTAAGGTTATGTCTATTGATGGAGAAACTGATTACCGGTTGAGCCAATCATTAGCGAATAGTGATTATAAGAATTATTACCTTTTAGCTGATAATGGCAATGAACAATTACTTAAACGCTTTAGAGAATTAACTTGCATTGATATAATATCAAATGGCTATTTAAATATTAATCACAGAACAATCAAATATATTTCAACCCATTTAGATGTGATTTGGTTCGATTTTAATGACTTATGCTCAGGGCCTCGTAGCCAGCGAGACTACATACAATTGTCCAATCAATTTTCGACGATTTTCATCAGTAATGTGCCTCAATTTTCAGGGGAATTAATTCCTGCTGTTTTTTCTGGCGTTGAAGATAGCTATCAACGCAGTGGTGTATTAATGGGCAAACTACGTTCATTAGATGATGAAGCTAGGCGATTCATTGCTTTAGTTGATGAATTCTATGACAGAAAAATTCAGTTAATTATCAGTAGTGAAGTTGATATTGCTGAACTATATCAAGGTGAGCAGTTAACTTTTGAATTTGCACGTTGCCAATCTAGGTTATTTGAAATACAGCGTTTGTAATTGACTACTTTTTAGTTATTCTAACTAAAATATCTATTTTATAATTTCATCAGTAAACTCGCGATTCTGTATCTTTTTGATTTATATGTGTTTAATAGTTGGCATCACTTTTGTAATAGTAATCGTTAATTAAAGTGAAATAATGATTTATTCAGCATTATTTATTCAGTAAACACTAAGGATTTTCAGATGAAAAAAATATTTAATAAAAACAACATAACATCTTCAATTGTTGCCGCTACATTTATTGCTACATTATCTTCAACATCAGTTTATGCACATGACGATTCATGTGATGTAAATTTAAATGCAGGCTTTAGTATCGATGAAGGTCGTATTGAATTCTTAGATGAAGAAAATAATAGTTTGTATAAAATTATGAATGATGAAAAGTTAATTGTTTCAGGTGAACATATTGATCTTACATCAAACCAACAGTTATTGGTGCACGAATACTCAACTAATATTCGAGCGTTAGTACCAGAAATTAAATCAGTTGCTATTGAAGGTGTTGATCTAGCACTTGAAGCCGTCAATTTGGTATTTACAGAGTTGCTGGGTGAAGGAAATAATGTTGGTGATGAACTAACGCAAGAGTTGTCATCACTTAAAGAGGAAGTTTCAACACGCTTCTCAATTGCGGATGGCTTTACGATTGGTGCAGATGGTCTTAATGGTGATGAGTTATTAGGGGATGAATTTGAAGAGCGTATTGAAACTGTTGTTGAAACAGCAGTAATGAACTCAATGGGAAGTTTGTTAGTTGCCCTTGGTCAAGAAATGTTATTTTCCGGTGGCGATACCGATGCTTTTGAAACTAAAATGGAAAGTTTTGGTGAAAATATAGAGCATGAAATGGAAAATAGAGCTGAAAAAATAGAACGTAAAGCAGAAAAACTTTGTATAGCTATTGTTGAAATTGATGAGCTTGAAGAGCAATTAAAAGCAAGCATCAAACCATTAGCAAATATTGATGTTATTTCAACCAAGATAAACCATAGTGATGAACATTCAATGTAAAAAAGGTAAAGATGTAAAAATGCGATAATGCTTTAAAGCTATATACAGGTTTAAATAAATACTCCTTTGGACTTATCATTGCTATTATTGATAAGTCCTTTTTTTATGAATAATCCATGCCATTTTATGAATGCAGTTCAACGTTTACATCAATATAGAATGAGTCTTAGTACAACAACTTATAAGTCGCGTGGGCAACGAGTTATACGCTGTGATTTATGTCGTTTAGCCAAACAATTTTGTATTTGTGAACTTGCTCCTTTATCTCTAGTTGATGCAATAAAACCTAAAACACAAGCAGGTTTTTTATTATTAATGTATGACACAGAAGTATTAAAGCCGAGTAATACAGGAAAATTAATTGCAGATTTAGTTCCTGATACTTATGCATTTTTGTGGTCTAGAACAGAAGAAAATGTCGCCTTACAAGCAATACTTGATGATGAACAATGGCAACCTTTTGTTGTATTTCCTCAAGCTTATGCTGAAGATAATAGAGAGGTTCATAATACTAAAGTAATATGCTCACCAAATAAAAGGCCGTTATTCATCATGCTTGATGGTAGCTGGCGTGAAGCAAAAAAGATGTTTCGTAAAAGCCCTTATTTGAATAAATTTCCATTGGTTTCGTTTGATCCTAAGTTATCAAAAAAAACATTCAATTACTCTCCTGTTGGCGATGACTCACGTTACACAGTTCGAAAAACTGAGTTAGAACATCAATTTTCTACTGCTGAAGTTGCGGCACGCGTATTTGATATGATGGGTGAGCATGAAAACGCGACACTGCTTGATCTTTGGTTTGATGTTTTTAATTATCAATATCAAAAGGGTGTATGCCAAAGAAATCAAGGCAATGTGAATGCACTTGTAAATTATCAAAAGTATATTAAAAGCCTTGTATAAAAACATGCCTATGTACGTTGCTCAGGAGCGTCATTCCCGTAGTCATTTAATCGGGAATCTTAGTCTAAAGTGATGAGATCTTCGATTAAAACACCTCGAAGATGACGGTTCTAATCTGGCATTAATGTTTGATTGTTTTCTTTTGCTATATTTTTTAAATAATTCCATACCGTATTCACATGTGATAAACGTTTACTTTCAGGGTGAGTTACCAGATGAAAACTACGCACTACATCAATTTCTTCAGCACAAAGCTTTATTAAACTTGTATCTTGCTCTGCTAAAAAGCAGGGTAAAATACCAATACCTAAGCCACTTTTTATCGCACTATATTGACTGGTTATGCTGGTACTTTGAAAACCAGGTAAAACTTCAAAATTTAGTTCTTTAAGATAAGACAACTGCTCGGTAAATAATAAATTATCAACATAACTTATCCACTGTTGGCTTGCTAAGTTTTTTAGTGAGACAGGCTCTTTTAATTTACTTAAATAATTATTGTGCGCAAAAAGTTGTAATTTGTAATTACATAATTTAGTGATAATAGTTGATGTGTTTTTTGGGCGTTCAACAGCAATCGCTATATCAGCTTCATTTCGGCTAATTTTAACATCACGTGCAAAATGAATGAGCTCTATTTTAATATCAGGATACTCTTGCTGTAATGTTAATAACCTAGGAGCAATAAAAAAACTACCAAAAGCTTCAGTTACGCCAATACGAACAAGACCACTATTTAATACAGTTTTGTTTTTTATATCAGCGAATGCTTGGCTTGCATCCACTTCCATTCTTCGGGCGAATTGTAATAACTTATTACCATCTAATGTTAGTTTATGCCCGTCAACTGTGCGCTCAAATAACTTAGTGGATAAGTTTTCTTCTAATTTATGTAACCGTCTTGAAAGTGTAGACGGGTCAATGTCTAGCCTTTTTGCTGCAATAGATAATCTCTCGCATCGAGCAACTTCTAAAAATACTTTAATATCATCCCAATTCATGAATAGAGTTTACCATAAGTAAAGTGTAATTGTAATTATGCAAGCTATGTTGCATTTATGAGTGTTGAGCTTTGCTACATAAAGCACTACCTTACTCTTATATTAAATTATTTCATTGTTAAACTAATTGAGGTTTGTATGACTATTAAAGAAGTACCATTAATTATTAATGGCGAGAAAATTCGCTCAAAAACAACGCAATGGTTAGATGTATTAAACCCAGCTACCCAAGAAGTTGTTGCTCGAGTACCAATGGCGACACCTGAAGAAGTTAATGCAGCTGTTAACTCAGCACAAGAAGCATTTAAAACCTGGTCTAAAGTTTCGCTAACTAACCGTATGCGTATTATGGTAGCTTTTGCACATTTAGTACGCAAAAACACTAAAGAACTTGCAGAGTTAGTGACGCTTGAACATGGTAAAACATTACCTGATGCAGAAGGTGAAGTAGGGCGTGCATTAGAAGCTATTGAAAATGCATGTTCAATTACACGCTTACAATTAGGTGATATGGGTAATAACGTCGCAACAGGTGTTGATACTTATACTTTGCATAAACCTTTAGGTGTTGGTTTGGGTATAACTGCTTTTAACTTTCCTTTAATGTTGCCAGCTTTTATGTTTCCACCAGCAATAGCCTGTGGCAATACTTTTGTATTAAAGCCTTCAGAGCAAGCACCATCTTCAACTATCCGTTTTGTTGAATTAGCGATTGAAGCAGGTTTACCGGCAGGTGTATTAAATGTAGTACATGGAGGACCTGATGTTGTAAATGCATTAATTGAGCATGAACATATTAAAGCAGTATCATTTATTGGTTCAACCCATGTTGGTACGCATGTTTATAATCATGCAAGTAAACATGGGAAACGCGCTCAATCTATGATGGGTGCTAAGAACCATATGGTCATCATGCCTGATGCTAATAAAGATCGTGCAATTAATGACTTATTAGGTTCTGCTTTTGGTGCGGCAGGGCAACGCTGTATGGCTAACCCTGTTACTATTTTAGTTGGAGAAGCCCGTAGTTGGTTGCCTGAAATTGTTGAGCGCACTAAGTTGATGAAAGTAGGACCTGGCTCACAACGTGATGCTGATTTAGGCCCTGTTGTTTCTCCACAAGCGAAAAAGCGTATTATTTCATTATTAGACAGCGGTGTTGAGCAAGGAGCCACTTTGTTAGTAGATGGCCGAAATTGCCAAGTAGAGGGTTACCCAGATGGCAACTTTGTTGGCCCTACTATGTTTAGCAATGTTACTACAGACATGGACATTTATAATCAAGAAATCTTTGGTCCTGCATTGTGTGTATTAGAAGCAGAAACGTTAGAAGAAGCAATAGAGATGATTAATGCTAATCCTAATGGTAACGGTACTTCTATATTTACATCATCAGGTTGGACAGCGCGTAAATTTGAAAATGATATTGATGTAGGGCAAGTGGGTATTAATGTACCAATTCCTGTACCTGTAGCCTTTTTCAGCTTCACAGGGTCTCGTGCATCTAAGCTTGGTGATTTAGGGCCAAATGGAAAACAAACAGTGAGCTTTTGGACACATACAAAATCTGTTACTGCTCGTTGGTTTGAACCTGATCATCAAGATGGTTCAAAGGTACATACAACCATTAGTATGAAGTAAAAAAGTTGTAAGGCTAGAAAGTAAAAAGGTTGTAAGGTTTTAAACCTTACAACCTTTTTTTAACATTTAAACTTTATAGCATTTGTACTTTACCGCTTTTTCTAGTGTAATAACCTTGCACGAATTGTCCCATCAATTGCTTTAAGCGATTTTAGTGCTTGAAGGCTATCTTGAGAATTAATATCAATCACCACATACCCTATAGCATCATCTGTTTGTAAGTATTGAGCGGCAATATTAATACTATGCTGTGCAAAAGCTTGGTTAATTTTAGTTAAAATACCGGGTTGGTTGTGATGGATATGCAATAAGCGGCTAGTATCTGTATGAATAGGTAAAGAGACTTCAGGGAAGTTAACGGCAGACAAGGTCGATCCATTATCAGAATATTTCGCTAACTTACTGGCGACTTCTAAACCAATGTTTTCTTGTGCTTCTTTCGTACTTCCACCAACATGCGGTGTTAAAATTACATTATCAAAACCACGCAAAGGTGATAGAAACTCTTCATCGTTGCTCTTAGGCTCAATAGGAAAAACATCAATAGCTGCCCCTGCTATTTTTTTACTTTGAAGTGCATCAACTAAAGCGTCAATTTCAACAACAGTACCACGAGATGCATTAATAAAAATAGCCCCTGCTTTCATAACAGAGAACTCAGCTTTACCAATCATGTTCTGTGTTTGCTTTGTTTCAGGAACATGTAAACTTACTACGTCAGCTTCTTTTAATAATGCTTTTAAAGTGCTAACTTGGCTAGCATTACCTAGTGATAATTTTGTCTCAATATCATAAAAGCGTACACGCATGCCTAATGTTTCAGCAAGAATACCCAATTGAGTGCCAATATGACCATATCCAATAATACCTAATGTTTTCCCTCTAGCTTCTACTGAGCCCGCTGCCGATTTGAACCATTCTCCTCTATGCGCTTTAGCACTTTTTTCAGGTATGCCACGTAGTAGAAGTAATGTTTCACCCAGTACTAATTCAGCAACTGATCGAGTATTTGAAAAAGGAGCATTGAAAACAGGAATACCAAGTTTTTGAGCTGCTTTAATATCAACTTGGTTTGTACCAATACAAAAACAGCCAATAGCGGTTAATTTTTTTGCATGACTTAAAACATTTTCAGTTAATTGCGTGCGTGAACGAATACCAATAAAATGAACAGAAGAAATTTTTTCAATTAGCTCTGATTCACTAAGTGATGTTTTAATGTATTCAATATTTGAATAGCCTTTTGATTTTAGCTCTTCTAATGTACTTTTATGAACACCTTCTAATAAAAGTATTTTAATTTTATTTTTTGATAATGAATTTTTGCTAGTTGCCATTTTATTACCGTTTCATGTGTAGATTTAAGTTGTAGAGATTTTAGATATCTAGCCATCTAAAAAACGTAAGATAACATAGACTTTATTGTAGCTAAACACTTTATTTAGTGATTATTTATCAGTGATATAATTTTTAGCTATATCACTGATAAATAGAATTTTTATTTGAACATTATTAAATGACATTTACACCGTCAGCGGATGCTAATACTAGAATGTCAGCACCTCGGTTAGCAAATAAACCATTAGTTACCACACCCACTAGTGAGTTTATACAGTTTTCCATTGCTTTAGGATCAACAATAGATAAGTTATAAACATCAAGGATCACATTGCCATTATCAGTAACAACGCCTGTGCGGTATACAGGGTCACCGCCAAGTTTTACTAATTCACGAGCAACATAACTTCTCGCCATTGGGATTACTTCTACAGGTAAAGGGAAATCACCTAATACAGCCACTTTTTTTGACTCATCAGCAATACAAATGAATTTTTTTGCAACGGCTGCAACAATTTTTTCACGCGTTAATGCACCACCACCACCTTTGATCATTGCCATGTGCTTAGTTATCTCATCAGCACCATCTACGTATACATCTAATACATCAATATTGTTTAGATCAAATACTTCAATACCATGAGCTTTAAGACGTTTAGTTGAAACTTCAGAACTTGAAACGGCACCCGCTATCTTGTTTTTAATACCAGCCAAAGCATCAATAAAATAATTAACAGTAGAGCCAGTGCCAACACCAACTATAGTGTCATTTTCGATAAATTCGAGCGCTTTTATTGCTGCAGACTTTTTCATTTCATCTTGAGTCATTTTAGTTATCTTCTTTTGAGGAGGGGCAGAGTGCTAACGTTGATGTAAATTATAACACTGCTTATAAATAAAGCTATAAATGACAGGAGGGATATATATTTAAAATTTAAAACTTTGATTTGGTGTGATAATTTCAGGTATTGGAATATCCCAACTTTCATTTCGAATTGAATCTACTTTTTGGCAATTATGTGCAATGCCAATGGGTGAGAGTTTTGTTGCTGTTTCTAAATTGTTATACCATGATGAAAGTGTTCTATCGTAAAAGCCGCCACCCATTCCTAATCGGTTCCCTAAGTTATCAAAAGCAACTAAAGGCGTTAAAAGTACTTCAAGTTGTAGGATAGGGATAACTTTAGTTTTATCCAATTTTGGTTCAAAAATACCGTAAGAATTTCTTTTCATTGGTGTATTTTCGTTATATTCAATAAAGAGTAAGTTCCCTTTACTAAAAGGATGTATTACAGGTAAATATAGTTGTTTATTTTGTTGCCAGCACCAATGAATAAAATATTTGAGATCTAACTCGCCATCATTGGCAAGGTATAAAGCAACTGTTTGTGCTGATTGTATTTTTGGGTAAGTTGATAAACGCTGTAAAACAAGCTCGCTTGCATACTGCTGATCTTTGATAGAAAGCGTTTGACGAGCTTCTCTCATCGCTTTTCTTAGCTTTGATCTTGCGT
>Ga0209826_1002950_pt1 | contig 10909 bp, 8 predicted proteins | sample GOMGulsemesocosm_5_FD_184637 | JGI IMG/M metagenome (GOLD analysis project Ga0209826, IMG submission 184637) | Methane-oxidizing microbial communities from mesocosms in the Gulf of Mexico - GOM15C Gulf of Mexico (SPAdes) (version 2) | ecosystem: Environmental > Aquatic > Marine > Cold seeps...
TGAATTTTTAGCTTCAAGAATAGCTTTAATTACTCTATGTACAACTAAATCAGGATACCGACGAATAGGGGAAGTAAAGTGACTATATGATTCCAATGCTAAGCCAAAATGCCCTAAATTATCACTTTGATACACAGCTTGACGCATTGAGCGAAGTAACATGGTTTGAATTAACTCATGATCAGGTCGATCTGCAATTTTAGTTAAAATATTACTATAATCTTGTGGCTCTGGTGATTCTCTAGCAGGAATTGAAACCCCTAGCTCTGCTAAATATGTAATAAATTTTTGATATTTTTCTTCACTAGGTTTGTCATGAACACGAAACAGACCAGGCTTATTATGTTCTTCTATAAATTTAGCCGTAGCTACATTAGCTAAAATCATACACTCTTCAATAATTTTATGGGCATCATTACGAATAAGTGGTTCAATTGTTTCAATTTTTTTATCGTCATTAAAAATAAAAACTGATTCTTCAGTTTCAAAAGCAATAGCACCTCGCTTTTTACGTGCCTCACATAACGCAGCGTACATAATATGTAAGTTTTCAAGATCAGGAACTAATTGAGCGTATTTTTGATGTAAACTTTGCTTTTCTTCACTACTTTCTTTCGCTAAAATTTCGGCAACTTGGGTATAGGTAAATCGAGCTTTTGAACGCATAACCGCTGAATAAAATTGGCTAGTTAATAGCTCACCTGATGCACTTATGCTCATTTCACATACCATACACAAGCGGTCAACATCAGGATTTAATGAACATAAACCATTGGATAATTTTTCCGGTAACATTGGGATAACTTGACTAGGAAAATAAACAGAATTTCCTCTAGATATTGCTTCCTCATCTAATGCCGTACCATGTTGAACGTAATAACTAACATCAGCAATTGCCACCCACAAGTTCCAGCCACCGGTTTTATTTGGTTTACAATAAACTGCATCATCAAAATCTCGCGCATCTGCACCATCAATGGTCACTAAAGGTAGGTCACGTAAATCTTTGCGAGAAGACTTTGCAAAACTTTCCACTTCGTTCGATAAAACTGAAACGTCAGCTAATACTTGTTCAGGAAATTGATGTGGTAAGTCATGTGCTCTTAATGCTATTTCAATCTCCATACCAGGAGCCATATGCTTACCCAAAACTTCAATAACATTACCAATAGCGTTAGAGCGTTTAGTTGGCCTTTGCATTATTTCAACAACAACCATTTCTCCGTGCCGTGCACCCATTTTTTTCTTCGGGTCGATAATAATGTCTTGCTTTATTTTTGTATCGGTTGGAATAACACCACATATATGATGATCAACATAGAATCGTCCAACAATCGGTGCTTTTCTTGGCTCAAGCACTTCTAAAATTCGAATTTCTTTACGACCTTTTCGATCAGTGCGATCAATTAAAATTGCTTGCACAATATCACCATGAAAAACACGTTGCATTTCATGCGATGATATATAGTAATCCTTGCCTTTTTTTACCTGCGGAGCCTCTTTATCTGGATTTTCAAGTGCAAAAAAACCAAACCCATCTCGATGACCAATGACTTTTCCAACTAATAAATGGCTCTTTGTCGCTATCACATATTGTTTAAGGCTGTTAAAAATAAGCTGACCGCTACCTTCCATTGCACGTAGGCGACGTTTTAAACCAACAATTAAATGCTCTTCTTGATATTTAAGTGCTTTAACTAAGGTTTTGAATGTAGGAGGGGGTGATGATTTTTCAACCATAGAAAGCAATAATTCTCGGCTTGCTACGGGGTTTTCGTATTTTTTGGCTTCACGCTTTGCATGAGGATCTTTTAAAGTCACAATTTTTATTAATATAGAGGAAAAAAACTAACACTGAGTATAACACAATTGTAATTCACAATAGGTTTCTTAACAAAGTCACCTGTTTTTAATTGGTATAGCTAACTTTTTTTGCTGAGTTAACAATGTTTTCTGGCATTTTTTCAGCTAATCGAGCAAGGATCTTTGTAATTTTCTTATGAACAACTTTATTATCTGTGATTGCATGATGTAATTGAGAATAGAGCATCGGGTAATCAAGAGGGCTACCATAACCATCATGATAAATATTAGCTAATCGCATTTGGGCAGCTAGATTATCCATTGACGCTGCTGTTTTCAGAAAAACAATCGCCTGTTCTACATCTATCTGCATAAACTTTCCAATATGATAATAACGACCCATTTGCTCAAGTCCTTCAGATAATCCTTGATCCGCCGCTTTGCGCATATAGTGAAGCCCTAAACGTATATCTTTTTTAACACAAACACCATAAGCCAACATATCTCCCCATAAGAATTGATATGAAGGCATATTTGCTTTAATTGCACGCGCTTCAATATCTTGAACAAGTTGACATTTATCAATAACAACCTGACTTAAATGCTTGTTTTCTTTAATCAAATCAAGAAGCTGATTAGGTGTATATATTTGAACTGCCTGCATTTTTTTACCATGAACCAATGGAGAAAAAATAATAGAAAAAAGAATGATAATAATAAAATGCCGCATAAAAATCCTAATTTGATAATGAAACTGGTATTACTCTTTTTCTTGTATCGGCAATAATTGATAAAACTAAACTATATACTCACCCCACTTGAAGATGCATGATTCAGGTGGAGTGAGTTCGTGATACTTCAGGAGTTGCTAATATAAAAAATAATAGCTAGTATGAATTAATACTTAATATAATAAAAATATTTTTAAATAATGTCACTAAAACCAATAATAATAGAAACAGATCTTAACGATTTAAAAATAGGACACTTTGTAGTAAAAATAGCCAAACAAAACGGTAATTTTTCACTTGGTGCCTCAGGACATATTAAGAATGATAAAGTAATCACTCATTTAAAAAATAAAAATGTTGTCTCTGTTTTTATCGATCAAAGTAAAACACTCTCTACAACCAAAAACAATAATGATTCTCCTATAAAAGCAAAAAAAGACAAAGCAACTATTATTGCGGAAATGAAACAAGCTAAAGAGATATTCAATGAGTCAAAGGTAATACAGAAAGAATTATTTGCTAATGCACTGAGTGGTTCCAGTATTGATTTAAATCCAGTGGTAGATATTACTAATAAGTCTATTGATGCTATTTTTAATAGTCCTGATTCTCTAGCCTGTATGGTAAACATTAGAGCTAAAGATGAATATTTACTTGAACACTCAGTTGCCGTTTCTGTTTATATTATCATTTTTTCTCATTTTCTAAAAATGGATAAAAAAATAGTTCAAGATCTATCTATTGGTGCATTCCTGCATGATATTGGCAAAATAATGATCCCTGATGAAATATTGAACAAACCGGGAAAATTAACAGATGAAGAGTTCATCATTATGAAAACTCACGCCAATCACTCCATTGATATCATAAAAAAAACACCGAATGTTCCTAGTTTAAGTTTACAAATTGCAGCTTTACATCATGAAAAAATAAATGGTTATGGTTACCCTTTCCAAGTGAAGGGTGATGATATAAGTAAATATGGGAGAATGATTGCCATTTGTGATATTTTTGATGCATTAACTGCCAATCGTGTTTATAAAGAAGGCTTTCCTCATACTAAAGCCTTTGCTATTTTACTTGAGCTTGTTAATCAAAACCATTTAGATAAAACGTTGGTTAATCAATTCATAAAATGTATGGGCGTTTTTCCTATTGGTTCATTAGTTCAATTACACTCTAAAAAACTCGCTATTGTAGAGCAACGTAACGAAAGTGATCCAACAAACCCAATTGTTCGCTCTTTTTATAATGTTGATCTGCACGAATATCTTGATACACACGATATTGATTTAAATTCGACTGAGGACTATATTGAAAAAGGTGTTAGAGCTGAAGAGTTCGATTTAGACATGAACACTATTATTGAAATGTTATTAATGGAGGGTTGATTAAACCTATTTAAGTCAATTCACATTTAATTAACAATTATGCTTGCAAATTATACAGTAAGCCCACATTATAAAACCCAGTTCATAATGCTATAAAGCCCCTAAACTATAAATTGTTAATCGCAATTGCTATAAAAAGGTGCGTTGAAAATGTCAAAATCCGCTATAGAATTAGCACATTTAGTTGAAAACTTAAGAAAAAATGAAACAATTGCTCGGAAGCTATTTGATATTGAAACTGAAATTCTCAGTAGTAAATCAAGCCAAGAGTTACTACAAAAACTTCTTCATTTAATTACTGATAAATTTAACTTATCTGGTATTTGCTTATTATTAGCTGATCCCACACCTATTAGTTATTTACTCAGTGGCAATATGCAACAAAAATGGCATCAACAGAACTGTCGTAGCATTTGTATTAAAGATTTGTCATTATTTCACCGAAACAACAAACCTTATTTAAGTGATAATATAGAAGAAATTGCTCACGTCTTACCCAAAAAATTAGCATGCAAAGCACAATCAATCGCTTTAATTCCTTTAACTTTAGAAGGAAAGCTCTTTGGTAGTTTATTATTTACTGATACCAACAAAACACGTTTTCACTCTAATTTAGGTACTTTTCTTCTTGAACAATTAGCCATTAAAGTTAGTTTATGTTTATCAAACGTTCTTATTCGAGAGCAACTTGAGCATATGGCTAATTATGATCGTTTAACTGGGGTAGCAAACCGACGTTTAATGGAAGTATCAATTAATGAAGAACTTATTCGTCACCGCCGCTATAACGTACCCTTTTCTTTATTATTTATTGACCTTAATAAGTTTAAACAAATCAATGATACTTATGGGCATGACTGCGGTGATAAAGTACTCACTTATGTTGCAGAGCAGTTACAAGAGTTAATCAGGGAAAATGATCAGTGCTTTAGATATGCGGGTGATGAGTTTGTGATCACTTTAGCCAGTCAAACATATCAAGAAGCATTACAGGCCTGTGAACGTTTAACGCATTTTTTTCAAAACAATCCAATGCCTTATAATGGTGATTTTTTGTCTATAACGATTAGCTGTGGAGCAGCAGCAAGTGATGGTAAAAAAACAATGGATGAATTATTAAAACAAGCTGATGAGCAGTTATATTTACAAAAAAAAATAACCTCAGCTAAAGCCTGAATGGCAGCTTAAACAGAAAAAGACGAACCGCAACCACATGTTGCAGTTGCATTAGGATTATTTACAACAAAACGACTACCTTCTAAACTTTCTAAATAATCAACCGTGCCATCAACAAGGTATTGTAAACTCATAGGATCAACAACCATAGTCACACCCTGCTTTTCTATTGTCATATCTCCATCATTTACCTTTTCATCAAAAGTAAAACCATATTGGAAACCAGAACAACCACCGCCCGTAACATACACTCGTAATTTCAAGTTAGGGTTTTCTTCTTCTGTGATCAAAGATAATACTTTTTTTGCTGCAGCATCGGTAAATTGGATTGGTAAATCGGGATTTGACATGAAACTCTACTTAATAAAACAATAAATAACTATTAGTGAATTATCTTAAACCTGACTAATTTAGTCAAGTATTAATCTAAGCTCCAAGCGATATTTTTATTTAACCGGTAATATTTCTGCCACTTTCCTTTGGGTAAAATAACTGATAACAATGTTTTCTCTGGGATAAAATCTTCTGGTAAGGTAAATTCACCTTCAAGAATTTTGAAATATTTAAAGCTAAAAGATAAATCTTTTTTTGTCAGGCTAGATATTGCTGCTAAATTAATTTTAGTTGGTTTATTTGATTTACTACCTTGAAAAGTTAATTCGATATATCCTTTTGCATAACGCTTCTTCAGTTCTTGCTGAACTAAAATCACTTGAAATGTATAATGATTAGGGCTTTGTGTTGCTGTTATTTTTATTTTATCAACAACAAGACCATCCACTTCTTTTTCTGGAGCCATTACTTTTTCATAAAAAGCCAACTCTTTCTTGACTGTATAATGTTCTTTTTCCATAAACTTTAGCGTATTTTGGGCTTTCTGATTTGCTATGCGTTCTAACGTCAATTCAACTTCTAGGGTATTAATGATTTTTATTTGATTTTCTTGTTCTTTATAAAGAGAGTCCAGCCTTAATTTTTGTTGATCGAGTGTATTCACATGAAAGCCATGATAGTAATGGCCAATCCGATAACCTCCATATATACATGCGGTAATTAACAGCAATAAAAAAAGAGCAGATCTTAATGCTCCTAATTGCTCAATGACTATTTTAAGATTTATTTTTGCGAACCAATTCATTTGTAAAGTACAATAACCTAATAATTAAAAAACAATAAACACTATATCTATTACATTTGAAACTAGTATCATCAAATGTAATAGATACATAGCGATAAACATGAGTAATGATGAAATATCTTTCTGTTGTTAGAAAAAATTTAGCCTTACCCAAAACAACATGGCAAATTTGTTTACTTGCCATTATCGGTGGCACAGCTTCAGCATTATTAGTTGTATTATTCACGCTAACAATTGAAAAAATTCAACAACTTTACCTGATTAAACAAGATAACTATAACAGTTTAGATTCAGTAAGTCGTTTTGATTTGCCTATTATTGGTGTATTGATTATTTTATTATTTGCGTGGTTCACAGGGTATAAGTACCTTAGAACTGGCATCCCTTTTGTTTTACATCGCCTAAAAGTTGCTCATGGAGTTATCCCTTTAAAAAACACACTTAATCAATTTTGGGGTAGTGCTGTTGCATTAGCTTCAGGATTCTCTGTTGGTAGAGAAGGACCTGCTGTTCACTTAGGCGCTGCATGTAGTAGCTATATAGGCAGCGTGTTAAAGCTTCCTTATAATAGTATTAGAATATTATGTGCCTGTGGCATTGCCGCTGGAATATCTGCAACCTTTAACACGCCTATTGCAGCTGTTATTTTTGTCATGGAGATCATTATGCGAGAATATAAAATTCATATTTTTATTCCAATAATGCTCTCATCTTTAGTTGGATCGATTATTACCCAAAGTTTCTTTGGTTCATCACATGAATTTGAATATTTCAATAAAATAGAGCTACTTCAACATCATTATTTTTCAGTCATAATTCTGGGTGTCTTTTTAGGTGTTCTAGCATCATTATTTAATCGTTCCTTAGTGTCAATTATTAAGCATAGTAACAAGCTACACATTGTGCCTAGATTAATGATGGCTGCAATAATCACCGGTAGTTTAGGTTATTTAATTCCTGGAGCAATGGGTACAGGTACAGCAGCAATTGATGTGTCTTTGGCAAATCACTGGCAAATTAGTCTATTATTGAGTTTGTTATTAGCAAAATTTCTAATGACAATTTTTGCTCTTGGCCTAGGTATTCCAGGGGGAGTAATTGGTCCTATTATTAGCATAGGTGCCATTGCCGGTGCCTGTGGCGGTGCCATTGTTATGCAAGTAATGCCTGGAGATCATTTAGGAAACGATTTTATTTTAATGGGTATGGCTGGCTTTATGGCTGCAAGCTTAAATGCACCTTTAGCCGCTTTACTTGCTGTAGTTGAATTATCAGGACAACTTGAAATTGTAGTTCCGGCAATGATAGTGATCACCATAGCTAGTGTTATTTCAGGGCAATTATTTAATAACCGCTCTATCTTTACAATGCAACTAGACATACAAAATTTAGTTTACAGAAAGCCCCCGATTGAGCAAGCACTCCAAAAAATTGGGGTTTTAGCTTTAATGAAAAACAAATATGAATTACTAAATAACGCCTCAGAGAAAACAATAGCAGGTATTGTCATTAGTACTGACATATCAATTCCTGTTATTAATAAATCTACAAATAATAATGAACAATTTCAATATTTTTGGGCTGAATTTGATGGTTCAATACCATTAGTTAATTTATCCGAAAAAAACAAGTCCCTATCCAAAAGAATACCATCAGAATATACTATCTCAAAAAAAATGCGTTTACATAAACTAATACCAATGTCTCATCAAAAAACACTTGCTGAAGCTTATATAGCGTTACTTGAACAACGTTGTGGTGGTGTATATATTTATGAAGAAAATCGTAATGAGATGATAGGTATTGTTACATTTGAACAGATTAGACATTATTTAGTTGAAGGAAAACTTATAGAATGAGTACTTTTTTAATCAACCATATTTTATGGTTTAAAGCCTTTCATGTGATTTTTATTGTTGCATGGTTTGCTGGTATTTTTTATCTACCTAGATTATTTGTTAACCATGCTGAAACATCTTCTGATGAATTTTCTAAGCAATTAAAAGGCATGGAAAAAAGATTACTTTACTTCATCACTCCTTTTGCAATATTAACGGTTATTCTAGGAACAACACTAATATATGCCTATGGATATACTTGGTTTATTGCGGCAAAATGGTTACATATAAAGTTGGTACTTGTTATTTTTCTCCTTATTTATCATGGCTATTGTTTCAAGTTGGTTGCCATATTTCAAAGAGATGAGAATATCCGTTCAGGAAAATTTTATCGAATTTTTAATGAAATTCCTGTATTTGCTCTATTTATTATTATTATTTTGGCTTACGTTAAACCCTATTAAATAATGTTTTAACCATTAATATTTATTGTCATTCATTCTTGAAAATAATTAGATTTACACGTAAAATGTTAAATTATTGTTAATTTAATAAAATCTTTTCCAGTAAAATTTATAAGGCTTTTTAATGAAATATTTATTACTTGCTGTGGCTTCAGTATTTACTTTTTTATCTCCACTCAGTGTGGCAGAAAATTCAAATATCTTACAAGTAAAACCCAAAATAGTCGGTGGTGAAATAGCCGACAGTCTAGAGTACCCTTGGATGTCTGCACTTGTTTATACCTATGATGATGTTGCAACGAGTCTTGTTGTAGATAATGTTAACTATGACACCGCTTCTTTTAACTTTAGCCCATCCGGTGACGTTAGTGGTCCAATTATGGACTGTGGTATTGGTGATGCACAATGTGGTGATGCAACTGACAAAATATGCCTAATTAAACGCGGTGATATCAACTTTTCGGTAAAGGCTGATAACTGTGAAGCTGGCGGTGGAGTTGGTGTTATTATTTTTAATCATGAAGATGGTGATATTAGCGGTACTTTAGGTGAGGATTTTACTGGAACTATACCCGTTATAGCGATTACCAAAATTGATGGTGAAATATTAAAAGATAAGGTAGGTTCTATTGCTTCAATTAGCATCGCTACACAAGAAAAGTTGACACAATTTTCAACCTGTGGAGCCTCTTTTATTGGTGACAGATGGTTAGTTACTGCTTCTCACTGTGTTGACGATGTTAACCCATCCGTACTGAAAGTGAATGTGGGCGAATACGATCTTAGCAATGGAGCTGAAGATGCCAAAGCAGTTAAACGTATCTATATGCATCCTGATTTTGAGCTAGAAATAACGCTTGATAATGACATTGCTTTAATCGAGCTTGTAGACAGTGTTGATAATCCCTCAATCAATATTCTTGACCTTCCTTCAACAGAGCAGTTCGCCATAGATAATAGTCCCGTTACGGTTATCGGTTGGGGTGGACGTGTTGGCTATGATGCTGGTGCAGGACCAACATCTGATTTTCCTGATGTGTTGCATCAAGTTGATTTACAGTTATTAACCAATGAACAATGTAAAGAAACCCTTGCAAACTCTCTTAGTGATCCAGACTTAGAGCCAATCCTACCTAGCCAGATTGGGATTACAAACGCTATGATTTGTGCTGCTCAAGTGGGCGGTGGAAAGGGTTCATGCCAAGGTGATAGTGGAGGCCCTTTAATAGTAAACACAAACGAAGGCTGGCAACAAATAGGTGTTGTTAGCTGGGGCATTGGCTGCGCTGCAGATGGCTACCCTGGAGTCTACACTAGAGCAGCTGTATTTAATGACTGGATAAATGAAATAACCCACGGTATTGCTATTGATCAGTCTTATAACTTTGGTATTACACTACAAGGTACTTCACAAACTCATCAATTAGAAATATTCAACAACAGTGAATTAACAGCAAATCTAACCTTTAGTGTTGATGGTGATGACAAGTTTAGCTTAAATGCTGATAATTGTACTAACTTAGCCGCTGGCGCTAGCTGTCAATTGATTATTAATTACAGCACTGAAGTCGCTGGTAATCATACGGCTAATATTATTATTGAAACAAATGATATTAATATACCTGCAAGTAAATCACGTATTAAGGGTCAAGTGTTAGCTTTATCAAACGATATAGCCACACAATTATCAAGCACTGAAAGTGATACTGCTTGGTATACTGGTGGCGACTTACCTTGGACACTTCAAAATGGAACAAATAGCATAGAAAGTGGTGCTATAACTGATAATCAAGAAACAGTAGTTGTATTTACATTAACAGGTGAAGGTGAAGTTTCATTTGATTGGTCTGTTTCTTCAGAAGAAAATGTCGATGATCCTGATGAACCTTTTGATGCTTTATATGTATACCTTGATGGTGAACAAGTTAGTTTTATTTCAGGTAATGTCGACTTCACTAACCATAAAGTAGAGTTTACTCAAGGAGATCATGAAATAATGTGGGTTTATAGAAAAGATCCTGCTGTTTCTGAATTAGATGATAAAGCATATATACAAAATGTTGTATTTACATCTTCTGCTGTAGTAGTAACACCTCCTCCAGTAATTAAACCAACAAAGAGCTCAGGTGGTAGTATCGCATGGTTCTCGTTAGTTTTTATTACTGTGCTATTCCGCTTTAAAAAATAAACAGTAAAAACAATGTAACTTATGTGGACTCTCCCATAAGTTACAAACCAATAATATTTAATCTATACCCGTATATCATTGATTTTTAACATACCTAAAAGGCAGGTTTTCTGTCTTTTAGGTATGTTGGTAGGTTAACGTTAGAATGGAATTATCTGTTAATAGATAATTCCATTCTAA
>Ga0209826_1002952_pt1 | contig 10907 bp, 10 predicted proteins | sample GOMGulsemesocosm_5_FD_184637 | JGI IMG/M metagenome (GOLD analysis project Ga0209826, IMG submission 184637) | Methane-oxidizing microbial communities from mesocosms in the Gulf of Mexico - GOM15C Gulf of Mexico (SPAdes) (version 2) | ecosystem: Environmental > Aquatic > Marine > Cold seeps...
TATTATCTACATTTTACCTTTTGATTAAGGCTTTGTCATTCCTGCAGAACTTCTACTAATAACATCAGAAGTAATAGCCGTTCTACCTGATGCCTGATGCGTTTTTCGTTCATCAGCAGGCATAGAGGCCGTTGGAATATCATTCATTGTAGTGATTGTTTCCGTTTTTGTCATTGGCGAAGAAGCATTACCTGATAATTGTTTGCTCGCTTTTTTTACTTGCTTAGCTAACTTTTTATCTTTTTTAGGTGCCTTTTTAGCTGCTGGTTTTTTAGTTACTTTCTTAGCTTCTTTTTCAGTGTCAGCATTATCAGTAACCTCTTTAACTTTACGCCTTACTGGTTTTTTAGTTACCTTTTTAGCTTTTACAGGCTTTTCTTCCACAACACTTTTTTCATCAGTGATGCTATTTTTAGCTTCTTCAATAGATACATCTTTAATATCATCTTTTTCAACAACATCTACTATTTTATCTGTAGCTTCATCTGATGAAGTATCAGTAAATGGTAGATCTTGTTGACCAATATTATTTTGTTGATTTTTCTCTACTGGTTTAGGTTCAGATGCCTTTGGTTCTGGATAACGAACATCTATCGGATCACTACTTTCAATGCTTTTAGGGTTGGTTGCAGCTTGTTCATTTGCTTCACCATTATCACGGCGACGACGTTGGCTATTTGCACGCAAATGTCGAGAAGTTCGTCTACCTTTCGGACGCTCTGATTTATTTACATCAGCATCATTTTGTTCAACAACTGTATTTTCGGTAGTTGATTGTGATGCTTCTGTTGAGGTTACTTTTGGAACAGCTGTTTCTACAGGTGCTATTTTTTCAGCTTCAATTGGAATGATTTTTTTATCAATTGTTTCTGTAGGCGCCATACGTACTTTTTTACGATTAGTTCTACGTTGACGGCGTTCTGTTATTTTCTCTTCTTTAACTGCTTTTGGTTTGTCATGCTCAGGTTTACGAACCTCTTTTTTTACACGATTATTTTGTTTTGCTTTATCATCACGATTTTGCGTAGTTGATTTATTACTACGGTTGTCTGAACGCTCTTCGTTATTACGATGAGTGTTTTTATTTCCACGATTATTTCTGCGTTGTCCTTGACGAGGCCTACGGTTATCATGTTGACGTTTAGGCTTACTGTTTGTTGTTGGTTCTTCTGTAACAACATCTTCAGGTGTAAATAAACCTTTTAACCAAGTAAAAAAGCCAGAAGGTTTTTCTGTTTTTACTTTTACTTTTACTTCATTTGATTCTTTAACAGCAGGAGTACGAGTAGGAGCTGACATTCCTTGAATGATAGGCTCATCACGTTTAGCTGCAGTTTTATCAAACTTAGGCATTTTTGCTTCTTCAACTTCTGCTTGCTTAATGGAAATGTCGTAACTCGCTTCCACAATAGAATCATCATTTTTTACACGTAAAACTTCATATTGAGGTGTATCCATATGAGGATTTGGAATGATTAGCACACGCACATTATGATGTTTTTCTACATGCATTACAGAGCGACGTTTTTCATTTAATAAGTAGGTAGCTACAGGTACAGGAACTTGTGCTTGAATGTGTAAGGTATTTTCTTTTATTGCTTCTTCTTCTATTAAACGAAGAATAGACAATGCAAGGGATTCAACACCACGAACATGTCCTGTGCCATTACAACGAGGACAAACGCCTTGGCTTGTTTCACCGATAGAAGGGCGTAAACGTTGACGTGACATTTCAAGTAAACCAAAACGAGAAATTTTACCTAATTGAATTCGCGCTCTATCTTGATGAATAGCGTCTCGCATACGATTCTCAACTTCACGTTGATGACGTACAGGTGTCATATCGATAAAATCGATTACAACTAAGCCACCTAAATCACGTAAACGTAATTGACGAGCAACCTCTTCTGCAGCTTCTAAGTTAGTATTAAATGCAGTTTCTTCAATATCACTACCTTTAGTTGCTCTAGCAGAGTTTATATCAATAGATGTCATTGCTTCAGTCGGATCAATAACAATTGAACCACCTGAAGGTAAGCGCACTTCACGTTGGAACGCTGTTTCTATTTGAGTTTCTATCTGATAATGCGTAAATAAAGGAACATCGCTGTTGTACAGTTTAATTTTATTTAAAAAATCAGGGCGAACAACTTCAATATGTTTTTTAACACTTTCAAACGTTTTAGGACGGTCAATTAATACTTCGCCTATATCACGTCGTAAGTAATCACGAAGAGCTCGTAAAATAAGGTTTGTTTCTTGATGAATTAAAAAGGGGGCTTTTTTACTTTCAGCGGCATCACTAATTGCTTGCCAATGATGAAGCAGAACATTTAAATCCCACTCTAATTCTTCATAATCTTTTCCAACACCAGCTGTACGAACAATTAATCCCATGCCTTTAGGTAAGCTTAATTTACTTAAAGATGCTTTTAATTGAGTACGTTCATCACCTTCAATACGGCGAGAAATCCCACCAGCTCTAGGGTTATTCGGCATTAAAACTAAATAACTTCCAGCTAAACTGATAAAAGTTGTTAATGCAGCACCTTTTTGACCACGCTCTTCTTTATCAATTTGAACAATAACTTCTTGCCCTTCACGTAAAACTTCTTTGATATTTGGTCGACCTTGAAAGGTGTAACCTTTAGGAAAGTATTCACGTGCAATTTCTTTCATCGGTAAAAAACCATGGCGATCAGCGCCATAATCAACAAAAGCAGCTTCTAATGAGGGTTCAATACGGGTGATTTTAGCTTTATAAATATTGGATTTTTTTTGTTCATGACCAGGGCTTTCGATATCTAAATCATAAAGTTGTTGACCATCAACTAGTGCTACGCGCAATTCTTCTGATTGGGTAGCGTTTATTAACATACGTTTCATAGTTTTTGTGACTCATTTTAGTCACAGCACACTATTTTCTTAGTACACAAAGCAATCTTGTTCTATGGTAACAGCATTTTGTCATCCTCACGGATGTCAAGGTTAACATGTCATTTTACCATGTTAAGCTGTTAATGATTTTGATTGTATTTTTAAACAAAAACGTTGAACTTCTGAGGCTTACGTTATTGTATATTCATTTCTTTATGTGCTCAGCTTATTGTGCTGTGCATACGTAAGCAGGTTCATTTTGTTTCGTTTTTTTGCAGTTAAAATGTGATTTTTAAACTGTCTTATCGTTAACGTTTTTGAATGTTCTTATTTGAACATTCATGAATATTGCTTATGTGTTTTAATAAAATTGCTTTATGGTGCTGGGCTAATAATTTATTCTATTATTACTGTTTATGCGTGTCTGTTAACAAGTTACTTGTCATTTTTTGTGCAAGGAGTCATTTATATAGTATATATTCTTCTTTCTTATTTGCCTTATGCTTATATATAGATAAGGTAGCTAAGAATTAATATTAGATACTAACGTGACTACAGTTCGCCTCTTACGTCTCTCTTTAAAGCTTCTTAATGTGTTTTTTCGATATTATCGCTAATAATCTAATAAAATACGGCGCTAGTATCACACTTTATCAAGCGATAAGCTAATAAAATTACTACTTTAATTAAATAAAAATGAAAATAGCAATGAATTCTAAGCGTTTTTCTGTGATAAACTTACGATTATGAAGAAATATATTAAAACCAATAGCTCAAACAGCTCAAAAGTTAAAGCCAACAACCAAAAAGGCTTTGAAAAAAAGCAGGATAAGCATTCTGTGACAAAACCTAAAACTAAAACTAAAGATTTAGATGTTGTTGATAAACCAAAAGTTAGATACATAACCATTGATAATGAAGACTCAGGTCAACGTATTGACAACTTTCTTTTAAGAACACTTAAAGGTGTTCCTAAAAGCCATATTTATCGTTTATTACGAAAAGGCGAGATACGTGTAAATAAAAAGCGTATTAAACCTATTTATAAGCTACTGATTGAAGACATTGTACGCATAGCACCTATTCGCGTTGCGGAAAATACAAATGAAGTGCCAACGCAATTAAACATTGTCGCGAACTTAGAAAAACAGATTTTATTTGAAGACGACAGACTTATTGTTATCAATAAACCATCAGGTATGGCTGTTCACGGTGGAAGTGGCCTTAGTTTTGGTTTAATTGAAGCGTTAAGAGCCTTACGCCCTGATGCAAGAATGCTAGAGTTAGTACATCGGCTTGATAGAGATACTTCGGGCTGTTTAGTTGTCGCTAAAAAACGTTCTGCATTGCGACATTTACATGAACAGTTACGTAATAAGAAAGTACAGAAGTTTTATCATGCATTAGTTAAAGGGCATTGGTCTTCTAAATTAACAAGAGTCACTGAGTCATTAAAGAAGAATGATCTTAAGTCAGGTGAACGTGTTGTTATTGTTGATAATGAGGCAGGGAAAGAGTCTGAAACACGCTTTAAAGTTATTCAACACTTTCAAGGAGCCACATTGGTCCGCGCTTTTCCTGTTACAGGAAGAACGCACCAAATACGCGTACATTGCCAAGTTAGTGGTCATCCTATTGCTTGTGATACAAAATATGGCCATGAAGATTTTGACTTGTTAATGAAAAACTTAGGACTAAAACGTTTGTTTTTGCATGCAGCAAGTATTGAATTTACCCACCCGTTAACCAATGAGCGTTTAAAAATTGAAGCACCACTTGAAACTAGCTTAAACAATTTATTAAGCAAACTAAAGAAAGTATAAAATTATTTGCTTATTTGCTCAGCTAAAACATCAACATCATGCTGTTTCAATAAAGCAACGAGACTGATTAAGGGTAAACCCATTAATGTATTTGGATCTTTACCCTCTAGTTTCTCAAACAAGCAAATACCTAAACCTTCACTTTTGAAACTTCCTGCGCAGTTATAAGGCTGTTCAGCATTTAAATAGTTAATTATTTCTATTTGACTCAAAGGTTTAAAGTGAACAACAAAAGGTTCAACTATACTTGTTATTTTATTGCTAGCACTGTTAAAGACACACAACCCAGTATAAAAGGTAATGGATTTATGACTAAACATTGTTAATTGTTTAACCCCGTTCTCAAAACCATGAGGCTTTCCTAAAATTTCACCTTCACATACAGCCACTTGATCTGAACCAATAATAAGCGCATTAGGATACTCTTTTGCTACGGCCTTTGCTTTTTCGATTGATAGTCGTTCAACTAATGCTAAGGGCGTTTCATTTGCTAGTGCTGTTTCATTAATGTTGGGTTTAGCACACTTAAAAGGTAAATTAAGTTTTTCGAGTATTGTTTTTCGAAAAGGAGAGGTAGAGCCTAAAACTAACATTTTCATCTTGAACCTTGTAAAAATAGTCGATTTTCTCATTATTCTACTATTATTTACTCAAATTTAAATTATTTAAACAAAATAAAGCAATTTCTTTTGACACAAGGCTGTAGGGGCTTTATTATGCGCGCCTTATGCAGAATCTTAAGCTTCCGATAACAATTAACCCAACACGAAGTGCACAACGTAGACTTGTGTGTGAAGGGATCTTTAAATTATCGGAAATGACTAGGCTGCTTACTGTGAGCGAAAGTAATAGTGAGCATGTTCAAGTTAGTGTTAAGTTTTATATGGATGAACAAGGGCTAACAGTAATGTCTGGCTCTGCATCGGTATTGGTTGCATTAACTTGTCAGCGGTGTAATGAAAATTTTGATCAGTTACTTGAAGTTAAATTTACTTTTAGTCCTGCAAAAAATGAAGAAGCCGCTGAAAAAATTCCATCATATTATGATATAATAGAATTAGATGAAAATGGTGAAGTAAATTTACGTGAATTAGTGGAAGAAGAGTTTATACTCGCAATTCCTTTAATTCCTCGGCATGAACTTAAAGATTGCTCAGCAGATGCTGACAGTATTTGGGGTGAATTGCCAGAAGAGCTTGAAAAACCAAATCCATTTGATGTATTAAAACAACTTTAATAGTTAAATATAACTATTAGTATAAAGATAACAACAGTTTTAGGAGTAACTCATGGCAGTTCAAAAGAGCAAAAAGTCTCGTTCAAGACGTGGCATGCGCCGTTCACATGATGCAGTAACCGCAGAAAATTTATCAGTAGATCCAGTATCAGGTGAAACGCATCGTCGTCACCACGTTACCGCTGATGGCTTTTACAAAGGTGTAAAAGTAATCGCTAAATAAGCGATTATATTTTAGGCTTAAATAGTTTGAGCTTAAATTCAAATAATCTAACCTTAGCGTTAGATGTTATGGGGGGCGATTTAGGCCCCCTTATAACGTTACCCTCAGCAATAATGGCAATGGAACAACTGCCTAATTTGCACTTAATTCTTTGTGGTGATGAAACAATCATCGCTAAAGAACTTTCACGTTTAAATTTTACCCAAAACAAATCTCAATATACTATTTATCCAACAACAGAAGTTGTAGAAATGGATGAAAAACCATCAGTGGCAATGCGGTCTAAAAAGAACTCATCAATGAGAAAAGCGTTAGACTTGGTCGGTGACGGTAAAGCTTCGGCATGTGTTAGTGCCGGAAATACCGGTGCTTTGTTTTCTATGGCGCATTACGTATTAAAAACCTTACCTGGTATTGAACGACCAGCGTTAATCTCTTCGTTACCAACCCATGATGACGACAAACATGTTTTTATGCTTGATCTAGGCGCTAATGTTTTTTGTGATTCCCATGTTTTATACCAATTTGGTGTAATGGGCTCTGTTATGGCAGAGCAAGTTGATGGTATTGACAAACCTCGTATTGCTTTACTTAATATGGGTGAAGAATCCATTAAAGGTACAGATCATATAAAACAAGCCGCAATTGAACTGAGTGAAAATAAAAATATAAATTACATTGGTTTTATAGAAGGTAGCGATATTTTTTCTAATAAAGCCGATGTTATAGTGTGTGATGGTTTTGTTGGCAATGTAGCATTAAAAACATGCGAAGGTGTAGCAAGATTAGTCTATCAAAAATCAAAAAAAGTCTTTAATCATAGCGTGTTTGCAAAAATTTTAAGCTATTTATTAAAACCGAGTTTAAAAAAGTTGTTTAAATCAATGAACCCCGACCAGTATAACGGGGCAAGTTTGATAGGATTACGGGGTATTGTGGTTAAAAGTCATGGTAATGCGAATTCAAAAGCTTTTTATTCTGCTATTTTAGAGGCAGTAAAAGAAGTTGAGCGACAAGTGCCAGAAAAAATTAGTGCAACACTTGAGCAAGGTTTGTCATCTCATTAGTTATCTTATTAATCATATAATTTAGAAATAAAAAATTAAATGAGAGAGAAAAAATAATGCAAAAAAATCTAGCTTTTGTCTTTCCTGGGCAAGGTTCACAAGCTGTTGCTATGTTGAGTGATTTTGTAGATAACCCTATTGTTATTCAAACATTCAATGAAGCATCTTCAGCACTTGGTTATGACTTATGGGAATTGGTTTCACAAGGACCAAGTGAAAAGCTTAACCAAACGAATTACACACAACCAGCCTTGTTAACGGCAAGTGTCGCTTTGTGGCGAGTTTGGATATCAGAATCATTACCAAAACCAAGTGTTTTGGCTGGGCATAGTTTAGGCGAATATTCAGCTTTAGTGTGTTCGGGTGTTTTGTCTTTAGCGGATGGAGTTCAGTTAGTTGAAAAACGTGGTGAATTTATGCAAGCGTGTGTTCCTTCGGGTGTCGGTGCAATGGCTGCTATTATAGGTTTAGATGATAACGCTATAATCAATGCATGTAAGGAAGCTGCTGGAAATGATGTTGTTTCAGCCGTAAACTTTAATTCACCCGGACAAGTTGTTATTGCTGGTCATAAGTTAGCCGTTGAACGTGCAGGTGCTCTATGTAAAGAAGCGGGCGCTAAACGTGTATTACCTTTACCAGTAAGTGTTCCATCTCATTGTTCATTAATGGATGAAGCAGCAAGGCTTTTAGCCGTAGAATTAGATAAAATAGTATTTAAAGTGCCTAATATTAATGTTATTAATAATGTAGATGTTGCGATTGAAACATCAACAGATGCAATAAAAAAAGCATTAGTAAAACAATTGTATAGCCCTGTTCGTTGGAGCGAAACAATTAATAAGCTAAGTGATGATGGTATTGTAAAAGTGGTTGAAGTCGGACCAGGAAAAGTATTGCAAGGGCTCATTAAAAGAATTAACAAATCAATTAACAGTGTGTCATTTAATACTAACGACACATTAATTAAAGCAAAAGAATTAATTAAATAGGAAAAGGTATGTTTGCATTAACAGGTAAAGTAGCGTTAGTAACCGGTGCTAGTAGAGGGATTGGAAAAGCTATTGCTATTCAATTACAAGCATTAGGTGCTACGGTTATTGGTACAGCTACTTCTGAACATGGCGCAGAGAAAATTGCAGAATATTTAAATGAAGGTTCTTCAACAGGAATGGGCTTAGTGCTTAACGTCACGAATGATGAATCAATTAGTGCTTTGTTTAGTACAATTAAAGAAGCGCATGGATCAATTGATATATTGGTTAATAACGCAGGAATAACACGTGATAATTTATTTATGCGTATGAAAGACACTGAATGGGAAGACATTATTGATACAAACTTAACATCAGTATTTAAAGTAAGTAAAGCAGCAATACGCCCAATGATGAAAAAACGTACAGGCCGTATTATTAATATAGGCTCTGTTGTTGGCACTATGGGTAATGCAGGACAAGTTAACTATGCAGCAGCTAAAGCCGGTTTGATTGGTTTTACTAAATCATTAGCACGAGAAATCGCTTCTCGCGGTATAACGGTAAATACAATTTCTCCAGGGTTTATTGATACAGATATGACAAAAACGTTAACAGATGAGCAAAAAGAAGGTATTTTCTCTCAAGTTCCTGCTAATCGTTTAGGTAAACCAGAAGAAATTGCAAGTACTGTTGCCTTTTTAGCTTCAGATGCTGCAGCTTATATTACGGGTGAAACTATTCATGTAAATGGCGGCATGTATATGGTTTAAGCCTGTAAACACAAGCTTTTAAGATGTTTTTATTTTTAAGTTACATCTGATTTTATATTGTTTAGAGGTTTGACCAGATAAAAAAATAAGTCGATAAGCTTGCATGGCGAGCACGAGACGAATACACTACACGCAATCTGTAAAAATGCACTTTTAGTTAGTAAATAGTTAGGAAAGGAAAAAAAATGAGTACTATCGAAGAACGCGTAAAAAAAATCACCATTGAGCAATTAGGTGTTAGTGAAGCAGAAGTAAAAATCGACTCATCTTTTGTTGATGATCTTGGTGCTGATTCATTAGATACGGTTGAATTAGTTATGGCGTTAGAAGAAGAATTTGATACTGAAATTCCTGACGAAGAAGCTGAAAAAATTACAACTGTTCAAGCAGCTATTGATTACGTTACTGCAAATCAGTAATTTACAAATTGAGCTCGCTTGGTAGCGAACATAAAGTATAGACAATAAAAGTTAATACTTGAAAATGTGAATAGGGCGGTATACTTGTATTCTTAAATATAAAGTAACCGCTCTTTTTTTATTTAAAAAACAGAAACATTATCAAATTTGCAATTTTGGATCTTCTAAGGATCTAAAAGGAGAGTCATTTATGAAACGAGTCGTAGTTACCGGTCTTGGTATGTTAAGTCCTTTGGGAAATACGCCTGAATCAACATGGCAAAATTTATTACTAGGTAAAAGCGGTATCAGTAATATAGAGCATTTTGATACAACTGATTATCCAACTAAATTTGCAGGCTTAGTTAAAAACTTTGATGCTCAACTTTATATGCAACATAAAGAAGCAAAGAAGATGGATCTTTTTATTCAATATGGCGTTGCTGCAGGTGTTCAAGCGTTTAAAGATTCTGGTATTGATATCAATAGTGAAAATGCACATCGTATTGGTGTTGCAATAGGCTCGGGTATCGGTGGCTTAGGCGTAATAGAACAAAGTCATGAAAAATTACTAAAAATGGGCCCTCGTAAATTGTCACCATTTTTTGTTCCATCAACCATTATCAATATGATTTCTGGGCATCTCTCTATTATGTTTGGTTTGCAAGGGCCAAATATTGCCATTGTAACCGCATGTACAAGTGGTGTTCATAATATAGGCCATGCTGCCCGAATGATTTGTTATGGTGATGCTGACGCTATGCTTGCTGGTGGAGCAGAAAAAGCATCTACAACATTAGCAATGGGCGGATTTGCATCTGCAAGAGCTATGTCAAGACGAAATGATGACCCAGAAGCTGCCTCTCGTCCCTGGGATAAAGATAGAGATGGTTTTGTTTTAGGTGATGGTGCTGGCGTTATGATGCTTGAAGAGTATGAACATGCTAAAGCACGTGGTGCTAAAATTTATGCTGAACTCGTTGGTTTTGGTATGAGTGGTGATGCTTATCACATGACATCACCACCTGAAAATGGTGATGGTGCTGCACGTTCAATGCAAAATGCTATTAATGATGCGAAAATTGATAAAGCTAGTATTGGTTATATAAATGCCCATGGCACTTCTACACCAACAGGTGATATTGCCGAAACAAATGCTGTGAAAACTGTTTTTGGCTCAGGCGCATATGATTTAATGATGGGTTCAACTAAATCAATGACAGGGCACTTGTTAGGTGCTGCAGGTGCCATTGAAGCTATATTTAGTATTCAGGCATTAATGCAAAATGTAGTACCTCCAACCATTAATTTAGATAATCCGGATGAAAACTGTGACTTAGACTATATTTCTGGTTCAGCTCGAGATGTAAACCTTGATTATGCCTTATGCAACTCTTTTGGTTTTGGCGGTACAAACGGATCTTTGATCTTTAAGAAAGTATAAATCTTAAATTCATAGGGTTGTAATTATGAAATTTTGCACTGTTAATGGAAATGAAAAAAGTGAAATGTCTATTAACGATCGAGGCTTTTCC
>Ga0209826_1002954_pt1 | contig 10904 bp, 8 predicted proteins | sample GOMGulsemesocosm_5_FD_184637 | JGI IMG/M metagenome (GOLD analysis project Ga0209826, IMG submission 184637) | Methane-oxidizing microbial communities from mesocosms in the Gulf of Mexico - GOM15C Gulf of Mexico (SPAdes) (version 2) | ecosystem: Environmental > Aquatic > Marine > Cold seeps...
CGGTCATTCTCTGTATTTTTTAGAGCCACTTTCCATCCGGCGATAGCTCCGCCTAAGTGCCTGCTGTTGGAGATGTTCACAGCCTTCGGCATCCCGGTGGTTCCCGATGTAAATATATATAGAACTAATTCAGTTTTATCAAAAGGCTTTTCTGTAGGGTTAACCTGCGATGCAGAGCCTATCTTCCCTTTGAGGTCGACGCTCCATTTCGGGACTTCAATTTGATCAAGATCACTAACATACATAAACTCAATTGCATTTTTGTCGTCTAGCTGGTTTCGGAAATCGTCGACGCTATTGCTGACTTCTTCACCGAAGATAAGCTTGTTCGATGAACTGATATTTAGACAGTGGGCGAGAGCTTCGCCCGTTAAGCTGGTGTTGATAAGAGACGCAACGGCTTTCAGTTTACTGATTGCACAAAGCACGGCACAGTACTCTATCCGATTATCCAGCATCAAACCTACGACATCACCCTCTCTTATTCCAATATCGTACAATACATGTGCGTAACGATTTGTAAGGTTGTTGAACTCTCTCCAGTTCAGCTCAAGGCCTTCGAAGCTTATGCAAGGCCTCTCAGCGAAACGTTCTGCATTATGGGCAACACGAAGCCCCATGGAATCCATTATTTTGGGGCTTTCATTTTGTATGAAGCTCATAGCGGCTTCGAAGCTCTTTAGCTCATCTGCTGTTGTTTCGTCACTGTTGTGAAGTTCGTTAAGCATATTATTATTCTTCATCTCTAATTCGTCGTCGCTGAAATATTTTCGGTAACGTCTCTAAAGAACGTTAATATAGGACTCTATTGTAAGCATCGCTTTGACTTACACTAATGTTAAAATGGGCGGGTAGTATTCCCGCAATGAATAGTTTCGCCATTTTTAGAAATATTCTCTTATTAAAGGTCTCGGGATGAGCAACCACTATTGACATTCAATTATATTTCTCTAGTGTGTCGATTCATTACACAAATGAATGGTTTATGAGATGGCTATCGATTTAAAGAGGCTTCGACACGTAGTGGCGGTTGCACGCTCAGAAAATATTACCTTGGCAGCGGAAGTTGTAGGGATTACTCAGTCTGCGCTGACGAGAAGTATTGCTGAGGTTGAGTCCGATTTCGGGGTCAAGCTATTTGAGCGATTACCTCGAGGGGTGCGTGTGACACCAGTAGGGCAGATCATTATTGAGAAGGCGAAGCTGACACTGTCCAATTTTGATGATCTCGTCACTAGCGTTACAGATTATAGGGATCTTAATTCTGGACGACTGCGAGTAGGTTTCACCCCGTCGATATTTGAGCGCTTCGTCTCGGGTGCAATTCTAGAATTTATTACAAAAAACTCAGGCATGAATTTTGAATCCATACCAGGGACGACGGCTGATTTGGTACCCATGGCGATTGCAGGTCAAATTGATCTAATTATTGGGGGAAGTTTTCAGTTAAGCCGTTGGCCTGAGCTGAAACTGGAGACGATTGCAGACTTACAGTGCGACGTTTTGGTAAAAAAGGGGCATCCGCTGACTCAGCTCGAGAGTATTTCCGAGAGTGACGTTATGCACTATCCGTTGGTACAACCGGCTTCGATGGGAGAGCTGCATGCGGACATTGAGCAGGCCTATCTAAGAAATAGTTTGTCCCCAAAGAGGGGGCAATACGTTTCGGACGATTATGTAATTGTGAAAAGAATCGTACTTGCAACAGAAGCATTCACGCCTTTATTGAGTCTGAAGGGGGATGTCAGGTATATGGATGATCGCTTTGATGTTCTTGATGACGTCTTGGACTTTTCACCTCAGCAATTGGTTTTGGCCTATCCTGCATCAACGGGGCTCACGCCAGCGGCGACTGAATTTAGGCGTATACTGGATCGATCGATGGAGTGGCAGTCACGGCAAGATGGCACTCTTGCCTTGAATGATGAGGGGTAGTTGAAATGGAAGTAGTAGAAAATTGACAAGAACAGAGCCGTTGCCGGGTATCTGTTCTTGTCTGCGCGCGCTATTCGAATACGCCGCCACTATCAGCTAGTTTTTTTAGTAATGGTGCTGGAGTCCAACGAGGATCGCTATCAAGGTGCTTACGAGCCTGAGTGTCGAATTCACAAATTCGCGAGTACACCGTGTCAAGACCCAACTCGTTGGCGTAGTGCATGGGCCCACCTCGATAGGCTGGAAAGCCGTAACCGTTGATGTATATCGCATCTATATCTGAGGCGCGTTGTGCAATGCCCTCTTCAAGAATTTTGGCGCCTTCGTTGACGAGAGCAAAGATGTGACGCTCGATAATTTCTTCGGCTGAGATTTTGCGGCGGATAATGCCGAGTTCTTTAGAGGTCTCAATCGTCAGATTTTCGATCTCGGTGTTGCGGCTCTTAGCGCGGGTTTTTGGGTCGTAGTCGTAGAATCCGCCGCCAGTTTTTTGGCCAAATCGACCGATTTCACACAATTTGTCAGGGATGTCTGAATAGCGATGACCTTCAATGCGGGGGGTCGCTTTACGCATCGCCCAGCCTATATCGAGGCCAGCTAGATCGCTCATGGCATAGGGGCCCATCGCCAACCCCCAGTTGTAGAGTGCGTCGTCGACTTCGTGGGGCAAGCAACCTTCCTCGACCAGATAGAATGACTCGGCTCTGTATTTGTGCAGCATGCGGTTTCCAACAAATCCATGGCATACGCCGACAACCACTGGGAGCTTGTTCATGCGTTTGGCAAGGTGGAGCACGGTTGCAAGTGTTTGCTCGTCGGTGGCGCTGCCGCGGACTACTTCGAGTAGTCGCATAATGTTTGCTGGGCTAAAGAAGTGAGCTCCCAGAACAGCGTTGGGGCGCGAGGTCGCTGCGCCAATTTCATTGATGTCTAGGTTTGAGGTGTTGCTCGCCAATATAGTTTCTTTTTTGCAGATATTATCCAACTGCTTGAAGATCGACTTCTTGACGTCCATGACTTCGACGACGGCTTCAATAACAATGTCGGAGTCGGCAATATCTTCGATGTTGGAGGTGCTGTTGATCAAGGCCATGCGATGTTCGACGTCACTCTCTGAGATGCGGCCCTTTTTGGCGGAACGTTGGTAATTCGTTCGCGCACGAGTTATGCCGGCTTTCAGGGCGTCTTCAGATAAATCGTAAATCATCGTTTCAACGCCAGCATCGGCCAGGCTCATAGCTATTCCGCTGCCCATGGTTCCAGCTCCTATGACGGCGGCTTTACTGACTTGAGCAGGCTTAATGTTACGAGAAAGTCCGTCTATTTTACTGGTTTTTCGTTCAGCAAAGAAGATGTGGCGCATGGCAGATGCTTGCGCTGACCCGACTAATCCTTCAAAAATCTTACGCTCGAACGCTGCCGCTTCTTCGAAAGGTAGTGTGAATGCACCTTCAATGGCATCTAGAGCTTTAAGTGGGGCGATTTGGTTACGTCTGGAGGTGAGGAGTTTGCTGCGGGCGGCTGTAATGGCATCTGTATTTTCGCGGGCATCGCCGGGAACAGCCGTGTCGCGAAGACGCGGAAGACCTTCTCCGTTGGCGACCACTGTCTGCGCGAAAGCGATAGCCTCTGTTTCTAGGTTGTCGTTTATAAGTGCGTTAATCAGGCCGCCTTTCAGAGCGCTCTTAGCGTCAATGCGGGTGCCGCTAGTGATCATTTGGGCTGCGCGTTTAACGCCAACGACGCGAGGCAGCATAATCGTGCCTCGGCCTCCAGGGATGATGCCGAGAGTCACTTCGGGAAGGCCGAAGAAGGTATTTGAAACTGCAATTCGGTAGTGACAACTAAGCGCTAGCTCTAGCCCCCCCCCGAGAACTGTGCCATGCATGGCCGCGATAATTGGCTTGGTTGAGTTTTCGATGCGCTCGATAACCTCGGGGCCCTTAGGGGAGCGAGGTGGTTTTCCGAATTCGGAGATGTCTGCACCCGCGACAAAGGTCTTGCCTGCGCAACAAATAATAATGGCTTTGATCGCGTCATCTTCTTGTGCGGCCTTGAGCTCCTCCGCCAAGCCTGATCGAACTGCCCAGCCGAGTGCGTTTACCGGTGGGTTGTCAATTTTTAGGATGCGTATGCTTCCCTCGCTGTTGATGCTTACGGCTTTTTCCATTTTGGCTTACCTTGTCGAATGTAGAATGTTGAATCGTGCATCCTAGTGACGATCCGATAGCCTAATCAAATTCTACTTTGTGCCTTAAGCATTCCGAATACACATTTCACTGTTTTGGGTAGGAAGACAATTTCTTTTTGAGCCTCCATTCCCATCGAGAATGGCGACTATCAAAACGCGAATTAGACGGAACCTTTGGGAGCTGGTTTACTGCCGCTTTACTAACTATCTGGCGGTATAGCGTGCCGGTAAAGTCGAAAGAAACTTTGGATTTTTATGTCATATTTAACTGAGGTCCAAGCTGATATTAGATGTTGGATCGAGAAAAACTCAGATCTGCTCGATGATTTACGGGCGGTCTCCAGCGGTCAGTTGGAAGAAACCATCCCTAAGGGACTAAAGCTTCAGAGCTTGCTGGGCGAGGCGGGCTGGATTCGTGCAGGCTGGCCGAAAGATATGGGCGGGGTTGAAGGTAGCATTCTCAATCGGGCGGTGATGTACGATGAGTTGGCGCGAGCTGGGATTGCAATACCTCAGACCATGGAGTTTATCGAAATTGTCGGGCCGATGCTGGTTCGTTACGCACCACACATTGCACAGGAAGAGTTGCCCTTAGTGTTTAAAGGGGAGCGGGCATGGTGTCAGGGTTTTTCCGAGCCGGGCGCAGGAAGTGACTTGGCTCGATTGACCACCAAGGCTGTTGCGGATGGCGACGGCTATCGGATTACAGGTCAGAAAATATGGACGACATACGGCCATCTGGCGCAGCGCTGTGGGCTGCTGGCGCGAACTGGCGATAAAGACAGTGCGCATCGTGGTTTAACCATGTTTTGGGTGGATCTCGATTCTCCCGGTGTGACGGTTCGCACCATCGAAGCCGCCAATGGTCGCAATGAATTTTGTGAGGTCTTCTACGACGACGTTTATGTGGATAAAAGCCGCATTGTCGGTGAGGTTGGAGGCGGCTGGGAATGCGCCATGTTTTTACTTCAGTTTGAGCGTGGAATTTATGCGTGGATGCGCCAAGCGACATTGCACCGTGAATTAAGTCACGCACTAGAGCTTTGTAGGTCTAAGAATTCCAAAAAGTGGGAGGAAGAGCTCGGCGCTGCTTACATGGTTTTGACAACACTGCGTGCTCGTTGCTGGAAAACCGTGGAGCAATTGGCGGAGGGCATTCCTGTAGGGCCGCAGGCGTCAGTGGATAAGTTGTTGCTGGGAGCTAGTGAAACCCAAGTGATGGATGTAATTTCAAAAATGTTGACGGACGACTTTCTGTTAGGCGACAACGCCGAGGCTGAGGCTTTGCGCGATGGTTGGTTTTTGTCTCGTGCTGCAACGATCTACGGTGGTGCTGCAGAGATTCAGCGTCAAATTGTTGCTGATCGTCTTCTTATGATGCCTAGAGGGTAATGGTTTTGAATCCCAATGATTTTGATTTGGCTTGTAATTCGATGTGCGAAATTCTTGAAAAGGAACGTAGTGCTGGTTTGGCAAGCGTTTTGTGTGATGAGTACTGGTTGGATTTACTTGACGACGATGAGCAACTCGCAGTGGCAAGTTTATTTGAGGCTCAGGGGCGTAAGCGTGCGAATGAGTCAGGGCTCGAATTGCTAGTGCGGCATAAACTCGGGAAATCGTTGGAGTCTATCTCTGTCGTCATTCCCACCACCGCCACGGGTGACGCTATTAGCAGTGGTGTTGTTGACGGCGATCAAATTTTTGTAGACGGGATCGTCTTTGGGAACCTTCAACCGCAATCAATGGTAGCGGTGGCAAGCGCTGACGGTGCGATGGTTGTGTACCAACTTCCTTCCCAGGCGGATGGCCTATTGAGCTGCGAAGTTAAAGGGCTTGACGGGCAGCTAAAACTAACTCGGCTCAGCGGTAATGTAAACGTGAATCAGTGCCAAGAAAGTGATGTCGATTGGCGGGCAGCGGAGACTTCCGCGCGCAGGGCTATCGCACATGAGTTGATTGCATTGGCTGAGATGATGCTCGCAAAGGCCTCCGACTATGTGCGAGAGCGTAAACAATTCGGTCGCGCTTTAGGGTCTTTGCAGGTAGTGCGTAACGCCCTGTCAGATGTACATGTCGCGATTGAAGGTAGTCGCGACATGTTGCGAGTCGCGTTTGAGGAAGACGACAGTCTTTCGGCGATGATAGCAAAAGCTCAAGCGGGTAACGCAGCGCAATTGGCTGCGCGTCATAGTCAGCAGTTTTGCGGCGCGATGGGGTGGACGTGGGAGTTCGGGCTTCATCAGTTTGTAAGGCGTACCAAATTTATTGACAGCATTTTCGGTTCGTCGGATTCTCTGACTCGTATGATCGGATCTGAAATTGCTACCGCTGGGTGTGTCCCAGTGTTTTCATTTATCACCAAGGACAACGTATGAACACTGGCGACAGTATACTAATTGAAAAAGATGGGCCGATCAGAATTGTAACGCTGAATAGACCTGATGCACTTAACGCAACAACCTTGGAGATGCACACACGGCTCTCGGAAGTCTGGCAGGAGTTGTCCTCGGATATGGAAGCTTCATGCGTTGTGTTGACGGGTGCGGGGAGAGCGTTCTCCGCCGGAGGTGATTTCAACTTGATGCTTAAGCTCCAGCAAGACCCCGTTGCTTGCGAGAAAATATTTTTGGAAACACGTCGTGTGCTAATTGACATGATTCGTTTTCCATTACCAATTATAGCTGCGGTTAACGGCCCCGCGGTAGGCTTGGGATGCAGCTTAGCTGTGTCTTCAGATATTGTTTTGATGTCTGATCGCTCCAAACTGGCCGACCCACACATCAACGTTGGGCTTGTTTGCGGAGACGGTGGTGCGGCGCTTTGGCCTTTGCACACCAGTATGATGCGTGCAAAAGAATATCTATTCACCGGCGACCCCTTGAGTCCAGAGATCGCCGTCGAGCTTGGTTTGGCCAATCGTGTCGTTGCGCATGAGCAGTTGCTTGACGAAGCTCTGAAGCTTGCGCACCGTTTGGCAAAACAACCAGCGCAGGCACTACGGGGCACAAAGCGAGCCTTGAACAGCCACATTGAAAATGCGGTTGCAGGCCCGTTGGAAATAGCGATTCAAGCTGAAATGGCGACGATTACATCTTCGGATCACATCGAGATTGTTAAGAATATGTTGAAACAGTCTGAAGCACGACGTCAAGAACGAGGCGAGAGCGAGTAGTACTCGTTTTTCATGATTAAGAATGTCGTTGAGCCTACAGCTTCAACGACACGATAGAGGGAAGGGTATGTCCTTATCAGGTGGTTGCGTTATAGCGGGAATTGGGCAAACGCCCTTCACGCGTGGTACGGAAAAATCTACAGTCGGCCTGCATTTAGATGCGGCATTAGAAGCCATTGCGGATGCGGGCCTAAAACCTAGTGATATCGATGGGGTGATGCCCAACGAGTTGGCTGGAACCATCGCGGAAGACTTTATTGTTAATCTCGGTTTAGAGAATGTAACGTTTTCGTCAACCATGCGTCATGGTGGAGCTAGCTTGCTCAGTGCCGTAAAAAGTGCGTGTCTGGCAGTTCATACGGGAGTGGCCAAGCACGTATTGTTGGTCGCAGGACGACGTGGTTTCTCTCAGCAGCGAATGTCGAAAGCCAGCGAGGGAACAATTCCTCCGCACCCGCTATTTCGTGAATTCAATGAGTTTGAAAGTCCTTTTGGTAACACTGCACCGTTGCAGTGGTTCGCGCCAGCGGCCATGCGCCACATGCATGAATTTGGTACCACCAGTGAGCAATTGGGCCGAATTGCCTTAACGTGTCGCGAGCATGCCAACCTCAACCCGCGTGCTTTGATGCACGACAAAAAAATGACGATGGAAGACTACCTCGCGTCCCCCATGATTGCAGACCCCTACCGGAAGTTTGATTGCAGTTTAGAAACTGATGGTGCGACGGCGTTTGTAATCACTTCAGCAGAGCGCGGTCGTGATTTGAAGAAGGCTGGCGTGCCTATATTGGGACTTGGCGAAGGGCATGGTACGCCGCCAACTAGCATGACCCACAAACGCGATATGACAAAAGTGGAAGGAATCGAGCAAGCGGGTAAGCAGGCGTTTGAGATGGCCGGCCTTAAGCCAAGAGATATCAGCAGCGTGCAACTATACGACGCATTTACATGGGTTGTATTGAGTACGCTGGAAGATTTAGGTTTCTGCCAAAAAGGCGAAGGTGGTGCTTTTGTTGAGTCTGGTGTGTTGGGGCTAAACGGAGGCTTGCCCCTAAACACCTCTGGTGGTTTGCTTTCGGAAGGACATTGTTCTGGCGCCAATCTTCTAAGCGAAGCCGTTCGCCAGCTGCGTGGAGAGGTGGAGCCGAACAGACAAATTTCTAATTGTAAAAATATCCTGATCAGCGGAGAGGGGCATTTTCACGAAGGCGCGGTTGCAATTTTAGGGAGACCAGTATGAGTATCGGTGTACGTCCAGAAATTAAAGCAACCGAAATTAGTCAGGGTTTTTGGGACGCTTGTAAAGAAAGCAAACTGGTTGTTCAGAAGTGTTGTGATTGCAAAAAATTGCGCCACTACCCTCAGCTACTTTGCCCAAGTTGCCATAGCGAAAAGGTTGAATGGTTTGAAATTCGACCGACTGGAGCCATTTATAGTTATACCATTACGCGTCGGCCATTTCATCCTGCATGGAAAGAAAGTACTCCGTATGCGCTTGTGACTGTGGATATGGATGACGGCGTTCGAATGATGGGAGATATCCTAAATATCGATCCGGAAGACGTCAAAATTGACGGTCGGGTAGCGGTTGAATTTGAAGATATGCCCGGACAGGGGCTGGTCCCGAGATTTAGGTTGGTCTACTGACTTGATCGACGACTCAGAAACTCAAGTGTCGAGAATTCGTTTTGCAGGATCTTGTCGATCGAATATTTTGGTTTCATATGCAGTGAGGTTTACCGGTGTCTTTAGTATCTTTTGAGCTAGTTGGTTATGTGGCAGTAATAAGGCTGAATAGGCCAGAAAAATACAACAGCTTGAATCCGGAAATGGCCGTTCGCTTGGCACAAGCGTGGGAGCGGATTAAAGCTGATAATGATATTCGTGTCGCCGTCATTACGGGAACAGGAAAAGCCTTTTGTGCCGGAGGTGACCTTGGGACGTTAATTCCGATTCTAAACGGCTCCAAAAAACCAGTTGATGAATGGGAGAAAGCCCTTAGCGATGACCGCACTTTACTGACAAAGGCGCTGTTGCGTGACATTGACGTTGGCAAGCCAGTGATAGCTGCCATCAACGGTGATGCGGTTGCCGGTGGGATGGAGTTAGTGCTCGGCACTGATATCCGAGTTGCGGTTAAAGGCGCTCGTCTTGGATTGCAAGAAGTTAAGCATGGAGTCTTTCCCGGTGGCGGCGGGAGTGTTCGCTTACCCGCCCAGCTACCTCAGCCTATAGCCCTCGAAATGTTAACTACGGGGTCGCTGATGAGTTCTGACAAGCTGGCGTCTTATGGGCTCATTAATCATGTTGTCGACACCGACGAGGTGATCGATAGAGCGATAAAAATCGCTGTTTCAATTGCTGAAAACGCGCCCCTAGCGGTTCAGGCAGTGCGAAAATCCGCAAGAGAATCCATTGGCAATGATGAACAAACGGCACTGAAGAGGGAGACAGATATTTCAAAGCCCATCTGGAGGTCGGACGATGCTAAGGAGGGCCCGCGAGCCTTTCTGGAAAAAAGGGCACCGACATTCTTTGGGCGGTGAATCAACTAATTACGAATATAGGATTAACTGATGAAAGCAGCAATATTGCATCAAGCCAATACCCCTCTGGAAATTGCCGACGTCGCAATCTCCAAGCCTCGAGCGCGTGAAGTTCTGATAAGAACCGAAGCAGCAGGGGTTTGTCATTCCGACTTACATTTTATGGAGGGCAAATTTGCTTATCCTCTACCTACGGTTCTGGGCCATGAAGCGGCTGGTATCGTCGAGGCTGTAGGCGAAGATGTTCACTACGTGAAGCCAGGCGATCGAGTGGTATCGTGCATGTCCGCCTTTTGTGGTCATTGTGAGCATTGCCTAACCTCTCGCACATCCCTTTGTACTGAGCCAGAGCTGCAGAGACCGTGGAAAGGCGAACAGCGGTTGAGCTATCAGGGTAAGCCCATCGCTCAGTTTTTGAATACCTCGGCTTTTGCGGAGCAAATGCTAGTGCATGAGCACGCTGTTGTTAAGGTTAACGATGAACTTCCTTTCGATCGAGCTGCGCTATTGAGTTGCGGTGTACTGACCGGTACAGGCGCAATTTTTCACTCCGCCAAGGTTAGGCCGGGAGACACTGTTGCAGTTATCGGTTGTGGTGGCGTGGGCTTGGCCGCAATTAATGGCGCCGCCATCGCCGGAGCGAGCAGAATTATAGCGATCGATCGGTTGCCTTCGAAACTGGAAATGGCTAAAGCATTTGGTGCTACGGATACGATTTTAGCAACCGATGAAGTGCTGTCAAAACAGGTTCGCGATATGACCAATGGCGGCGTTCATCATTCAATTGAAGCAATTGGCCTCAAGCCAACTTGTGAGCAGGCGTTTAAGATGCTTCGCCCAGGTGGAACAGCAACAATTGTTGGTATGATTCCTAAAGGTGTTTCACTTGAATTACATGGTCCAGACTTTATCATGGAACGAAAAATTCAGGGTTCTGCAATGGGATCAAATACTTTTCGTCTCGATATTCCGAACTTAGCAAACTATTATGTGTCTGGTAAATTGAAGTTGGATGAGCTGATTTCTGGTCGAATTCCCTTGGCGGGCGTTAATGATG
>Ga0209826_1002956_pt1 | contig 10903 bp, 7 predicted proteins | sample GOMGulsemesocosm_5_FD_184637 | JGI IMG/M metagenome (GOLD analysis project Ga0209826, IMG submission 184637) | Methane-oxidizing microbial communities from mesocosms in the Gulf of Mexico - GOM15C Gulf of Mexico (SPAdes) (version 2) | ecosystem: Environmental > Aquatic > Marine > Cold seeps...
ACATCAACCGTGCCGCTCTCGCCTATCTGGAACGATGCATTCTCTGGTGTCTCTGGGCTGCTATCGGCAACAACTATCGTGACCGTCACTGCATCCGCAACCGCATCAACAACAACGCCAGCTTCCGCAGTGGCACTATCTGTATCGGTAGTTGGAGAGCCAAAACAATCTACGCCAACGTCGGAGACAAATACTTGAATTGAGAGATCTCCGAAGTCCAGATCCACATCACTATCCGCAGGTGGTGTTATGGTTAAATCATCAATTGAGAAAGTTTCAACACCAGGCGCAAATGTAATCGTTAGGGTGCCGCTGTCGAGGACGGCAGTAGATACTGCATCAAGTCCATTAAGGCCGATAATATCGAACGTATCTACAGCCCAATCACCAAGCCCACTAATCACAACAGAAGTTAGCGTTTCAGAGCCGTCCGCGTCTTCGCCACTGGTATCGAATTCACCCGTTTTTGCACTAAAACCAATATTAACGGAATTGTCTTCTTTAACGAGATAAACGCCTGTTTGCAAACCTACTGTTGTCGTATCCGTGAACTCAACAACCGGTGTATCTGCATCTGGCTCAATATTAACTTGAAGGGTTTTCTGAACAATGGACTGATTATTTGCAAGTTCAAGCTCATCATCAGTTGCCGTTTCTGTGGCAATTGCTTTAATGACGATATCAGTGGTTCCAGAAAAATCTTCAGTCGGATCGAATGTTGGTGTAGCGCTAAAGCTGCCTGTTTCACCATCTCCAACTGCGACATCATAGGTAAGGGTACCGCCGGTTCCATCAGTTCCAGGAGCCCAAGTGCCACCAGCAGCGTCACTTACAGTCCAACCAGCTGGAACTTCGACAAGAACGACATGCGTCTCCGATCCATCCAAATTATCACCAAATTGCGCAGACACCTCAACGGAAATCTCCGCATCTTCCTCAGAACAAACAACAGTGACTTCAGGCGAGTCAGGCGATGGTTCATCAGTCTTAGTCTGACCATCACTATCGCCAGCACCCACAGTAAGTGTTGGCTGATCCGCTGCTGCGTCAATAATCGCAGTTCCAGTACCTGTAACAATCGCTGTTTCACCGCTAGGGTCCACGATATCTGCTGAAATTTGAAGTGGAATATCGGTGTCATCGTTCTCAGGAGGCAGAAGGTACATTGACGGCATAACACCGCCAGGTACAAGAACGGTCACGCTGCCATCGACAACACTAACGATCGACGCACCACCAGTACCGCCAACAAAGAAAGTTGCGCCATCTGGAATGCCCGAAATTGTAATACTTTCCACAACCTCATCATCATCAGGTGTGAAAGTCGGTATAACTTCCATCGGCACAGAATACGAACTTCCCGTATGCTGATCTGGTTGCCAATCTTCATAACCGCCGGAAACCGGATCAAGGTCGGATCTTGGATCATACGTTTCAAAGGTAATCTCTATCCGGCCATTCGCTGGATCGATGGCATTCAAAAATTCTTCTTCTTCTTGTGCGGTGAATTCAAGCTCGGTGGGGGGGAGCAAATCTTCGATGGAAATACCGTCGCCGATACCATCATCACTATAAGCGCTAAATGAGGCGCCGCCGCCATCACCGCCAGCACCACCGCCCGCGGCAGGCGCTATATTAGTCGCGTCAAAATCTTCAATGAGCGCGATCAATTCATCGTTGGTCAGTACCGTTCCGCCGTCCAGAGTAAGCTGGGGCGGCAATTCGGTGCCACTAACAACAAAAAAATCTTCGTAAATTGTTGGTTCGCCGCCACCAAGTGGCGTGACGATCAAACTGCCACCTTGTTGAGTAAAAGCCAATTCATCTAGGCTGGATGCAGTCAATTGAATGACTTCACCGGGGCTCACCGATTTCACATTCCCATTAACGCCCGAGTTAGCTGCACTACCGTTATTATTATTCAAGGTAACCATTTTATTCGCTCCAGATATCATATTCGGCTAATTTTAAGCCGGAGATAAATAAAGTCTGTTCCCTATAGTCCCCACCAGAACGAACAGACCCGCACAACATACAAATACTGTTAGCAATCCGCCGAAACGGATTCCTGAGGGTTTAAAAGTAATAAATATTATTAAAACTTTCATCCCCAATTCCGATGAAGTTAATAACTTTTTGGACTAATTTTCAGTTAATTTATTAAACTTTTTGAATAAATTTGCATATTCTCTCACCCAAATGAGTGAGAGAATACCCAAGGCATATTTTCGCGTGCTAATTAAATTTAAAATTAGAGAAATTGAATACACAAATCGGCAGTAGGGGAATCATAACGTTCAGTGATATTTTAGTTCGAATAAAACACTCATGCGAATTATATTAGATTTTTTAAAATTACCGAAATATAAAATTGTTACGCGAAAAACTTCCCGCTAATATTCTGTTAGAGTTTCGGCACCCTGCAGTCTATCGGCAGGAATCTCCTAATCCTCTATGATTTTTTGATCAATTAAGGTTTGGATTTCTGCTTCTGTTTTCCCCAATACCCGCTTAAGAACCTCGCGAGAATGCTCCCCAAGCGATGGTGGGCGACGCACAGGATCAACACCACTTTCAGAAAGGCGCAACGGACTAGATATCAAACTGACCTCTCCAGCCTCCGGATGCACAACTTTTTGCACCATGCCGCGAGATTTCGTTTCATCTGAATTAAGGGCTTCCAATACTGTCCGTACCTCTCCGCCCGGAATATTGTTAGCCATCATAGCTTCACAAAATTCTTTCCTCGTAAAAGTATTCATTAGAGGCTGTAAAACGTCCATCATTGCAGTCGCATTTGCAGCTCTATCTGAATTTTTTGCAAATCGCGGATCATGCACAAGTTCAGGGCATTTCAAAAGTTTTTCACACAACCTTTTAAATTGCCCATCATTGGCACATGCCAAAATAATGGCACCATCTTTCACATCATACATACCGTAAGGGGCAACGAACGGGTTTTTGTTCCCGTACCGTTTTGGGTTTTCGCCGACCCACATCGTATTGTTGCCGTAATAAGAGAGGAGTGACAGTCCACAATCAAACAAACTAATATCGATGCTCTGGCCTTTACCTGTTCGCTCTCTCGCAAATAGGGCCGCAAGCACGGCTTGAGCTGCGTGATTTCCTGTTGTTAGATCGACAATAGCAACGCCAGATCGTAAGGGATCTTGCCCCTCTTCTCCGTTCAAAGACATGAGACCAGATTCAGCTTGAACCACTAGATCATATCCTAACTTATGCTTGAAATCACTTTCGCGTCCATAACCCGAAATTGAACAATAAACCAATTTCTCATTATTCTTCGATAAAGTCTTGTAATCTAAACCAAATTTCTCGACGCCACCTAGCTTAAAATTCTCAATAATCACATCGCAAGTTGCTGCTATTTCTGCTGCTATTTTTTGCCCTTCTTTGGTATTCAGATCAAGGGCTATGCTTTCCTTATTCCGGTTTACTGATAGGAAAAAACTAGTGTCATTGGCATGTACAGGGACGCCCATAGCACGCGTATCATCACCGGTTTTAATATTTTCAATTTTGATAACTTCCGCGCCAAGGTCCCCGAGGGCCTGAGCGCAAATTGGTCCCGCAAATACCCGGGACAAATCCAGAACGCGAATACCGTCTAATGCTCTCATTATTCTTCCTTTTTTAAGGTAACCTAACGAGCAGCAGTGTTTGAGTAAATCTAAAAATTCTTACGCTTCGTCTAACGCCCGGCCAATTTTTGGCTGTGCACCAACTGCGCAACTTTGTGTTTCGGGAATTCATTGCTCAAATTCGTATTTTCCCAAGGACGCCTGCGAACCAGTTTTTCTTTTATGAAATCAAGAAACGCGCGGGTATTAGGGGCTAGTCCTTTATAGGACGGGTAAACCGCATTAAAGGCCACAGAGGTTCCCACCCATTCAGGTAGCACTCGGACCAATTGGCCGGTTCTCAAGTCATCGTTACACAGAAACCCTGGGATCAGGCCAATTCCCGCGCCCGATTTCACCATTCGATATATGGCTTCATGATCTCGCGTGGAAAATCGCGGGCTCAAAGATACCCTTTCCATATTTCCATCCCTGAACAACGGGATAGACATTTCACCGGTTTCCTCACCCGCACTCATCCAACTATGATCCACAAGATCGGCTGGCGTCTTCGGAATACTATTTTTCTCAATGTAATCCGGTGATGCATAAATATGCTGCTGTGAATGGCCCATACTTATCAGAATAAGAGACTCATCTTCAATTTTCCCCTTCCGGATGGCTAAATCGAAGTTTTCTTCAATTAAATCCACTTTACGGTTGGAGAAATTGAGGTTCAGCTGAATTTCAGGGTAAGTGTCCATAAACTCAGGCATAAGCGGCAAGACAAAGAAACGACCGAAGGTTTCTGGTAAACTAATTCGAAGAATACCGCGCGGGGCCGCTTGTAAGTATCTCATAGAGGCATTTGCTTGTTTTGCTTCAGCAATAACGCGGGCACAATAGTCGTAATATATTCTTCCGCCGTCGGTAAGGCCCAGTTTCCGTGTTGTTCGTTGCAACAGGCGAATGCCCAATTGTTCTTCCAAATTTGCCAATTTGCGGCTGACACTGGATTTCGACATATTAAGAGAAATGGCCGCTTCTGAAAAACTTTGCTTATCCACGACCGTAGCAAATACACCCATCTCTTCCAATAATTCCATACGCTTAATCCACATTCATTAGAATTTAATAGTAAAAACAACGGCCTATTCCATTGTTCCAATTTTGAAACAGTTTATAACAGAAGTTCTTATTGTTTTCTATATCAAACAATCATAAGATTTTGCTAGCGGAAAAAACAAAAAACACGGTCCGTAAACATGTTCAGGTAATGGGTACCCGAGCACATTAAAACGTTTGATTGGTCATTAACTAACAACCAAGTCTAACGAATTAGGGAGCATAATAGTGACACGAATTTCTGCAAAATCCGTTCTCAGCACGATGGTTATATCGGGTAGCCTACTGATGGGTGCTTTTTCTGCACAAGCAGCAGACATCCCATGTAAGACAGCGAAATTAGTGGTTCCTTGGGGAGCCGGTGGTGGCACAGGCGTTATTTTCAGTATTTTTGAAAAAACAATCAACGCCACAAACCCAGATGTAAAAATCAAGGTTGTTGCTATGCCTGGGCAGGGCGGCGCGAAAGGTGCCAAAGAAGTTCACGGCGCGAAACCTGATGGGTGTACGCTTTTGGCAATTCACCAACATATTATTGTGAACTACATCAACGGCGTAACAAAATTTAACTACGACGGGTTTGAGACTGTTGCACTGCTAACAGACACACCCGAACTTATCGGCGCATCTGGCTCAGCGCCTTATGACACATTAGAGGAAATGCTTGCAGCAGCTAAAGCCGACCCAGGGAAAATCCCAACAGGTGTTTCCATGGGCGCAACGAGCCATTTCCTTTGGATCCTTCTCGGTCACAAAACGGGGACAGATTATAAGTATGTTCCTTTCCAAGGCGGAACAGCTGGCCGTATCACAGGTTTGCTTAACGGTACGATTGAACTTGGTGGCGTAAATATGGCAGCAGCAAGAACTCAACGTAAAGATGGCAGCTTGAAAGTTTTCGCTATCGCAGCGGATAAAAGAGATCCATTGATCCCAGACGTTCCGACGTTGAAGGAACTTGGTGTTGATATGACTTACTCTTTGACACGCGGTGTTGTTGTTCCAAAAGGAACGTCACCTGAAATCGTGAAGTATTGGGCTGCAACATTCAAGAAAGCAACTGAAGACAAAGCATTCCAAGCGCAACAAGCGTCTAAGGGAACGGCGATCGTCTACAAAGGTCCTAAAGATTACGCGACATGGTTCGAGAGCACGTCTAACGACTTCCTCGCAGCCGCGAAACAAGTCAAAGTGGGTCGTTTCAAATAATCCACCAATAACGGGGGAGGAGTACAGCTCCTCCCCATTTTTTAAGTCATTCCCCAATTACAATTTTGTCAGGTTCTTTTATGCGATTAAATCGGGACGTATATGTTGGCATCGCTTTATTGCTAATCTGCGCGGTATTTCTAAACGCGACATTTGATATTCAAAGCCCTTTATTTGGCCAGATGTCATCTGCGCTGTGGCCACGTATTATCTTAACGCCGCTCACCTTTCTTTCCCTCATCTATGTTATCCGGTCTATGCGATTAACAGAACCTGTGTGGGAGCAACGCGGTAGCTTGGCAAATTGGTTTGCCTATTACAAAAACCCCATTTGCTGCTTCATCCTATTTTTCGTTTTTCTTCTGTCCCTTCCCTATATGGGAATGTTGATCGGCGGAATTATTTTTGTCTTCGCCATGCTGAGCTTCCTCGGTGGTTGGCAGCCAAGGCAATTGATTACACACGGGCTGGTAAGCGCTGTTTTTGTTGGCGCTATGTGGGCGATTTTCACATTCGTTCTGGGTGTTATTTTGCCGGAAGGCGAAATTCTGCGATTAATGTAAGGGCAGATTATTATGATTTTTGAAAATGTTATGGCTGCCTCCGGCGAACTGTTCACGATCACAACGATGATGTTGATGGTTGTGGGTGTTACGGCTGGCTTGCTTGCCGGTGCTATCCCTGGCTTTACCATTGCCATGGCCGTTGTGCTTGTTCTTCCCTTTACCTTTTCCATGACCCCAGTTCAGGGCCTCGCCACCATGATCGGTGTCTATGTCGGCGGCTTATCTGGCGGCTTAATGTCTGGCATCCTCACGGGGATACCTGGAACACCCTCTTCAGTTGCCACGACGTTTGATGGCTTCCCAATGGCCCGAAATGGGCGCCCTGGCCTTGCGCTTGGTATTGGGGTCTGGTCTTCTTTCTTTGGCGGAACGTTAAGCGCCATTATTTTGATTGTGGCAGCACCGCAACTTGCAAGAATTGGCCTCGAATTTCAGCCATGGGACTTCTTTTCACTTGTGGCCTTTGCCTTAACGGTTACCGCCAGCCTAGCTAGCGATAATATGTTAAAGGGCTTGATTGCCGGACTTCTGGGGTTGCTAATCGCGACGATTGGTACAGATGTGATCTTTGGCTATCCGCGTTTCAATTTTGGAAGTGACGCTCTTATTCAAGGTTTCTCCTTCTTGCCAGTTCTGATCGGCTTATTTGCCTTTTCCCGTTTGTTAAGTGATATCCGTATGCCAGACGTTGCAAAGCGCAAACTTGGAGACGAAAACGCTCAATCAGTTGCCATTGAACATCGCGCGGCTGCAGTTGCTGTTCTTAAAAGTTGGGTTAATCTGGTTCGGTCGTCGTTAATCGGTGTGTTCGTTGGACTACTTCCTGCCGCTGGCAGTACCATTTCCAATATTCTCGCCTATGACCAAGCCAAGAAAGCGTCCAAAACACCAGAAGAATTTGGCAAAGGAAGTGTTGATGGGATTGTCGCGCCGGAAGCTGCAAATAATGCAACTGCAGGCGGTACTTTGATTGTTATGATGGCGCTCGGTATTCCGGGTGATATTATCACCGTTGTTATGTTGGGTGCGTTGTTAATTCATGACGTTATTCCAAGTCCAAGTTTTATTTCTGACGAGCCCGTGATTGCCTATTCAATCTTCATCTCGTTCTTCCTTGCAAATTTCATGATGCTATTCTTGCAGTCTTTGACGCTTAAAGGCTTCTTGATGGTGACGAAGGTTCGCATGTATATGCTCGCCGCCATCATTCTATTCTATTGCGCAGTCGGTGTATTTGCGTTGAATAATGTGGCATTTGATCTGTGGACACTCTTCTTTTTTGGTGTCTTGGGTTATGTATTAAGATCATTGGATTTCCCCATAGTGCCCATCGTACTTGGTGCCGTTCTGGGTAAAGTCGCGGAACAAAACTTGTCGCAAGCAGTCGCCGTTACAACAGACTTAATGCCGTTTTTCACGCGTCCATGGTCACTGCTATTCATTACTCTCGCTGTCTTTTCCTGCGTATACCCTTACTACCAAAAACAAAAAGGCAAACAACGCTGGGCTGACTTCTACCTTCCTCTTTTCCTTGGTGCCGTTGTTCCGGCTCTATTCATGATGGATGGTTGGATTAGACCAATTATTGGTGCTGCAATTCTTGTCGCATCGATTGTTGTTCTGGTTCGCCGTATCCGCCAAGGCCTTATATCCCAAGATGCAACCCCCAATCAGACGTCCTCAAGCGACGCATAAATACTCGGAGAATTAAAGTGGATCTCAAAATTCAAAACAAAACAGCCCTCGTTCTCGGCTCCTCACAAGGATTGGGCGAAGGTATCGCCCGCGAGTTGGCGGCTGAAGGTTGCAACCTGATTTTGGCAGCTCGCAATCAACAGGCGCTGACTGCACTTGCTGCTGAGCTTACTGAAAAGCACGGAATCAAAGCTGAAACCATGGCCATTGATATGACAGATACAACGTCCGTCAAAAACTTGTGTGATACGATCAAAACACGCGGTGACATTGAAATTCTTCTCAATAATGCTGGCGGCCCTCCTCCGTCCCTCAGCACGGGTGTTGCTGATGAAGTTTGGAGAAACTCCGTTCAATCTCTTTTGTTCAGCGTTATTCAAGTTACCGAAGCTTGTCTAGACGGCATGAAAGCAAAAGGTTGGGGCCGAATTTTGACAATTGCGTCATCCGGCGTTGTGCAACCAATTCCTAATCTGGCGGTATCCAACGTTGTTCGTTCTGCAATCGTTGGTTTTTCAAAAACATTGTCAGAAGAAGTGGCTCAGTTCGGGATTACATCTAACATTATCATTCCTGGTAAAATCGACACAGGTCGAGTGGCGCAGCTTGATCAAGCCCGCGCCAACAGGGAAGAAAAAGACCTTGATGATGTTCGTGCAGCCCTTGCCAAAGCAATTCCAGCACGCCGCTATGGCCGCGTTGAAGAATTCGCAGCAGCAGCAGTATTTCTTCTGAGTGACCGCGCAAGCTACACGACAGGCCATATGATGCGGGTAGATGGCGGATCCATTAAAAGCATCTGATCCAAAGTCACCAAACTACATATAAAATTCAATTTTATATCAGCCCAGACCGTGGGTCTGGGCTTCTCGAAATAGAGGTGTTCTATGAACGAACAGATTGGGCAAAAGATGCCAGCAAAAAGAACCGGTGGTCAGATATTAGCAGACCAATTGGCGATCCAAGGTGTAGACAGAATTTTCTGCGTCCCCGGCGAAAGCTATATTGCGCTGCTAGACGGCCTTCATACGCACAAAGACACGATTTCGGTTGTACAAACCCGCCATGAAGGTGGTGCGTCCAACATGGCAGAAGCCTACGGAAAGCTAACAGGAAAACCGGGCATTTGCATGGTTACCCGGGCACCGGGAGCTACGAATGCCAGTTGCGGTGTGCATACAGCTTTCCAAGACTCTACTCCGATGGTTCTTCTCATTGGGCAAGTCGCGCGGGAAATGGTTGACCGAGAAGCTTTTCAAGAAATCGACTACACCCATATGTTTGGGCAGATGTCCAAATGGACAGCGCAAATCAACGATATAGAGCGGATCCCGGAATATATCAGTCATGCGTTCCATATGGCACAATCAGGCCGTCCCGGACCTGTGGTCCTTGCATTACCAGAAGATATGCTTGCGGAAGCGGCCGTGGTTTTGGATATTAAGAAACCAGCTCGCCCCGTTCAATCATCACCCGCGTTAAGTGATATTACAGAACTCCGTGACCGCCTTGATAAATCAAAACGGCCGTTCCTTTTAATCGGCGGGGCCACGTGGACGGCTGAGGCTGTCGCTGACATTACGAAATTTGCAGAAGACAACGGCATTCCTGTAGGCGCGTCGTTGCGATCGCAAGATTGTATGGATAATCGCCATGACAACTATGTTGGCGATGTCGGGATTGCCGTCAATCCGTTGCTATCGAAACGAATTAAGCAATCTGATTTGTTGATTGTTGCGGGCCCCCGGCTTGGTGAAATGACAACACAAGGCTATGATCTGGTCAATATTCCAGAACCTGAACAATCACTCGTTCATATTCATTGCGGTGTTGAAGAACTCGGCCGTGTTTACAGGCCCGATCTGGCCATCAGTTCCACAATGCCTCGAATGGCAGCGGCACTGTGCCAACTGGAGCCCGTCGAGCATTCCCATAGAACTGACTGGCTAACCGGTGCCCGTGCAGATTACATCAAACGTCTTGAGCCAACAGTGGTCCCAGGTAAAGTTAATATGGCTCATATCGTAGCTCACCTAAACGACACTCTCGATGATGATGCGATCATAACTGTTGGTGCCGGGAACTACACTGTGTGGGTCCACCGATATTATCAGCATAAGAGTTTTCGCACGCAGCTTGCCCCAACTAGCGGATCAATGGGCTACAGTGTCCCAGCGGCTATTTCAGCTAAACTCACTTGTCCTGAACGCACGGTTGTCAGCTTCAATGGCGATGGCTGCTTTATGATGTTGGGTCAAGAACTGGCGACGGCAGCCCAATTTGGTGCTGCGGCCATATTCATCATTGTAAATAACGGAATGTATGGCACCATTCGCATGCATCAAGAGCGCAATTTCCCGACCAATGTCATCGCAACAGATCTAATTAATCCAGATTTTGTTAAGTTAGCAGAGGCCTACGGCGCCCACGGCGAGCGAGTGACATGCACCGAAGATTTTGCAAATGCTTTTGACCGGGCAAAAGAAAGTGACCGTCCAGCGGTCATTGAAATTGTTGTTGATCAGGAAGCACTGACACCAATTCAAAGCCTTAGTGACGTTCGAGAACAAGGGAAGAAGCTACAAGCTGCTGTCTAATGTTCCCGCACAGATTTTCATTAATTGACTAACTTATAAAGTGTGAAACGAAAATGGATTTACATAAAAACCTGATTAACGGCGAATGGCGTGGATCAAATGACGTTACCCAAAATATCAACCCGTCAGA
>Ga0209826_1002957_pt1 | contig 10901 bp, 8 predicted proteins | sample GOMGulsemesocosm_5_FD_184637 | JGI IMG/M metagenome (GOLD analysis project Ga0209826, IMG submission 184637) | Methane-oxidizing microbial communities from mesocosms in the Gulf of Mexico - GOM15C Gulf of Mexico (SPAdes) (version 2) | ecosystem: Environmental > Aquatic > Marine > Cold seeps...
TTAATAACTCTACTTTAATACCATATTCTTCTTTTGTCATTTAAACTCTTTACGTAAAATTTGAACGCTATTGTATCTAAATATGCCAATATAAACCAGTCTTAAGTACTCATATATAAAAAAGTATTTAAGAAATTATGTTACTTCTAAATTCCATTAATCCTTATGCAAAAAACACTTATAATTGCGTAGGAGTATGTATGACTATAAAATATCTTAATATAAAAGTAAAAGATTTGGAAGAAAATAAATCAATAAGTATTTCAGACTCCATAAAACATTTGATAGAGATATTTCATTTTTTAGATTTAAGAAGATTTGATCAAATAATAATATCCAATGATGTAAATATTGAAATAAACAAAATTAAAAAAAGTAAACTTAACAAAAACTCTTCCATATATGCAAAAGTGATTACTACAATTATAAAAGATAAAATACATATACTACTAATTTTAAATAAAATCTTTGCACTAACTTTGATAAAAAATGAAAAAGACGAATTTATGTATAAAAACGCCCTACACGTGTTTCACCATGAACTGGCACATATACATGATTACAATAAAAAAATTGACATCTTTGAAAAACAAATGATAAGTGAAAGATATTCTGGAATGCAAGCCATTACCTTTCCGCTTGCAGAAATTTGTTGGAGTGAATATATTGCTAACTATGTTTCTTCAAGCAGTACTAAAGCCAATTCTTTTCCTTTGGTAACAGCACAAACTCTGGCTTCTTTACTTATATCAATGGGCAAAGAGCTAAAGATTAAGATTATGGTATTCAAATCAAACAAAGATAGAAAAGACGTATTTGATGATGTAAAAAAGGATATAGAAAAAATACTAAAAACAGCAGCTTATTTACTTGGTTATTTACATGGTTTGAATATTACATTGGGTGAGTTATGCGACAAAGCAGAGTATATAATAGACAAGTCTAGTTTTAAAGATACATGGGCGATGATGAACGATGAACTATCTATTATGCGAGGTTTATATCCTTATGCTTGGGATAATCTTAGTATATATAAAAAACTTGCAAATTGTACCTTTTTTTATTATAAAAGATTAGGAATAATTTTAAAAGAAAATGAAAGTAAAGAGTTATATTTTGTTGTAATGTAACTCTTTACTCTTTACAGATAACTAATTATATTTTTGAATTATTTCTTCAACAACTTTTTCTACTTTTAAGACTGAAGCTATTTCAACTCTTTCATTATATGAATGAGGACTGAATATATTGGGTCCAATAGATGCTATTTGAAGATGAGGGAACTTATCTTTAAATATTGCGCATTCAAGTCCCGCATGAATTGCTTCTAGTGAAGAGGAGGGGATGTGTTTTTTATAGATATCCAATAAATGCTCCGCAAAATCATTGTGTTCAGGTTTCCAAGCAGGATACTTTCCACTTGTATTTACCGTAAACCCAAAACACTCTAGTAATGTTATAGTCTCGTCAACAATTCGTTTGAGTTCTTGATTATCCATTGATCTTGCACTTAATTGTATTTCTATATCATCTAGGTTAGTTTTAATTATTGCTAAGTTTATGGAGTTTAAAACGACACCCAGCTTTCCATCGTAAGCTCGAACACCATTTGAAAAGGTATATAGAAAATTTAGAATGTCATTTGAATAAAGATTTAAATGTTCCGATTTTGAATTGATTTTCTCAATTTTCATATTCTTATGACTACTGATAGGTTCCATACTTGAAGCAATTATTGCTTTTACATTAGCAGGAATTGAGTTGATACGCTCTCCCCCGTTTATATCTAAAATTATACCTTCACAGCTCTTAATTGTATTGGCAATAAGTTTAATTCCATTGGGTATTTCTTTATGAATTTCAACACCACTATGCCCACCTTGAAGTTTTGCAATTGTGATCTCATACAAGTCTAAATTATTATCATTTTTGAAAATATTTTTATTGGTATGTTTTGCAAATATATCAACTCCACCAGCACAACCAATAGTAATATCTCCTTCATCTTCACTGTCAATATTTAACATAAAGTTTGACTGTAATTGAAACTCTACATTATTGGCACCAATTAAACCAATCTCTTCATCACTGGTAAATAAATATTCTAAGTCATCACCATTTTCCATATGTTTTAACATATATGCACATGCAATTCCATTATCTGCACCCAAAGTAGAGTTTTTAGCTTTTAAGAAACCATCTATTTCTATGATCTCCGGAACTACATTATCAACTAAACAAACAATATCAAAATGTCCTTGTAAACACAAGTTCGCTTTTGAGTTAACTTTTTTACATAAAATATTATTTGACTTGTCAATTAAACACTCATAGTTATTTTTTTTGGAAAATGCTTTCATATATTCAATGAAAGGAGTATGTGTATTACTGCATCTAGGGATTGCAGTGATTTCATAAAATAATTCTATAATTCTATCCATCTATTCACCTTTGTTTTTTTGGATATTATAACGAAAATATTTTAAAAATTGATTGTGAATTTATAAAGAAATATGAGTACGAATAAGGTATTACGTGTGAGAGTTAAAAATAACTTTCAAACATATATAATCATATGTTTGAAAGTTATAAATTATAGAGTGTATTAAAAATTCTTTAAATTTCGCTTTCTATATGCAAGGAGAATTAATACAACTACAGCACCTGCAAGAACATATACCCATGTTGGAATAGGTAGTGGATCTCCAGTTGCATAAGAATGTAATCCTGACAGATAGAAGTTTACACCAAAATAAGTCATTAAAATGGTGCCAAAAGCCAATAGGGCAGCTACACTAAAGGCATATGGATTATTAAATGGCTTCATAAATCTTAAATGAATAACAAGTATATATGTCACAATTGCAACGTATGCCCAAGTTTCTTTTGGATCCCAACCCCAGTAACGACCCCAAGATTCATTTGCCCAAACACCACCTAAAAAATTTCCAATAGTAATCATAGATAGTCCAATGATAAGTGAAACTTCAGTAATAGCTGCTACTTGTTTAATTACATCATCAAGATGTTTTCTTTGTGGTGATCTAAAAACAAAAAGAATAAGTGCCATACATGACAATACTGCTCCAAGACCTAGGAATCCATAGCTTCCTGTTAAAATAGAAACATGTATTGTTAACCAATAAGATTTTAATACAGGCACTAGCTCCGTAATTTGAGGATTAATATGGCTTAGATGTGCTGTGAACATAAATATACCAGCAACAATTATTGTTGCACTTAAAGCTAGAAGTGAGCGTCTAAAGAAAAACAATCCAGCAAACATTGCTGACCAAGAAATATATAACAAAGACTCATAAGTATCACTCCAAGGAGCATGACCACTAATAATCCATCTAAATCCCATTCCAAAAGTATGAGCAGAAAACAATAAAGCCAATATTGTAAAAAATGTATAGTTAATATATTTTGATTTTAATTGTTGATTAAACACTGTAGAAAAAGCAACCAGAAATAATATAAATCCAACACTTACATAAGCAACAGTAAGTTTAGGAAAAATATCCAATTCATTGAACATTATTTCATTTTCTATTTGCGTTTTACTTGGAATGACATCAGCCCCAACTTTTTCTTGGTAAATAGCTAAAAATGATAGGTATTTATCAGCATTAGCCCAGTTCTCATCTACAACAGAGTTGACAAAACCTCTAATCATTGACTCAACTGCCTCTTGATCTTTACCTGTAAATTCTTTTATAGCATCTAATGGCGTAGTCCATTTATTATTTTCTTCTTTTGTTCCAAATCGTTTTGGAACAATTCTTAATAAGTTTCCATTATATGTCATATATGATACATTTAATCTTTCATCAACATTGATTAAATCCTTTTCAAAGGTACCTCTTTTTGCAGGTTGTAATCTATTTGCTTTATCAACTTCTTCACTCAACATATAAACACCATCTTTAAATATTTCAGAAAATGCTATATATTTTCGAGAATCTTCAATTCCGATAAGTTTTTTTAGTTTTGGAGTTTTAATTTTAATCATTTTTATGTTACGCCAAAGTTCAGGTCGGGTTAACATTCCTAGAACAATTTGATCGGCATTCATACCAAACATAGTGGCTTTAGAGCTTATCTTTCGAACAATTTCAACATTAAGTGAATTTAAGGGTTTCATTCTTCCTGAATTACTTTGCGTAACAAGTTTTCCAAAATCCTTAGCTGTTTTAACTGAATCATCTTTATATCTTTTCAAATAACTTACTGTTTCACTTGTTGTTTCAGTATTTGATTCTGAAGAATTTTCGTCACTACTTGCTGCATAGGAATTAATTGAACCAAATAGTGCAAATGCAAGTATAAAAGAAGCTAAGTTTTGACCTTTTAGGTATTTTGTCAATTTAAAAAATCTTCCTTTTTTATCAAATAAATTAAGAACCAGTCCAAGGGTTAACATAAAATAACCAAAATAAGTTGGCCATTTCCCGGGGTCATTATTCACTGAAAGTATAGTTCCTTTTTCATCTGGAAAATAAGAACTTTGAAAAAATAAATAATTACCATTATGCAAGGTAGTGTTCATAAATATACGATAGTCAAAAATATTCTCTCCATCAATTACGGTAACTTCACTGGCATATGAGGAAGGTGACATACTTCCTGGATACCTCTCAAGTTGGAAATCATTTAGTTTAATTGAAAAAGGTATTTTCATTACCTTAGAACCATATTCTATTGATACTTCAGTAGAACCAATGGTTTGCGTTTTGACAAGACCTCGACTACCTTTAGTTCCTCTAAGTGTGTATTCTTTACTTTCCCCATTGATACTTGCATCCATAGATACAATACCCATAACACTAACACCTTGTTTTTGATAAGAGTAGTTTTTGTATTTAACATTCAAAACTTTGTCATTAAAGGCAATATCATATTCAAAGGAATTGTCACCAATACCTCCAAAAGCTAAAGGGTACTCTTGATAGTAAGATTTTCCACCATCTACAACTGTTACTTGTAAATATGGTTCAGAAGAAATCATGGTATTAACCGTTTCTCCTTCTCTGATTTGCATAATACCTTCAAATCCCATATACCTAGTAGTACCTGCACCTAAAACAATAAATACAAATGAAAAATGAAGAAGAAATTTTGAAGGTTTTTTCCACATTTGAAACTTATACATCACACAAAGCATGTTAATTATAATTAAAACCATTGCAGCTTCATACCAAGTTGTTCTATAAACAACTAGTTGCGCTGTTTGAGCACCATAATCATTTTCTATAAAGGTTGCAACACCTGCACCCACACCTAATATTATTAACAAAATACCCATTAACCAAAATGAGAAGAAAATACTGGTAATTTTTTTCACAGTTATAAAATCCTTGTACAAATTTCTGAAGTTTACACAAACTTAGTGAAGTTACTGTGTAGATACTTTAAAATCTCTATTATTGCTTATATTATAACAAGTTTATCGTTTGCAACACCTAAAAATAAAGGCATAATTGAGTATACTTCGCCCATGAATATAGATGAACTAAGAAAAAAGAAAACACAGTGTTTAAAATGGAAAAACATCCAGCCTTGGTATGAACAATTATTAAAAGCAAAAGAGATTAATATCGATAATCTTGAAGTTACACTTGATGATTGGATTAAAATTGGAAGAAGAGAAGATTTAAGTGAGGAACAGTACCAAGTCATAATGGATACTGCTAAGATACTTATTCCTTGGAGAAAAGGACCTTTTGATTTATTTGATATTAAAATTGACAGTGAATGGCAAAGTTTTATCAAGTATAATCTTTTGCGACCCCATTTTAATTTAAAAGATAAAATAGTGGCTGATGTAGGGTGTAACAACGCTTATTACATGTTTAAAATGCTTGAAGACAAACCTAAAAGATTAACTGGATTTGATCCAGCACCTTTGCCTATGCTTCAATTTGAATTTATGAATCATTTTATTAAAAGTGAGATAGTTTATGAAATGTTAGGCGTTGAGCATTTAGAGTTCTATGACCATAAATTTGATTTTATTTTTATGTTAGGAGTTTTATATCACAGACCAGATCCAGTTGGTACTTTAAAATCCTTAAATCGGGCATTAAATAAAAATGGTGAAGTTATTATTGATACTTTCATGATTGATGGGGAGGATGAAATTGCCTTAACACCAAATGGAAGATATTCAAAGATTCCAAATATTTATTTTGTTCCTACAATTAGTGCTTTGAAAAACTGGCTAAGTAGAGCAGGGTTTGTTGACATGGAAGTATTAACAACTACAACCACTGATAGTGAAGAACAAAGGAAAACACCTTGGTCATTTGATCAAAGTTTAGAAGACTTTTTAGATCCAAATGATAGAAGTAAAACGGTTGAAGGTTACCCAGCTCCTAAAAGAGTTTATATAAAAGCCAGAAAAAAGAATTAAATTTAAATTTAAAATAGATCGATGGTAGAAGACTGTTCTTTTTGAAAATAAATAACTTCACTTCTGCCTTTATTTTTTGCTTCATACAAGGCAATATCAGCATTTTTGATCACATCATCAATTGAATTTGATCCATGTGAATCAAAAGTGTCTATTCCTATACAAATTGTTTTTTTAAGAGAATGTCCTTTGTCATCAACTTTAACTTCTATCTCACTAAAATCATCAATAATACTTTTGGCAATATTAACGGTATTATCATAGTCTGTATTACTTGTTAATGCAACTACAAATTCATCTCCTGCTAATCGTGCAAGTAAATCATATTCTTTAATGTTGGAGTGAATTACTTTTGCAAGTTCAACCAAAACCTTATCACCTACATCATAGTCAAATTCATCAATTACAGCTTTGAAGTGGTCAATACCAATCATTAGAAATGTGATTTTACTACTTTCATGACCTGATAATATAAGTTGTTTATTCAAGTGTTCTATGAAATATTTTCTATTATAAACATTTGTTACACTATCTATTGATGAAGATTCAATAAAATTTTTCTTTAAAATTCCACTTTGTATGATAGGAGAAATTTGAAAAAAAGACGACTGTATTACCGTGTATTTCTCATGAATAATTTCAAAGTGGGTTTTAGAGGTTGCATTAAATGAAAGAACTGCATTTAAACTGGTGTGAGTATTAATAATAAAAAAGAATGATAAATTATCATCAAGAAAAAATTCTTCACCTTTGACAAAAATCTCTTCTTTTGAGTTTTTTTCAATATCAAAAAGCGAAAAATTAAGATTATCAATAGTATAAATATTTTGAAGCCACTTGAAAATATCTTCTGCCATTTGTTTAATACTTGTGGCATATTGTAGTTGCTCATAAAGTGTATAAATATTATTTAAATCATTAAAATCATTTTCTTGAGATGATTTTTTTATTAATTCAATCATATTATTTTTCATAAAAAATCCTTAAAATAAATCAACACTACTTTCTTGGTCTTGATTAAACACCAAGACTTGACTTCTGCCCTTATTTCTTGCTTCATATAAGGAAATATCTGAATTTTTTAATATTTGATCAATGGATGTTGAATCATCAGGATACATTGAAATACCAACACAAATTGTCTTTTTTAATGTTTGCCCTGTATAACTGTTGACATCAACTTCTCTTTTCCCAAAACTCTCAACAAGTTTTTGCGCGACTGAAGAGGCACTTTCTTTACTTTGAACATTTGCTAGAACTACAAGAAACTCATCTGCATCAAGTCTAATAACAATGTCTGAGGTTCTTATATCCTCTTGTAAAGTATCAGCCAATTCAATTAAAACTTTATCCCCAATTTCATAGTCAAATTCATCAATAACTGCTTTAAAGTGATCAATCCCTACCATCAAAAAAGCAACTTTTTTTTGTTCTCGTCGTGCCAATGGCAACATTTTTTCTAAGTGTTCAAGTAAATACTTTCTATTATATAATCCAGTAATAGGATCTTTCACAGAGGTGTCTTTAACCTTTTCTTCTAAAAAAGTTGTATTGATAAGTGGTGTAATCACATAAAATATTGTATTTAAATATATATATCTTGCATCTATTTCTTTAAAATGTTCTTCATTGTCACAAAGAAAAGAGAACATAATTGACGATTCTGTATTTATGTCAATACTGAAGTTTAATGATAGCTCACTATTGCTATCATACTCTTTTCCATTGTGGAAAATCAAGTCACATCCATCAATGTTAGTTATAGTAATTTTTATATTATGTATTTTATAAACAGTATATAACCAACTTTTTAGTTCTTCATATATATCTTCAACTATAGGTGCATTCTTAATTTTTTCATATAAATGAAATGCTTCTTTAAGATCTTCTGATACTTTATCTTCTTTTACAAAATTTTCTAATGAATTAATAATTGACATTTCTTTCCCTAAAATAAATCTACGCTACTAATTTGTTCTTCATTGAACCTAACAACTTTGTCTCTTCCACCACTTTTAGCTTCATATAAAGCTATATCAGCATTTTTCATCACACCTTCAATAGTATTAGAATCTTCAGGGAACATAGATAAACCAATACTAATAGTTTTTTTCAGTTTTGCCCCTGCATATACATCAACTTCGTTTTCTCTTACTCTTTCTCTAATTTTATTGGCAACCTTTAAAGAGTCTTCAACACCTGTAATTCCAACAAGTAGGACAATAAACTCTTCTCCTCCATATCTTACCACAATATCAGATTCTCTTACACTCTCTTCTAAAATTCGAGATAATTCTTTTAATACTTTGTCTCCAATATCATGTCCATATTCATCATTAACAGCTTTAAAGTGATCCATATCCAACATCAGTACACCAATGTTCATGTTTTCTCTTTTTGCATAAGGTACTATTTTTTTACTATGCTCATCTAAAAATTTTCTATTATATAAGCCTGTTAATCCATCTCTAAATGCTGACTCTTTCAATGCATTCATAAGAAGTTTTACTTCAATAGATGGTGCTGCTTCATTAATATAGTTTCTTATAAATGTGATGTCATTTTTTAGAGTCTCAAGTTCATCTTTTGTATCAAAAACAAAATTAATAACCAATTGAATTTTATTTGAAATTTCAATATTTGTACAGTAATAAAATTTATCATTTTTTGTAAAATAAGGACAACTACTATGGTAATCAATAGATACAACATCATGTTTAGTTCTAGCTGCTCTACATAACTCAGGTGTGTTTTCGATGGTGTCTTTACAATAGAACATATCACCAACTTTTGCCACAACAGTTTGTTTTTCTTTATTCATATCTATTTCAACAAAAGTAAAATTTTTAAGTGAAAATTGATTCACGAATACTTGTAATAAACGTTGATAAATTTCTTCTTTCGTATCATCTAATTCAATTTCTTTTTTAAATTGGTACAAGTTAGATAAGTTGGAAATTATTTCTCTAGATTCTATTAATGGATTGGTTTCTTCAGTACTTGACTTATGACCAATAAAACCTTTTAGTTTTTTATCAATATCATTTGAAGTATCACTAAAGATACTCATAATACTGTTGTAATTCTTTGCAAGTTCTACTTCGTTACCAGATAAACCATGGTTTAACTTGATTTGCTGAAAGTTCCCCGTTGTGGATTTTTTTAAACTGCTGGATAAATCATTGAATAAATTCGAATATGGATTTAATATTTTTTTGACTAGAAAAATAATTAAAACTATACCAACAAGAAGAAGTATAGTAATAGAATATATAGTTTCTATTCCCAATTGTTTTAAATCACTGATATCCAATTCTAAAGAAACTGCACCTAAAGTACTACCATATTCAACATTATGACAAGACATACAATCAATTCCTTTTTCAGCAACTGCATTATAAGGAATGGTAATTCTCATGGATGTTTTAGAAATAGAGTCTTTTAGCTCATATTGCATTTTTCCTGTTTCTAATACTTTTCGCTCAATGTCGTCTTTTGGAGCGCTGGATTGTGTGCTATTTCCATATTGTTTTGAAACAAGTTCCGTTCTAGATAACCATAAATTCTTTACATTTTTCATATTTGAAATTGAATTGATAAAGGTATCACTTTGATTCATAGTATTGTTAATCATATGTGACGTGAGGCCACTTTTAACAGCTTCTGATATGGCTTCTGCTTTTTCAATTGCTGCGTTAATACCAGCATTTCGTAAATTATATAAACTCAAAGCAGTAACAAAAATTGTTAATAAAACACTCATAATAACAAATTTAAAAATTATATTATTTTTCACAATGCCACCTTACTGATAATTTTTTATTTTACTACAGTTATTCTTAAAATTATAGATAATTCAACCAGTTATTTAAAGAATTTCTTTCTTGCTTTAAGGACGTATTCTCACCATGTCCTGGGTATATAGTAATGTCTTTATTCCACTTAAGCACTTTTTTGAGACTTTCAATCATATCTTGAGGGTTGGAATAAGGGAAGTCCACTCTACCTATAGAATTGTTGAAGATAAAATCACCCGTAAATAACGCATCTTCGATTTCAATTGCACTGCAGCCTGGGGTGTGTCCAGGAAAATGATGAAAGGTAATTTTGATATCTTCTAATAAGATTTGTTCGTCAGGTTCAATGGGTCTATCTACTTCACAGACGGGAGTTCCTTGTCCAAAAGGATCTTTTTGAAACATAAAAATATCATCCATTGGACAGTATACTTTTAAGTTTAACTCCTCTTTTAGCTCTTTTACACTCCAAATATGGTCAAAATGTCCATGGGTATTCAAAATAGCAATGGGGTTTTTGACGTTTTGTTTTACCCAAGAAGTTGCACCAACTCCTGGATCGATAATAAAATCTTTATTTTCTATTGTGACAATATAACAATTTGTTTGATACTCACCCATGGGTTGTTTTTTTATGATCAACGTACACCTTGTATTGTATTAATTCTTAAGAGTATACTACAGCTTAA
>Ga0209826_1002959_pt1 | contig 10896 bp, 8 predicted proteins | sample GOMGulsemesocosm_5_FD_184637 | JGI IMG/M metagenome (GOLD analysis project Ga0209826, IMG submission 184637) | Methane-oxidizing microbial communities from mesocosms in the Gulf of Mexico - GOM15C Gulf of Mexico (SPAdes) (version 2) | ecosystem: Environmental > Aquatic > Marine > Cold seeps...
CTGAACTAAACAACCCCGAGCACCCTGTATTTGCTTTGTTTGAAGCGGTGAAAGACACCATTGCGGGCGTATCGTGTGGCTGTGCTGATGTTTTCGGTTCAGCGGAATCTGTAGAAGCCTCAGGTTACGACTACCTGACTGAAAACCAAGTGCCAGGCACTCGTGGTTTGCCAAGCTTGTACAAGCTGAACCAGGAAGGTTACAACATAATTACCTTCTAAAAAGACCTTTGATGGAATGGCGCCCAAGGGCGCCTTCCTCTTATAGGATTCCCCTTTCATACAGTCTATCCATAATTTTCAGAGGGTTCGGTCATGGCAATTCACTCTCCTTTCCACGATGGCGAACGACACGTTCAGCAACTCGCAAAAGAAAGTGACTTTGCACAGCGAAATGGCACAGTCATCACCGACACAATTTTGCCCGGCGCCATTCCTTTTATTGCTCAGCAGGCTATGTTGGTGGTGAGCAGCGTTGACGAAAATGGTCAAGTTTGGCCCTCGGTACTAATAGGCAAGCCTGGTTTTATTAGCGCATCAGACCCTCATAATTTAATCCTGGATAGAGGCAATACCTTTAGTAATCCGCAAGATTGCTTTTGGCAAAATATTCGCCACAACCCCAACATAGGCATGCTGGTAATTGAGCTCAGTACACGCCGTCGCTTTCGTATTAATGGCAGCATAGAGCTTCACGATGATAAATTCTTACATATTCACGTCGACGAAGCGTACCCCAATTGCCCCAAATACATTCAGCGCAGGCAAGCAGAGCTGACGGCCTCCCCCGTCAGCACAAGCCAAGCTGCGCCTACCTTAGGTACCAAGCTATTACCGGAACACCTCAAACTCATTCAGCGAGCCGATTCGCTTTTTGTTGGCAGCGCCGTTCCTCAACAAAACATCCCTAACACTACGTTCAGAGCCGACGCCTCGCACCGCGGCGGCAATCCAGGTTTTATAGAACACATCGATGCCAATACTCTGCGTATCCCAGATTACAAAGGCAACAGTATGTTCAACACTTTGGGCAACATTCACACTTACCCAAAAGCGGGTATTGTTTTCATCGATTTTGAGCGCGGAGTGCTATTGCAGCTAAGCGGCGACGCAAAAATACTTTGGGAGCAAAACGACCCCGACAATCAAAGTGGTGGCACAAAACGTTACTGGGAACTTAACGTATCCGCTTGGCAGGAGTCTGCCTTGCCAGATTCTTTGAGCTGGCAGTTTTTCGATTACTCTCCACACAATCCCAGACAAACTAAAATTGGCAATCAGCCTCTCGAAGAATTAACACTCAAAATTAGTCAACTAGAAATAAAAAGCCCCACCATTACTCGCTACCGCCTAAGTGCTACTCAGGGTGGAATTTTACCCGCCTTTGAGGCCGGAGCGCACTTACCGATTGAAGTAAAACTCGCCAGTGGAAAGTGGGTAGAACGACACTACTCGATTCTCTCATCTCCACATGATAATCGTTTCTATGACATTGCGGTAAAGCGTGAAACTACCGGCCGAGGTGGCTCGCTGCAACTTCATAAACAACTAAAAATCAATGCGACACTAAAAGCGAAAGCACCACGCAATGCATTTCCACTCAGCACTATTGGCAAGCATACAATTCTTGTAGCGGGAGGCATCGGCATTACCCCCATACTCTCAATGTTAAGAATTCTAGTTGAAGCTCAAGTGTCTTTTGAAATTCACTACACTGCTGGCAGCCAAGAAGAACTAGCATTTGCGACGGAGATCTATGCTCTCGCTAAGCAACACGCCCATTTCTATAGCTCAGTCCCAAACACCCATGTCACTGAGTTCGCCGTTAAAAACTCACGATTGAATATCGAAAGACTAATGGAAAAACCCGATGCGGGCACTCACATCTATCTCTGTGGTCCTGTGCGTATGATCGAAGCGGTGAGAGACGCGGGCAACTCCCTGGGTTGGAATGCTGGGCAAATACATTTCGAAAGCTTTGGCAACAACACATCCAGTACAGATAAGGCTATTACGGTCACCTTACAAAAATCCGCTCAGGTTATTGAGGTTCAGGCGCAACAAACAATTCTGGCCGCCTTATTAGACGCCAAAATTCCGGTGCCGTTTGATTGCCAACGCGGGGAGTGTGGTATGTGTGTAAGCACTATTATCGACGGCGAGGCAGAACACCGCGACGTGTATCTAAACAAAGAGGAACGAGAACAACAAATGTGTGTTTGCGTGTCACGCGCTAAAAGCACTCATATTACCCTAGACCTATAAAACTACTGGAGTGAGTTAAGAATGAAGCGCGTATTAATGTTACTGGCCAATGGGGTAGAACCCTTGGAAATGGCCGCCTTTACCGATGTGCTAGGCTGGGCCTCAATCATTGGTGAAGAACATATTGAATTGTTTGATGTAGGTTTACACAAAAACATTAGAACTACATTTGGTCTGCAACTAAAACCTAATCACTTATTGAGTGAATTGGATCTCAACAGTTTTGACGCCCTAGCCCTACCCGGAGGGTTCGAGCCTTCTGGGTTTTACGACGACGCACTTAGCGAGGAATTCCTTGAGGTGATCCGGCATTTCTCCGAACGAAAACAAACGGTTGCCAGCGTTTGCGTGTCATCTCTTTCACTGGGCACAGCCGGAATTCTAAAAGGCAGACGCGCCACCATTTATCATCAAGTGGGCGGCAAGCGAAAACACCAACTCGAAGCTACGGGGGCAAAATTTGTCGACACACCTCTTGTTATTGACGAGCATATCATCACGTCTACTGGTCCCGGCACGGCGCTTGAGGTAGCTTTCGAATTATTGACGCGGCTGACTAACGCGGACTACGCCAATATCGTGCGGGAAAAAATGCGCATTCCAAACCCCAGCCAAACCTGGCTCGAGAATCCACAGCTTAGTTCTTAAACTCTTTTCTCAATTCTGCGCTGTGTGCTGACACAGCGCCGCTCTTCCGGCAATCAATGCCTACTTATCGGCAAATTGTCGCCAGACTTATCTCATGCAAGCACCGCTTTGCTGATTTATTGAACGGTTTCTAGATATATATCTGTTTCACAGCAATTTTCGAACGTTTTTTGTTCGCCTAATAGTTGGCATAGCCTTTGCATTTTCCTCTCATAATTTTGATAGCTGTTGCCAAGGATTAAGCGAATTGTGATGAACAAGGATTTTTTATTCGGTCTTGCGCTGTCTACGCTAGCGCTGCACTGCACCGCCAGTAACGTTCCTGAGACGGGCTGTGATGCCGACCTGACAAATAGAGAAGCTTGGATTGCTGAATATTCACCGACTATTAGTTGTTCATCCAGCGAAATTGTTTTGTCTCTGCCAAACCCACAAAATGATGCCGAGCAACTGACATTGAGCTTCAATTCTAAGGGTGAGTTGATGGAAAAAGCAGTAGACATCGGCAATGGGTATTACCGCTGGTCGTTTCGTTATCACAGCAGTGGCGCTCTGGCCTCAATAACTTACCCAAGTGGCGCAAAGAGTCGCTACAGTGAAGCATTAGTAATAAATTCTTTAATGACAACAATTCTCGCGACTAATGAACACATTATCGCCGGAGCTTCAGATATAAATCCACGTTATCAAAACCATGTCTTGGCCTCCCTGCCACTTGGCACAGATGAAGGCATCTACCGCAGCACCGAAATTTTGCAAGACCTGTTAGGCATATATGTATTGGATGACTATGAATATATGCCGGCGATTGGAATACTTAAAATACGTGGCTTAGTAAACAGTGAGTTATTGACTTACTACGCTCATTTCGGTCCATCAAAGCAGCTGCTAGCGCTGTCTAACAGTGAAGGGGAGATACTGAGAGAGTTTGTTTATCAATCCGACGAACTAAGCTACGAAATTCGCCACAAGGTACTCCATTCGTCAACTGCGCCCGAAACTGAAGAGCGCGTGCTTGCCTCAAGCTTATCGCGCAAACCAATTATTGTCAGCACCACAATTACCCCAGCCGCGGATGCCACGCCAGCATTTTCATCGTCAAACATAACGGCGGGTGTGAGCTTAGATCTGTCAAATAAGTCTTTTCAACGACGCAAAGCACAAGCGATACACAATCAAACAGACAGTGACAATGACGGCTTACCCGACCTATGGGAGCAATTGTATTTTGCCACCCTCGACCGAGACGGGCGGGGCGACTTTGATCACGACGGGCGCTCTGACCGAGCTGAATTTCTGCGTAACAGCAACCCAAAACTTAAGCTGGACGGCACCCGACACCGCAATTCCCAAAGCCAGTTAAATGCCCTGCTGCACCAAATGTAGGGCCGCATAAAATTTAAGGCTACACCAAATTTAAACGAACTATTATTATTCAAAGGACGCCTCATGATCGCTCCCCCAAAATGGACCAAACTACTCACGCTGTCGGCCTCGCTGTTTTTTGCCTCAGCACACAGCGAAATAACCCACAATGGCTCGGTATCCATGCTTCGAGGGCACATTGCCCCAGAGGGCGAATCTAGTGTTGGTAGCTGGTCAAGCGTTCAACTGTCAGGATTAGACGCAAGCGAAGCCTGCCCAGGGGAAGATGAAGGGCTAGGCAAGCTCGCCTACCTAAGCCTTTCCGACAGCGAGGAATTTATATTAACCTTGCTGCTCTCGGCGTATCTAGGTGGGCATCAAGTTACCGCCACAATCGATGACGGCAACCAGTTCCAAGGTTATTGCAAACTAACAAAGCTGGCACTACTTCCCGCATCTGCGCAAAACAACGAACCACTGGAAGAAATATTAGAACTTGAGCATGAAAATTTAGTCTCGATTTACACCATGGACGCTTTGAACAGCAACATACTCAGCGATGCCAGTCGTTATGGCTTACACGGCACCGCTTCTGGCGTTAAACAGGTTGATGGCTTAATCGGTCAAGCGCTCAGTTTCAACCGTGCCGACAACACGGTTGATTTTGGCAGCGCACACAAAACCGTATTCACGGGTAAAGATGCTAAATTTGCGTTTAGCCTTTGGGTGAAAACAACCAACACTTCAGGCTTCAATCGCTTAATCACCAAATCTACTGCAGACAATAATGGCGGCACTCTTCGCCAAATGGTGCTGCAAACCGATACCCAAAATAACGTTCTCTTTGGCTGGTATGGCGACAATCAGGGTCAGAATCGTCGAATAGTTCGCGGGGGCAATTTAGCCCGTAACGTATGGCAGCACATTGTGGTGTCTTATAACGGCAGCCTAGACACAAACAACGGTTTAGATCGCGTCTCGATGTACATAAATGGTGCGAAGGTAAGCTCATCTCTCTATGTCAATGGCGGCGAATTAAGCGACATCTTTGATGGCAATGGCAGCCTGACATTTGGTGCTGAGAAGGGCACACAGAGCAGCAGTTCTGTAGGTCTGAACGGCAACCTAGACCAAGTACGCCTGTTCAATCGCGGTCTAACACCCAGCGAAGCACTGCACCTCTACAACGAAGGTCAATAAACCTTTCGCATAGGCCGTAACCCGATTTCGGGTACGGCCTTTTCCATATTCCCTCTCGCCTAATAATCATCTGCCCACGTTTGTCGCGGGGTTTCACCTTGAGCTCGCACGTGATGTTCAACGAAGCGAACAAAATGTTCAATTTTAGCCGGTAAGAATTCACGCTTGGCATACACCAACCAAACCCCATGGCCTTTTGGCCGAGTTCGCGGAGCTAAGACTTGCAATTGTTTTTCTCGCAACCAGCGCCTAGCCACGAAGTGTGGCAATTGAGCTAGCCCCAAGCCTTGCGCGCACAATGTGGCCGAGGCCTCACCGTCATCCACAATAAATTGCTGCCCAGGGTCTATGTACAATAATTTTTTCCCCTGAGTAAGCATTACTGGATTAAGACGCCCGCTCTGCTTGAAGCGAAAGCGAACCCAGGGGTGTTCCGAATAGTGCTCAGGTAATATTGGCCCATGCCGCTTTATGTAGTCGGGCGACGCACAAATAAGAAAATCAATCGGGCTCAACTGTCGCGCCACTAAACTGGAGTCATCCAGCGTGCCGCTGCGAATGGTAACGTCAATACTGTGTTCAATCATGTCTACATAACCATCATCGAAACTGAGTTGCACCTGTATTTTAGGGTATAGGCGAGAAAACTCTTTCATCAATGGCAACACATACTGTCGACCATAAGAAACGGGTAAATTCACTTTAAGACAACCCTCAGGCTCGCGATTGTCTTGCCGCAGACCATCTTCACAGAGTTCCAAATCGAGAAGAACATCCCGCGCTTTCGTCGCATAACGCAGGCCGGCATCCGTGAGAGTAACTTTACGAGTCGTGCGATAAATCAATTGCAGGTGTAGCTCACCCTCAAGCCTAGCCATGGCTTTGCTCACCGCGGAGGGTGTTAGCGCCAAAGCTACGGCCGCGCTCGCAAAGCTGCCTTGATCTACCACGGCGAGAAAAATTTTTAGTAAATTGAGCTTGTCCATTGGTGATTTATATTCACTACAGTAGTTATTGAGACGATATTTAATCACGGATGATAATTAATTAGAATGGCCGCCCAAACTACTTATGGAGCTTTATGATGAAAACACTGCAATGGCAACTCTTTGCTATTTTACTGGGCGCAATATTAGCGTCTTCCACTTTCGCCGCCGACAAACGCATCGGTATTGTTGTATTTGATGGAGTTCTAACCAGCGATGTTACCGCGCCCATTGAAGTATTTGGTGCTGCCAGTAAAAAGGCTTGGTTTTCAGACTATGACGTTGCTGTGGTTTCGGCGACACGGCAAAAAACCATAAAAACCGAAGAGGGTTTAACCATCGTCGCCAATGCCACCATTTACGACCAACAAGAATTTGATGTTGTGATCGTCGCCAGTGCCTATGACATGGACCCTGTTTTGGACAATGATGACCTCACTCACTTTATTAAAACTCAAGCCAAAGAAGCCTCGTGGATGGCAAGTAATTGCTCAGGTGCCTTTCTTCTAGGTCAGGCCGGTGTGCTTGATGGCAAAAAAGCCACTACTTGGGCGGGCGGAGAAAAGGGGCTGGCAAGTGCATTTCCCAAAGTGCAGGTAGTGTTCGATCAAAATGTTGTGGTTGACCAAGGCCTCGTTACATCAAATGGTGGGCCTGTCAGTTATCAGGCGGCATTTACCTTGCTGGCGAAACTCAGCAGTGAAGATTTTTCAAATGAGATTTCTGAGGCTATTCAGTTTAACCGACTGAGAAGTGCATTCTAGGAGAATACCGAACTTACAACAATCTGGAAATCGGCAATGGGTGTTGTCGATTGAAAAGGTAGATTGGAGTTAAAGGCAGGAGAAACAGGTATTAAATCTCCATTCCCGCACTGACGGGAATGGAGCAAGGAAGCTATTAAAATGTAAGATTCCAAATGAATATTTGATCAAGAACACCATCAATTTTAACGGTCATCGTGAGAATACCGGTGCCAGTTTCCTCAGGCACTAAATTAATGCTGTAAGGGCCATTGGCGGAAATGGTGTCTGTAGGAACTTCAAAGGCAGTATTACCTGCAAGTTTTACCTTGCCGCTCACCGCTTCAACAGTGAAACTAATTTGCGTACCACCGGGTAATGAATTGCCGTTAATATCCGAAAGCACCAAATTAGAAATTGTGTTGCTAAGACCGAATCCAGGCAGGTTAATGATACCGCCTGCAGCTCCAAAGTTACCTTGATTGAAGAAGACCACGTCAGACGATGACATGGTGAATGTGAACGTTCTCGCAATCGTTACCGAGGTTGGGACATTAGCAGGGCAAAGCGCCGAGGGGTCAATACCACTCATACAGGGTCCGTTCCACTCGCCGTCTGCTAGGTCTCTAACAGTATTCTCATTGGCATCGACAAAGAATTCGCCCAAGTCATAGAAACCATTTTCATTTTCATCAATGTAAGCTTCGGCTAAATCTTGGTCGCCAGAGACGTTGAAATTGTCTCCTGCGTCAAAGACGTTGTTGCCATTGAGGTCGTCGAACGCTTCAGCGCCCGTGGTATGCGCCAGTATTGTCACTTGGCCATTGCTTGGGCCAGGGTTTGCGCTGATCCATTTCACGTCAGAACACTGCCCGTCCACCAGCAAACACGAATCATCAATATTACCGGCTTCTGTAGAAGCAAAACTCACCCGAGTGCCGTCTGGTACGGCATTACCAAAGAAGTCTGAGGCAATCACGCTAAAATTAATGACCACGCCATCTACATTCCAAGCATGGGGATTATGCTTGTCTAATGATAAGGAAAAACGGTCCGCCACGGGAATGCCGGTTGAAATGGTAATGTCACCCGAACTCGCCGTGATACCAGTGCTTACGTGTTCAGCAATCACTTCCACCGAAGTGGAGATGGTGCCGCTTTGTAAAACAGTTGTCACAAGACCTTGGCTGTCGGTTACGTCTGTATCCGACCCTTCAGCTAGGCGAATACCGCCAACGGTAGAGCTGGTAGTGAAACGAACTTCTTCGCCAATAATGGGGGCCGATTGCTCGCCCACTAAACGGAAGGTCAACACAGCGGTTTCATCTGCTCCCAAACCCGCTAATGACAACTGCGAGGGTGTAACTGACACAAATTCCACACCCAACACTTGGTCAGATTCTATGGTTAAGGTAACAGGAGCAGTGTGAATTACGGCATTAATGGTTACTGAAGCTGTGACTACATCGTTGCCAGAACAACCGGCCGCGGTGTAGGTTGTCGACGCAAGTCCTGAAACAGTTGACACCTCGGTAGCGCTAAAAGACGACAGACCGTTAGACGCACAATCGGAGGCAAAAGTAATTGAATGAACGTCGGTAACCGCAATGTTGCTATTGTTGCTGTCCACCACATTCACCGAGATCTCAGTTGAGGCGCCCGCTTGCAAGCTGGTCTCTGTGGCTTTGGCCTGGTTCTGAACAAAGTCAGTGCCAGTACCATTACCCATTACAACCACTGCGGCGGCAGGGTCCGTAGTTGAGCCGCCCCCTTGAGTGCGAGGATCAACAGCGTCACTTCCGCCCCCACCGCCACAGGCGACTAAAGCACTACCTAATACTGATAACAGGGTTAAATTGCGCATTATCTTCAGGGGAGGACTTACCATTAACATTATTTTGCTTACTCCATTGAGCTCAATCAGTCATTTGAGCAGGGATCGAATTGTTAGCCTATTCGCTTACTACTGGTGTTAGAACGCCAAGCTATTCCTTAAGTTACTGAAGAATAAACGCCATATTCCCAGAAGTCCACCGCTACGGACCGTGCAAGCACGATCTATACGCGCCATAGAATCAACCTTTGCAAGCTATCCTACCCTATTGTTTATACAGAAAAATGTGCTCTCAATCACAAGCCACAACAACGGCGCAAAGGCGCGCTCGGCGATATTGATCAAATCGGAGGAAATATAGGCGACAAACTGGCCGGTAACTCAGTCTGTGATTCGGAAATTTAAGACGCAAAAAAGCGTTAAACGAAATGTAAAACCACTTTCACAACAAGGTAAATACTCACGTACCAAACAACCGTCATAAACACCCCCGCGACAATAAAATGGATGGGCCTGCCTTGCTCAAAATCACGCTTGCGGTTTTTGTCGCTCTGCACCCCAAAAAAGGAGGCCAAAATACTCACGAGCATTTGCAAGAAACTCAAGGTTTGCACAGGTTTGTTGTCTTCAAGTACGTCAGTATTCACGTGGGCCAAGGGTTTCATAGCGATCCTCCTCAAAACTATTAGAGTAAAGTGTTGGTAAAAAAAGAACAGCATCAGAAATTGAATAAAAAACCGGATCAGATTAAGATCAAAGCCACGCCACACCCTGTTCTCGCGAGCCTAAACTGGCCACTCATGAAACGATACGAAGCCCTAGCAGACAAAATAGCCACGCTTATTCGCAGCGGAGCGATCAAAGCCGGCGATCGTATACCCTCAATTCGCCAAGCCAGTGCGCGTTACAACGTCAGCCCGTCGACGGTATTCCAGGCCTACTACCGCCTAGAAGGCCGGGGTCTGATTCGTGCCCGTGAACGCTCGGGCTACTATGTGAGCGACAAGGCCCCAAGGCTTTTACCAGAACCACAAGCGTCACAAGCCGTAGCGACATCAAGCAACGTGACTGTCAGCGAGTTGGTCTTCTCTGTATTAGAGTCTATGCAAGATACCGATATCGCCCCTCTAGGCGCGGCTTATCCCGCGGCCGAACTCTTCCCTCTGGAGAAACTCGCACAATCTCTTGCCCGCGCCAATCGCCATGTAGACCCGAGCAGCAGCGGCGCCAATCTCAGCCCCGGCAACGAAGCCTTGCGACGTGCAATCTCGCTGCGATATATGACGTCGGGCCTCAGCGTCGGCGCAGACGAAGTGCTCATCACCAATGGCGCTTTAGAGGGGCTCACCCTCGCACTACAAGCCATTACCGAGCCCGGTGATTTAGTGGCGATTGAGTCGCCCACCTTTTATGCCGTGCTACAAATTGTTGAGCGCCTCAAACTTAAAGCTATTGAAATTCCCGTGCACCCCAGCGAGGGACTGAATCTAGATGTGCTAAGTGAGGCTCTCAAAAATAACACTATTAGCGCGTGCTGGTGCATGAGCAACTTCCAAAACCCCATGGGCGCCACCATGCCGGAGACCAAAAAACAGGCCCTGGTGACATTGCTGGGCCAATACGAGGTCCCGTTAATAGAAGACGATGTCTATGGCGAACTCTATTTTGGCAGCACTTACCCAAAACCCGCTAAAGCCTTTGATGAACAGGGGCTGGTTATTCACTGTGGCTCCTTTTCTAAATCGCTCGCTCCGGGCTACCGCATAGGCTGGGTCATTGCCGGGCGCTACCAAGAGCAAATTCGCCGGGCTAAATTAATGACCACCCTCTCCGCCAGCGTTCCAGCACAGCTGGCC
>Ga0209826_1002962_pt1 | contig 10892 bp, 7 predicted proteins | sample GOMGulsemesocosm_5_FD_184637 | JGI IMG/M metagenome (GOLD analysis project Ga0209826, IMG submission 184637) | Methane-oxidizing microbial communities from mesocosms in the Gulf of Mexico - GOM15C Gulf of Mexico (SPAdes) (version 2) | ecosystem: Environmental > Aquatic > Marine > Cold seeps...
GCTGTTGTGCAGCCCCAATTAATGCCTGTTCAAATTCAATGCCTTTATCACGTAGCTGGTTAGCAAACTCAACAATAAGAATACCATTTTTTGCCGCTAAGCCTATCAACATGACAATACCAATTTGACTATAAATATTAAGGCTCATGCCCATCAAATGCAGCCCTCCTAAAGCACCAACCAATGCTAAAGGTACCGTTAATAAAATAACCAAAGGATGAATAAAACTTTCAAATTGCGCGGCTAAAACTAAAAAAGTAATTAAAAGCGCCAAGACAAAAATCAATAATATTGAGTTTCCTGATTCTTGCAATAACAACGATTGTCCTTTGTAATCAATTTGTGTTTCTTCTGGTAACTGCTCATCTGCAATGTTTTTCAAAAATGCTAATGCATCACCTAAAGCATAACCATCAGCTAAATTAGCAGTGATAGTAACACTGCGTAAACGGTTGTATCGATTTAAACGTGAAGAGGTTGCATTTTCAGATAGTGATATTAAATTAGATAATGGAATGAGCTTATCTGATGTACGAGATCGCACATAAATATTATCAATATCAGTAGGGCTACGATACTGCGTTTTATCACCTTCAATAAGAACATCATATTCTTCACCGCGATCAACAAAGGTCGTTACACGGCGCTGGCCCAGCATGGTTTCTAATGTTTTAGCAATATCTCCAACCGGTACACCTAGATCATAAGCGCGATTTCTATCAATTTGAACCATCAACTGAGGATATGTTTCTTTAAAATCACTATTGATATTAGACAAATTGGGATTTTTTTGTGCTTCCTTTATTAAAATATCTCGCCATTTAGCAAGCTCTTTATAAGTATTACCTTGTAATACAAAAGCAACAGGAGCACCACCACCAGCGCCGCCAATTCCTCTTCGCATCATGGCAAATGCTCTAACATCAGTAACACTTTGTAATTCTTTATTTATTTTTCCGATAAATTCAAAGGTACCGAAATTTCGTTCTTTCCAATCAGGCATACCAATAATAGCAATGCCACCTGTACCGCCAAAACCAGGAACACGTACAATAACGCGATCTAAATCACCTCGTTTTTGATACACAAGCAACTTGCTTTCAATAACATTCATGTTCTTAACGTTATTTTCATAACTTGCCCCTTCAGCGCCTTGCATCATTAAGAACAAATTGCCTCTATCTTCTTTTGGGGTATATTCTGAAGGTAGTTGATTTACTAGAAGATAAATAGCAAAAACAGATAAAGCAAGCACACTAACGATTAGAAATGGTTGATGAATACTATGATTTAATGCTCGTCCATAAGCTGCTTCAAACTTAGCAAAAGCTTTATCTAGTTTTTGCCCAAAAGAAGAACTTCTTTTGCGATGGTTTAACATTTTAGAGCACATCATTGGCGTTAAAGACAATGCCGTTATACTTGAAAATACCACAGCAGCTGCAATAGCAATGGCAAACTCAGTAAATAATCGACCGATGTTGCCGGATAAAAATATAAGTGGTACAAATACAGCCACTAGCACTAATGTGGTTGCTATTACCGCAAAAGCGACTTCTCGACCACCTTCAAATGCTGCAACTAAAGGGGTTTGTCCATTTTCAATTCGACGATAAATATTTTCTAAAACAACAATGGCATCATCAACAACTAAACCAATAGCTAATACTAAGGCTAATAATGTCAGTAAATTAATTGAAAAACCAAACCAAGATAAGGTCATCATTGAGCCAATTAAGGCAACAGGAACGGTTACTGCTGGAATAAGTGTTGCGCGAATATTACCTAAAAAGAGGAAAATAACTAAAACCACCATTAACATTGCAATAATTAAGGTGTTATAAACTTCATCGATAGACCCTTGAATAAAAATAGAGGTATCGTAACTATTGATAATAGTAGTGCCGACGGGTAATGCACTACGCACTGCAAACATTTCTTTTCGTGCCGATTTTACCACTTCCAAGGTATTTGCTTTAGATTGCTTTATAATACCCAAACCAACCATGTTTTTGCCATTACCACGAAAGAGTGTTTCATCATTTTGCGCATCAACTTTCACATCAGCAACATCACCTAAACGTACTAAGGAATTATCTTTTGAACGCGTAATAACCATATCTGAGAAATCTTGTGCGGTTAAATAACTACGCTGTACACGAATTGAAAAATCTCTGTCTATTGATTCAATTTTACCTGCAGGGAGCTCTACGTTTTCAGCTCTTAGCGTTAATTCAATATCGCTAACGGTTACATCTCGTGCTGCCATTGCCGCTCGATTTAGTAATATTTTCATTGCATACGTACGACCACCACCAACACGAACTCGCGCAACACCATCAACAACCGCAAATCGGTCGACAATATAGCGCTGTGCATAATCGGTTAATTCCAACGTGCTCATCGTATCGCTTTGCAAAACAAACCAAACAATGACATTTTCATCATCATTGGCTTTAAATACTTCAGGTGGGTCGGCTTGTTCAGGTAAGCTTCGTAACGCTCGGGAAATTCTATCTCGCACATCATTGGTGGCTGAATCAATATCACGGTCTAAATTAAATTCAATGGTAATATTAGAACGACCAACACGGCTATTTGAAGTGATTGTTTTAACCCCTTCTACACCACTAATTCTATCTTCTAATACTTGTGTTATTTTTGTTTCAACAATAGCAGCAGATGCCCCAGGGTATGAAGTATTAATACTCACTACAGGTGGGTCAATATCTGGATATTCTCGTAAAGGTAGAAAAAGGAAAGCAACTATACCGAAAGTAATAATTAATAAATTAATAACGGTTGCAAAAACAGGCCTTTTAACCGAGAGATCAGATAGAATCATTTACTTATCACTCCCCTGATGCACTTGTTGCAGTACATGTACTAAAGAGCCATCACGTAATTTTAATGCACCTTCAGTTACTACTTGCTCGCCTTCATTAACGCCTGAAATAACTTCAACGACACCCGGTTGTCGCCTGCCAATGGTAATCAATCGTCGTTTTGCTATTTTATTTAAATCCGATGCTTGCGCTTCTGATTCGCTTTCAATAATGAAAATATAATGCTCATCTTCTATTGGAATAATCGTACTTTCAGGTAACTGTAAAATTGTTTCAATTTGGCGTACAACTTTAATATTGAGTAACATCCCTGGACGTAATTTAAATTGACCATTCGGTATTTCTGCCCGTACTTTTAATGTACGAGTACTCGGCTCTATTCGGCTATCTATCGAACTAATTTTCCCAATAAATATTTCATCTTTATAAGCATTACTATAAGCACTAACATCTTGTCCAATATGAATGGTAGTTAAAAAACGCTCTGGTAAAGAGAAATTAACTTTAATAATAGATAAATCATCTAAGCTGGTGATCACACTACCTGACTGAATATAAGCACCAATACTTAACTCTCTAAAACCCAAAATTCCAGAAAAAGGTGCTTTAATGGTTAAATCTTCAAGTTTTGTACGTGCTATTAATAACTGAGCTGCTATTGCATTTGTTTTTGCATCTTGTTGATCAACTTGAGATTTAGAAGTAGCACGGCTTATTAACAATTCTTTAAATCGATTTAACTGAGCTTCTGATTCAGATAAGTTTGCCGATAATTCACTAACCTTAGCAAGCTCTTCTTTATTATTTAATTGGACTAAAATATCGCCTTTTTTAACATGTTGCCCATCATTAAACGATACGCTATCAACTATGTTTGAATACTTACTCGTAACAACAACTTGTTCATTCGCTCTGGCTGTACCAATAGCTTCAATAATATCTCTAAATTCAGCATGCTTAGCTTGAGTAACTTTAACCTTAACGATACGTTGAAATTTTTCTTTTTTTTGCTTTGATTCTGGCCATTGTAAGTAAGAAACTAATGTAACGAGCACAATTAAAATAAGAATAAAGGGTAAACGAATGGTAATGGGATTTGTGCTTGGCATAAAAAAAGTCTCAACGTTCAATATAAAAAGAGTATACCTGAACAAGATAAATATAGCATTTGCCCTAGCTATGAATTTATCAATAGTCCTGAACAAGCAACTTGAAGTATAATAGATATACTCATGATACCTCAAAAGAGATTATTCTTTGAATAAGTTAGCAATACTCGCATTATCTTTATTATTATTTTTCGGCGCTATGCTTTGGTTTCTGGCAAATGGCTCACTAAATGCTTACATTAAAAGCCAAATAGCATTACAAGGTGAATATTATAGTGGACAAGCTACACAACTTACCCAAGCTAATTTTTCAACAAACTCAGGCACGGGAGTTTTTTCAAATTTAACCTTAAAAAACCTCGAAGGTACCGCTAGTGTTAATGCCATCAGCATTGACACTGTTACAATTGAAATAGATAACAATAAATCTACGCCTGCTGCAATTATAATAGCTAAAATCACGATTAACACATTACAGGTTTGGCAAGAATATAGCGATGAACAAACAACAAATTTACATACGCTCAAAAAACATATTATTCACCAACTAGCAACCGATTATCCTGAATTCTATCCTGAAATCAGTGCAAAAATTTACGCAAAAAATTACCCTGATCAAAATGTAGAGTTAAAATACACACAAGGTAGTAGTAGAACAACCATAAAAAGTGAGGAAGATACAAGAAACGCTATCACCAAAAAACTAGCAAAAACGAGTAAGCGAAAGCGAAACAAATCTCAGACAATATTAAGTATCGAATCTTTTGTTATTAATCATTTAGAATTAAACATTCAACAAGAAGAAAGTACGGTTCAAATTAAGAGGCAAAATATAGTTCTTCCTGCTGTCACTTTAAATAGCATTGAAAGTAATCGATTAGGTGGAGAAATACTTAAAAACTTATTTATTTACACGTTAAACTTAAGTAAAGATGATATTAGCCGTTAAAAAGTGAAGCAACTTAGACAATTACTTGCTTTTTAATGATAGCCTAGTAGTCTTAAGTATATAATTAATTAAATAGGGATGCCTTAATAATGCCTTTTAGAAAATATTCCTCAGTTAAATCAAGTATTCTAGTAACATTACTTATGGTAACTGTATTTTCTGTTAATAGTAATGCAACTGATGTTGAAATAACTCCTTTTATAGGACAGACATTTAGTCCTGACTTGATTTCCAGTGATACTTTAACATCGGTGCCGGTAACTGATGAACAAAATTTTGGATTATCTTTAGCATGGCAAGAGTCTGCAAAAGGCCAAGGTAAAATTATAATCAATTATGTCAGCCGTGATTTTGCTGATACTACGGATCAAAGTATTCAGTCTTTTGATACATTGTATGCTCACTTTAGTGGTGTTGCATTATTTAGAGAACGAAACTATGTCACTACTGTAGGGTTTGGCATCGGTGGAACATATTTTGATAGTGATAACAGTGATGTTGTTTATCCTTCTTTAACCGCAGCCATCGGTACACGATATGAATTTTCTAATCAGTTTGCTTTTGTTACAGAATTAAGAGCTTATGCAACATTAACCGATGAAGATGAAAATTTATTCTGTGCAAATGATGTTTGTGCTGGGCGTTTTGATAATACTGTTTGGGTCGATACCAACATCTCAATTGGCTTTTCTTACAAATTCTAAAAACTTAACAAAAAACAATTGAGATAATTAAATGTCTTTAAAAAACACAGATAATCACTATGGTTCTTTATCCATAAAAATGCATTGGTTCATGGTGATCTTAATGATCTCAACGTATGCATTTATTGAATGTAGAGTGTTTTTTGAAAAAGGCACTGACATGCGCAATTTATTTAAAATGTGGCACTTCATGTTAGGTTTATCTGTACTTGTAATGGTTGTTATTCGAATATATTTCCGCATCACACAAGTAACGCCAAAAATAACACCAACACCATCAAATATTCAAAATTTACTTGCTAAAGTTGCTCATCTTGCATTGTATTTATTCATGATAATAATGCCTATTGCAGGTTGGGTTATGCTTAGTGCATTTGGTAAGCCTATACCATTTTTTGGCTTAGAATTACCTGCTTTAATCTCTAAAAATAAAGAACTAGGCGGATCTATTCATGACATACATGAGCTTATAGGAACTATTGGTTATTTTGTTATAGGGCTACATGCTATTGCAGCACTTGTTCATCATCACATTCAAAAAGATGATACTTTAACAAGAATGCTACCTAAAAAGTAAAAGGTCAAAACTTACTCATTCAAGAGATTTAGTTCTTCTTAAGTTCATTCGCTTTGAGTAACATCGCTTTGCTTTCTGATAAAAACTCATTGGCATAATCACCAAACCAGTGTGAAACTTGATTGAACATGCTCACAAAAGCATCTTTATCGTTCATTTCAACATCTTCTAATAATTCTAAAAACCTATAAGCAAACCGTTTCATCATATTAATATTTTCAGGATTGGCAAAAATGATATCTGAATACAAAATTGGATTTTGCGCAAATAATCGACCGACCATAATCAGCTCTAAACGGTAGATTGGTGAACTCATATTAACCAATTTTTCAATATCCGTACCTTCAGACATAAGATGATAACCATAAGCAATTGTTGAGAAATGGCGCATTACTTGAACCATTGACATAGCTTGATCATGCTCATGTGCAGCCACTGGATATATTTTAGCACCCCATACCTGAAATTGATCCAATAACCATTGATATTTTTCGTTATCTCGGCCCTCACAAACAATTATGGTTTGCTTAATAAGACCTGTAACATCAGGGCCAAACATAGGATGAAAACCAACAACAGGACCAGAATGTACCTTCATCATTTCATAAAGAGGCGATTCTTTTACACTGGTAAAATCAGCTAAAATACAATTCTCAGGTAAGTTATTTAACTGATGAATAACTCCCGATGTTAACTGAATAGGCACAGTAACAATAACAACACTTGCATTTGATAAAATATTTTCGCTGTTTAGCCAATCATCTTTTTCAAGAACAGTTACTTGATAACTTGAGCGTTGGAATAAATCAACAAAAACCTGCCCAAGTTGACCCGCACCACCAATAATAACAACGTCATTACAATCAGGGTTAATACATTGATAACCACTTTCATCTTGGCTTACATATGAATCCCTCATGAGGCGACGTAAAACATCTTCAATTAAATCAGCATTAACTCCTGCATCAACTGCTTGTTGTCGACGCTTTTTTAACAAATCAGCTTCACGATCAGGCGCATAAATAGGCATTCCTACTTGGCTTTTTAATTGACCGACTTTAGTGGTAACACCACGCCGTTTAGCTAATAATGCAACCAATTGAGTGTCAATTTCATCAATTTCATCACGTAAAGCACTTAATTTTTTATCAAAATTTTCCATCATTTTATTAACTTATTATTTACTTTAATCGATTAACCAATACATCACCAAGTTTTTCATTTGCAGCTGATAACAACAATTTTGTGGTAGTGAAATCGATACAAGCATCCGTAACGGACACTCCATATACCATCTCATTTTTTGGTATGTCAGAACTTTGATTTCCAGCACTTAAATTACTTTCTAACATAATACCTATTATAGATTTATTTCCATCACAAATTTGATTAAAAACATTGTCTGCAACTAAAGGTTGTCTTTTATAATCTTTATTAGAATTACCATGGCTGCAATCGACAACAATCCCTGGCTCTAAACTTTGTTTTGATAATACATTTTCACAATCAGTAATATTAACTGAATCATAATTTGGCTGTTTACCACCACGCAAAATAACATGGCCATCAGGGTTTCCTGCCGTTTTAATTAAAGCCACTTGCCCTTGACGATTAATACCCATAAAACGGTGTGAATGTGCGGCTGATTGCAATGCATTAATAGCAACATCTAAACTACCATTTGTACCATTTTTAAAGCCTATTGGCATAGATAAACCACTTGCCATTTCTCGGTGAGTTTGTGATTCTGTTGTACGGGCGCCAATAGCTGACCAACTAAACAATTCAGCTAAATATTGAGGACTGATAGGGTCTAAAGCCTCTGTTGCTAGTGGTAAGCCTAAATCAGTAAGGTAAATAAGCAATTCTCGTGCTTTGTATAAACCGCCTTCCACATCAAAAGAGCCATCCATATGAGGATCATTAATAAGACCTTTCCAACCAACAGTTGTACGTGGCTTTTCAAAATAAACGCGCATCACAATATAAAGTGAATCTTTAAATTCATCATGTAGTGCTTTAAGTTTTCGTGCATATTCTTTAGCGGCATCTATATCATGTACTGAGCAAGGGCCACTGATCACCAGTAACCTATGATCTTTTTTATGAATAATGTTACTGATTATTTTACGTGATAATTTAACGAATTCTCGATTATTTTCAGACAAAGGTAACTTTTCACGAAGCCCTTCAGGCGTTATTAAAACATACTCAGAATTAACACGAGTATCATTTAAAGTGCTTTTGTGAGCAGAGGTGGCAGGCATAATGATTCCTAATAAAAAGATTTAAAAAATATGAAAGGCAAAGAAAATTTAACACAAGCTAACCAATCAAAAAAAGAAACTGTAAAGATTAAATTACACGCTTTGTATTGTTATTTTTACATTATTTTTTAAAAAGGTACAGAGTTAAAAACAAAAAAAGCGTCAATTGACGCTTTTTTAAAATTTAACTTATTGTTTATTACTAGGGCTTGCTAATTCTATGCACCATGAATAATGCGTTTAGCAATTAAGTCTTCAACAACACTAGGATCAGCCAGTGTTGAAGTGTCACCTAAAGTATCAACATCATTTTCAGCTATCTTGCGTAAAATTCTGCGCATAATTTTACCTGAACGGGTTTTAGGTAAACCTGGAGCCCACTGAATATAGTCAGGTTTAGCAAAACGCCCTAATTCCTTACCAACAAATTCTTTAAGTTCTTTATTAAGTTCATCTGATTCTGTTGCATTAGCCATTAACGTTACATATGAATAAACACCTTGTCCTTTAATTTCATGAGGATAACCAACAACTGCGGCCTCAGCAACGGCAGGATGTAAGACCAATGCACTTTCAATTTCAGCTGTGCCTAAACGGTGTCCAGATACATTTAATACATCATCAACACGACCCGTGATCCAATAAAAGCCATCTTCATCACGTTTAGCGCCATCACCCGTAAAATAATTACCCGGGTATTGCGATAAATAAGTTTGATAAAAACGACCATGATCGCCATAAACTGTACGTAACTGACCCGGCCAACTATTAGTCATCACTAACAATCCTTGGTTTTCACCCTCTAATGTATTACCGTCAGCATCAAATAATGCTGGTTGAACACCAAAAAATGGCTTACCTGCACAACCTGGTTTCATATCAACAGCACCCGGTAAAGAAGTCAGCATAATACCGCCTGTTTCAGTCTGCCACCATGTATCAACAATAGGGCAGTTTCCTTTACCTACAATTTCATAGTACCAATGCCATGCTTCAGGGTTTATTGGCTCACCGACGGTTCCTAATAATCGCAATGAGGATAAATCAGCTTTTTCAACTAAATCATTACCAATACTCATCAATGCTCTAATAGCAGTCGGAGCAGTATAAAAAATATTTACTTTATGTTTTTCACAAACTTGCCAGAAACGACCTGCATCTGGATAGGTTGGTACACCTTCAAAAACTAAAGTAGTTGCACCATTGGCCAATGGGCCATAAAAAATATATGAATGCCCTGTTATCCAACCGGCATCCGCAGTGCACCAGTAAATTTCACCTTCTTTATAATCAAAAACGTACTTATGAGTCATTGCAGCATAAACAATATAACCACCACAAGTATGTACAACTCCTTTAGGTGTACCTGTAGAGCCTGAAGTATATAAAATAAATAAAGGATCTTCTGCATCCATCACTTCTGGCTCACATGTACTAGGTAAGTCTGCTACTGCTGCTGCATAATCAATATCAATTTTTTCATTCCAAGCAACATCACCACCCGTACGAGCTATAACAATAACAGAATGAACATTTGGACAGTCTGCAACTGCGGCATCAACATTTGATTTTAATGGAATACGCTTACCACCACGCAATGATTCGTCTGCTGTAATAACCACCTTACAGTCAGCATCAGCAACTCTACTTCTGATTGCTTCAGTTGAAAAGCCACCAAAAACAACAGAGTGAATAGCACCAATACGCGCACAAGCTAACATTGCATAACCAACTTCAGGAATCATTGGCATATAAATACAAACACGATCACCTTTTTTAACGCCGCGCTCTTTTAATAAATTAGCAAAACGACAAACATGATCATGCAATTCTTGATAAGTGACTTTCAGATCATCTGTTGGATCATCTCCTTCAAAAATAATGGCAGTATCGTTCGCCTTAGTCGCTAAATGTCGATCAATACAGTTATAACTTACATTTAATTTTGCACCTGAAAACCAACTAATCTCAGAATTTTTTAAATCAATTTTACTAACACTATCCCAAGGTTGATACCAATCAACAAACTCATTAGCTTGTTCTGCCCAAAAAGCATCAGGTTGCTCAATCGATTTTTTATACATTTCATCATAAGTATCTGCATCAAGATGAGTATGAGCTTTAGCTTTGTCTGAGACAGGATAACGAGTTTGTAATTTTTTCATTATATTTTCCTTTCGAGATTAACTTAATAATAAGTTACCTGACATGATAATTTATTATATTATTTAAAGTAATAAGGTTGATAATAATATTACATATGTTTACTTTTAGGATATATACGCCTTTAGTCTTAATTCATAAGATGTGCTTCACAACAAAGCTATTGCACCAATGTTGCTTTATATAATTAATGACCATTTAGCTTATACCCACTAATTAAAATATTACAATGAACTTAGCGTAGGCTCTAATACGTTCAATAATGCATCTATATGGT
>Ga0209826_1002963_pt1 | contig 10891 bp, 9 predicted proteins | sample GOMGulsemesocosm_5_FD_184637 | JGI IMG/M metagenome (GOLD analysis project Ga0209826, IMG submission 184637) | Methane-oxidizing microbial communities from mesocosms in the Gulf of Mexico - GOM15C Gulf of Mexico (SPAdes) (version 2) | ecosystem: Environmental > Aquatic > Marine > Cold seeps...
TAGAGTTATATAGAGTTAGCTACTACAATACACTGATAAAAACGCAGTATTAAACCTTTGTTAAATACCTTCAGATGCGGCTTACAGATTTAATTAACGCTACTTAGTGCCTTAATAACACCTCTGATTTCGGCTAAACCTTTCAAACGACCAATACAAGAATACCCTGGATTCCCCTGCTTATTAATGTCATCTAAAATTTGATGACCATGATCAGGCCTAATAAATATCTCATGATTATTTTGTCTTTTATCACGCTTTTTTTCTTCCTTTAATAAGGCAGAAATCACACCAACCATATCAACATCACTTGATAAATGCTCAGCCTCATAAAATGAACGCTGTTCATCTTCATCTCTGCTAACACCACGCAAGTGAGCAAAATGAATACGTGAGCCATATTTTTTAGCCATTACTGGTAAATTATTATCTGGACGACTACCGTAGGTTCCTGCACATAAAGTAATGCCGTTAGCCGCACTTGGCAGTGTAGAAAACAAAAGTTCTAAATCTTCAGATGTACAAATAATGCGAGGTAAACCTAGCATATCCCTTGGTGGATCATCCGGATGAATTGCTAACTTAACGCCTAACTGTTCCGCTTTAGGTAAAACTTGTGATAAAAAAGAGAACAAATTCTTTCTTAAAATAGCTTTAGTGATGTCTTTGTAGTTTGCCAACATACTTCGAAAATTATCGATGGAGTAAGCATCGGTCATTTTTCCCGGTAAACCTGCGATAATATTCTTAGTTAATAACGTTCGTTCATCTGCAGACATGTCTGAGAATACAGCTTTTGCTTGCGTTAATTCTTCATCAGAATAATCAGCCTCAGCATTTTCACGTTGTAAAATAAACAAATCAAAAGCAGCAAATTTTTGTTGGTCAAATCTAAGTGCATAACCACCATTGGGTAATTGAAATTTTAAATCGGTTCGAGTCCAGTCAATTACCGGCATAAAGTTGTAGCAAATTGTTTTAATACCTGATTTTGCTAGATTTTCCATTGAGACGATCCAAGCATCAACATAGCGCTGATTATTTTCACGGCCTAACTTAATATCTTCATGTACAGGAATACTTTCTACAACAGACCAAACGAGAGAAGATTGACTATTATTATCATTTTCAATTAACTCTTTATGCAGCTGAACTTGCTCTATAGGCCATACTTCACCGCTAGGAACCGAGTGCAAAGCACTAACAATATCTGTAGCTCCTGTTTGTCGAATATCGGCAATTGATATTGGATCATTAGGACCAAACCATCTCCAAGCTTCACGCATTTGAAATCTCCGCTTTGTTGTTATTACTAGATTTGTATTTATTTACTGCAGGTGGATAACATTCAAGAATTTCAACAGCTGATCCTGAACTTATCGTTGCTACATCAACGCCTGCCGGGCAGAAAAACCGATCGAACTTTTTAAGCTGAACGGCTTCTTTTCCAACCTTAATATTACACTCACCGTTGACAACAATACCGATATAAAAGTCTTGCTCTGTCTTCTTAACAGTGCCTGATATAGTCGACTTTTTTACCCTGAACTTATCGGTAATATTTTCATTTATTAAGGTTTCTTGAAATGAGTTATCGCCGTAATATCGCTCAATTTTTGGTGATTTAAAAAACTGTTCAACCGCTTCAGGCACAGATAGTTTCGTGAAATCAAACACATCCATACAAAAATCGAGGTCACGCTTCATGAAGCGTGCTTCTTCTGGCATGGTATAGCCAGATTTAGAAAATTCAAATCGCACCGCCCAGTCAGAAGGTTCCATAATTTCAACCATCAAAATCCCTTCACCAATGGCATGGGGCGAGCCACCAGGTATAAATAAACAATCACCGGCTTTAACCGGAATTTTCTCAAAACACGCTTCTATCGCACTAATATTTTGCGTTGCTATCATTTCTTTAAACGCACTACGTGATGGGGGATGTTGAAAGCCGACATAAACATAAGGCTCAGTGATGCCTTCACGAACATCTAGAATATAATAACCTTCAGCTTTACCATGATTACTGTTGAGGTGTTCTCGAGCAAACTCAGCAGATGGGTGCGCCTGAAAGTGCAAGCGTACAGAAGAATCTAAAAACTTCACCAGTAGCATTGGATTCAAATCGAATGCCTTAGTGTGCTGTTCGCCCAGAAAATACCCCGGATCTAACGAAATTAATTCATCAAAACGAATAATTTCATCACCTACGATAGCGTGGGAAATCCCTTCAACTATATCTTTTCTGTCTGGGTTAACGGCCTGTGTGGTAGAGCCTATCCAATCTTCAGGAAAGTGAGTATCTTCCGGAACTGATTTTTTCTCCAATTGGTCAAGGATTTTACCGCCAGTATAGCTACGCCATACACGATTTGGGGTAAAGCGTACAAGCTTGTTTTTGTAGTTCATAATTAGTCCGTATTTTTACTTGTTTAGTGCTGAGCTGCTAAAGGGCCTGTAATGTAGTCATAATGCCATTGCAACTCATGTAACTCATAACCAAGGCAAAGACGAATATCATCGATAAAATAACATTGGTCACCTTTTCAAATTTATGTTCGCCCATCAGTGTTACTTTATTACCGACAAAGAAGATACACGCCACAGTTGCAGGTAAAAGCAAGGCACCAAAAGCTTGAGAGCCAATCATGATTGCAATAGGCTTGGCGTGGAAAATAGGCACGATTAACCCTAATGAAGATATCACTAAGGCGATAATTCGATAGCTAGGTCTCTTAAGGTTAGGCTTTCGTTGGTGAAAGTCGTCCAAAAGCCATGGTAGTAATGCCACGTTGGGAAACTGCGATGATACTCCCGCGGCTATCAGTCCAATAGTAAATATGGCCACAGCCGAGGCTCCCGCCAAGGGCTCCAATAGATTAATCATTTGCGTAACGTTTACCAAGGTGACTCCTTCAATGTACAAAGAGCCTGCGGCAGCCGCCATGATAGAGGTACTAACAATAAACATCAGAAAGGCTGAAAACAACGCATCTCTATTTTGAGTCTTCATGTCGGCCATTGTCCAACCAGCTTCCTTTACCAGAATAGTCCTTAATATGAACAGCCCTGAAAAAATCGTGGTACCTACCATGGATGCGATCACCAAAAACGAATTTGTATCAGCGCCCGTATCGGGTACATTAGGGACCATACCGTTTAAAATCGCCATCGCAGGAGGCATCAAGATAATGAAATTAACTAAAAAGCATACCGACATAATCGCGACAAAAATAGCCAATACTTTTTCAAAAACTTCTGTCTTACCAATAAGAAAAATAACATAGACAAAGGTAATGAAAAAGAAGGCGAAATAAAGTGGTGATAAACCACCGTCAATAAAATTCTTGGACCATTCATAACAAACATCAGCTAAAATCCCCATGACCCCAATAACACTCCCGCATACTTGGGTAGTGAGCGAGACAATAAATAAGATGGCAACTGCCGGATGGATATGCTTCCTAAATGATTGTAGTGCAGTTAAGCCCGTCACCAGAGTAAACTTGCCAAATAATTGGATTAAAAAATAGGTAATGGCACAAGAAATAAAGATAGTCCATAGTAACGACATTCCATAATCTGCTCCAGCCTTTGCCATGGCTGTAACGCTGCCAGTACCGACGGTAAAGCCAAATAAAAATATTCCAGGCAGTAGCGATTTAAAAAGCGTCTTAATGTTATTCATTTTAGTTGTTACCAGCAGTTAGGATGACCAGAGAATTACGCATTAGCTCCCTAATTAAACACCTAAAAGAAGATATAACACGTCTGAATATACAGATTTTTATACTATCGTAACTGCCGCCACCAACAATTGTCAACCAATTCCATACCACTGGTTAACCATAAATGTGTTTTAACTTGATTTGTTAGACCGTTATAATCTATAAACACAACATATTTATATTATATTGAAATAAAACAAACCATAAAAGCACCGAACCAAATACCAAAACTTAAACCAATTAAATCAATAATTTACAGAAGCAACTAACAACAAAAACAAGGTGGCGGTAATCACGCACCCAAGTATTGGTAAGGCAATCCGCATTCAAAAATACCACAATCAGCTTACCAAAAAGGTTGACCTTTTTGTTTTTTATTGTAACTATCACTATGCTAATTATTTATGAGTATATGTATATTGCTTGTAAGTAGTTGGTAATTTTGATCGGGGAACTTTCATCAATTAAAGATGTGGCTTTTGAGATGCTTATAAAATAAATCTCAGAATAACTACACAGGGGAAAACTATGAGACAAAAATTATCTAAAATAACTTTAGCCGTGTTATCAGCTACTTCGCTGAATTTTGCAGCGTCGGTACATGCACAAGAAGTTGAAGCTGCGCCAGTAGAAGAAGAGGTTGAAGTTATAGAAGTCACAGGCATGCGAGCTTCTCTTACTAGCGCGCTTGCAGCAAAACGTGATACGAGCAACTTAGTTGAAGTTATTGATGCAATTGATATTGGTAAATTACCAGATCAAAACTTAGCAGAAGTACTTGAGAATATTACCGGGGTTCAAATTACCAGAAGAGCAGGTGTGGGTAATGGCGTACAAATTCGTGGTTCAAATGCAAACCGTGTAGAAATTAATGGTGTGGCCACTGTAGGCTCCGGCTCAGGTCGTAACGGCATTGATTTTGAAGATGTTAATGCGTCGATTATTGCAGGTATTGAAGTAACAAAATCACCAGAAGCTAAAACGGTAGAAGGCTCCATTGGTGGTACTATTAATCTAAAAACTATCCGCCCGCTAGAATTGACAGAAATGTTAGGCTCTATTCGTGTACAAGGCGAACAAAGCAGCCTGAGTACTGAAAGTATGACACCCAGATTATCAGGTGCTTATGGTGATAATTGGGAAACTGATTCAGGTAAATTTGGTTTTGTAATAAGTGGAAGTTACACCGAGCAAGAATCTGTTTCATTTCGTCCTCGTACCGATCGCGACAACCTTGTTACTAGAGATGATGGCAGTCAATTTCAGGGAATTCAGTTTCTTGTTCAAGAACAAGAAAATTTTGATTATGAAACCACCAATCTTGCATCCACATTTGAATGGGCACCTAACGATGATTTGAAGTTTCATGTAGATGCCATTGTTAATTCACAAGAGCGTAGTCAAGATTCATATAGAATTCAAGCATCGGGCGTGAGCACGTTAAGAAACCTAGCAGGCAGTCAACCTACGGCGTTTGAAACAATCAATTATGGTTATGGTCTAGACAGCTATCAAGCGGCACTTACTGGTGTGCTTGAGCCAGATCTAGCTAATGATGATGACGATCCAAATTTACGTTTCTCCAGTGATACCAGCTCTCGAGTTACCGATAATAACGTATTTGTTTTTGGTGGTGAATGGCAAGGTGATAACCTTCAAGCATCTTTTGAAGTATCATCGTCAAGATCTGAAACGTCTAGCCCGAATTTAAGTACGACAGTAAACTTTATTAACCCTAATTGTCCTCTTGACGCGACGAGTAACGATAACTGTGTGCCATTTAAATATGACTTATCTGGTGGTTCATTAGCATTTGGTATTAATTTTGATTCACCATTTGCACCTTCAGTTGCAGACTTAACTAACCCAGCCAATGTTGTTTTAGATCAAGTGCAAGTAGGACGTGATACACAGGATAACCAAGAAGACGGTTTCCGCACAGATTTTACCTATTTCTTAGATGATGGTATTGTCACCTCGGTTGATTTCGGCTATCGCTACAACCAATCGTCAAGTGAATATAATAGAATTAGAGATAATATTGGCGGTTTCAGCCGAATGGCAGATAGTCCTAACGGTACGCTTTTTGAAGAGTTGCTAGTTAAAGGTCCTAGCAACTATGGTGATGGCGATGGCAGGAGCTTATTCGTAAGTAACTTCCTTCTTATCGACCCTGACCGTGCTTTTTCTGACGCTGATGACGTGATAAAGATACTTCAAGATGCTGTTATTGAGCATGATCCCGATAGCCCAGATATTCTAAATCTTCAGTCTGATCAGAATGCATATTATAATGTTGAAGAACAAACCCATGCCCTTTACCTACAAGCAAATTTTGAGTGGGAAATGATACGCGGTAACATAGGTGTACGTTATATAGATACATCGATTGATTCAATAGGTTATAGCCCTGAAGACGCAAATGGTATCCGAGCATTAGCCACAACAAGTGGTAGTTATGACTTCCTACTTCCTCGTTTGAACATAGTTGCCGATTTAACTGATGATGTAGTGCTTCGATTTGGTTACGGCGACGACATTCGACGCCCTGGTTTCAATAACCTAGCTTCATCATTTAGATTTGATAGCAGCGAAAATGCTTCTGTTTCTTTAGGTAATCCTGGTTTAGAACCTGAAGAAGTAACTTCACTTGATCTTTCATTGGAGTGGTATTTTGCTGAAGCAGCGGTTGCAAGTGTTGGCTACTTTCAGAAAAAGCGCACCAACATATTTGGTCAAGATTTCGAGGGCGCGCTAGTGACTCCTGATGGCTCAGGTGGTTTCTTCCGTGAAACAGATCCAAACTGTCCTGGCGGCGGTATCTACAATCCTGAAGTTGTACCAAATGTATTAGGTGATCCAAATTCAACGGGTCTTTGTGTTGACTTCACTCGACCGGGTAATGACCCAGAGACTACAACACAAACAGGCTTTGAGTTTGCTTTCCAATATGATCTTTCAAGCTTTGAAGAAGATCTAGGCTGGGCATCAGGCTTTGGTGTTGTTACCAATTTCACCATTCAAGACTTTTCCGGTGGCTCAGTTGAAGATTGTACTTCAGGTCGTGGCTTAACCGTTCTTGGTGAACTTTGTATAGATCGAGGTTTACTTGATTTCTCTGAAACTGCTTACAACTTTACTTTATACTATGAAAAGTTTGGTTTATCGGCTCGTATGCGTTACACATGGCGTGATGCTTTCCGTACAAACGATTTCGGTGGCGGTGCTAATACCAGTGGTAGTAGTACGCTCAGCTTCCCTGTTGTTACAGCAGCTAGAGGCCAGCTTAATGCGAGTGTAAATTATAATGTTACTGATAAGTTAAATATTGGTATTGAAGCAGTAAACTTAACGGAAGAGCGTATTGAGCAATATTGTGTTAGTGATAATGCACTGCTATGTTTCGTTGGTCTTCCAGACAGAAGGGTTACTATTGGCGCTAGCTACCGCTTCTAGGAATAAATAGCAAATTATCGAACTAGGAATGCCATCATAGATGGCAGACTACCCTCAGTTTTTTACTGGGGGTAAGTCACTATTCCCATTTTGATAGAGACGTTTAATGTAAAAACTCTACTAAGTCATTAATTGGTCACGCACTGGTTAATGACTTATTTTATGGGTATCTCCCCTCCCCCATACACAAAAATAAAAGTAAATCAGACAAGAGAGCAGAATGCACTTACCTCTAAAAAAACTAAATTTATCTCAAATAGCCAATAATCAAAAAATTCCAACACCAAAATACGATAGAGAAAACACCGACATTGGTATTGTTCATCTTGGCCCTGGTGCTTTTCATCGAGCTCATCAGGCTGTTTATACCGAAAATGCCATGAATTTATCCGGTGGCAACTGGGGTATTTGTGGCGTGTCATTGCGCAGTGCCACCGCACGAGATATTTTAGCCGAGCAAGATAATTTATATACGTTAGCAGTTTTGGATAAAAAAGTTAGCTATCAAGTTATAGGTGCAATAAAGGAAATTTTAGTCGCCAGCGAGCAAAGCGATGACGTGATCGCTCGTATGTCCGCAGCAAGCACAAAACTTGTTACCTTGACCATTACCGAAAAAGGCTACTGCTTAGCCTCAGACGGCTCCTTAGATTTAAATCATAAGGATATTAAGCATGACTTAGCAAAGCCAACAACCCCTTCCAGCGCCATTGGCTTTATCGTAGAATCACTTAAGCAAAGAAAACTAAACGGTGTTAATGCCTACAATGTCCTCAGCTGTGATAACGTTTCTGGCAATGGTGACAAACTGCGCCGCGCTGTTTTAGATTATGCAGGACAATTTGATACCAGCCTGCAATCATGGATAGATAAAAATGTCGCCTTTCCAAATGCCATGGTTGATAGTATTACCCCTAAAACTGAAAGCTATACCATTGAGTCCGTATCAAAAGCCATTAATTTACAAGACAACTGGCCAATACAAAGGGAAGAGTTTACTCAATGGGTTATCGAAAATAACTGGCAAGGCGAGCGCCCTGATTGGGAAAATGTCGGCGTTATTTTTACTGATGACGTAGAAGGTTTTGAAAAAGCAAAACTACGATTACTGAACTGCTTGCATTCAACCTTAGCCTACGCAGGCTCGCTCGCCGGTTTTGAAACAGTATTTGATGTCACTTCCGACAAAGGTTTTTATCAATTTATTTCCAAGCTAGCTAGCGACGAAATTATTGGCTCATTTGTACCGCCAAAAGAATTAGATGTAAAAGCCTATAGTGATCAAATCATCCAACGCTTTTTAAACCCTTCCATTCGTCATTTATTGGCTCAAATTGCTTTTGATGGTTCGCAAAAAATACAAATGAGAATTTTGCCTATCATTGAAGATAACTTAGCCTTAGGGCGCCCGATTAAGCTGCTCTCTTTATCATTGGCTTGCTGGTTTGAATTTATTTGCAGCGCATTAAAGGAAGGAGCAGAAATTGTTGACCCTATGGCGAGTATCTTTGCCAACATGCCTCAGTTACTTAGCAAAAATGTACTTGAAGTGGTTGAAGCTTTTTTAAGTATCGACTCGATTTTCGGTCAAGAAATCAAAAATAATACACAATTAAAAGCTCAATTAGCTGACAGTTTAACAGCGCTACGTCTTGACGAAATTAATCTAATTGTAGATAAGTTATCTGCTAAAAATTCACACACGGCTGTGCTTTTAAACAACACACAATCTTAATAAAGGGCATTTATGATTTTTTTAAATAAAACGTCATTTTTTCCTCAATATTGCCATTGCTTAACTGGTGATACTGGCTTACTGGATATTGCTAAACAACAAGGTCAGTTTATATTTACGATAAATAATGTAAACTATTATGTAATACAGATAGGTGATCAACGTAAGTGTATTGGCTATTAAATTAATCTTATATGTTGTCATCTAATGAATTCAACTTACTTATCAGCTTTACAGTTTACTTTTTCAGTTACCGCGCCCGTCTTCCTTATTCTTTTTTTAGGCTTATACTTAAAGCGTACTCAGCGAATTAATGACAATTTTATTGGCATAGCCTCCAAGCTGGTCTTCAATATTTGCCTCCCCATCTTATTGTTTCTAGCGATAATCAATAGCCAAGTAAATTTAATAGCACAATCTAGCCTCGCTCTTTTTTCGGCATGTGCGGCCATTCTCAGCTTCTTAATCTTTTGGTGGATAGCTCCTCTATTCACTAACTCCCCTGAAGATAAAGGAGTGGCAGTGCAAAGTGCATTTCGCAGTAACCTTGCCATTATTGGGCTCGCTTTATGCACCAATGCCTTTGGTGAAGCTGGGCTAACGATAGGTGCATTAATCATTGCAGTAGTAACACCTATTTATAATATTTTATCTATTTATGCGTTAACCCGCAGCCTGCACGAAAATGAAAAATTACGCTGGGATCAGCTAGTACTCGATATTGCTAAGAATCCGTTAATTTTGGCAATTGCCTTAGCCTTTATCTTTCTATATTTTGACTGGCGGCTACCCGTAGTTTTAAATGAAACAGGCAGATACCTTAGCAAAATGACTTTACCGCTCGCTCTTATCACCATTGGTGGTAGTCTATCTTTATCGGCGATACGAAAGTCTAGTGTGCTTTCTAGTTATATTGTTGCCGCTAAACTTATCATACTTCCCTTTACCGTTACTTTATTCGCTTGGTTATTAGGTTTTAAGAATATAGAAATTTCCTGCCTTGCACTTATGTTTGCAAGTCCTACTGCCGCAGCCAGTTTTGTTATGGTAAAAGTGATTGGTGGTAATCATAAGTTAGCGTCCAATACCATAGCTATGAGCACGCTCGTTAGCGCATTAACCATAAGTATATTATTATATTCTCTTCGCGTATTTAGCTTAATATAACTAGTTCAATGGAAATTAAGATGCCTATTGAATACCCTACCACCAGACTTATGCGTTTTGGTTACGTAACAACAACGAATGGTGCTATAACTTGGCAAACCATTCACGCTATTTTTATTTACTAAAATTATTGTAAAAAATATCCAGATCTTAAAGTGTAGTGATAGAGTTAACCGTCACTTTTGTATTTTAGTGACCGAATACACGAGTGATTTTGAACATCAAATAACGACTAGACTGTGGCAGTTTTTGCATCAGTCTGTGTGAAAACTCTTAGCGTAAAATATTTATGCAACGCTATCTAACTAACACATATTTTCACCATAATTTAATCTACACAGCACTATTTCGTTTGTGTATCGCCTACCTTCGTCTATTCAAAATAGTTTTCACACACTCTGGCCATATTACGGCATTTCCATTTATACTGAGTATAATAATTATTATGTAATAGGTAATGTAATGAAAATAAATTCAAAACGACAGATAACATTACCTCTCGGCCAGTGCAAAGCCGCTGGCATTGAAAAAGGCGACAAGGTAGCAATATTTGTTGACAGACCAGGAGTTATTTCTATTGTTAAAAAAGGGTATCTTGAAGAACAACGCCTACAATCTTTAAATGAATTATCTGCATTAGATCAAGAATTCGGTGGTATGGGTTATGATTGACTCAAAGTGCCACCTTGTTGCCATAACATTCTATGGCGTTAAGTACTCCGTAGCGCTACAGAACTATGAAATAAAACTAAAAACAAGCCACAAACCGGACTTTAAGTATTGTGGCTGTAGAACTGAATAGGAT
>Ga0209826_1002964_pt1 | contig 10890 bp, 7 predicted proteins | sample GOMGulsemesocosm_5_FD_184637 | JGI IMG/M metagenome (GOLD analysis project Ga0209826, IMG submission 184637) | Methane-oxidizing microbial communities from mesocosms in the Gulf of Mexico - GOM15C Gulf of Mexico (SPAdes) (version 2) | ecosystem: Environmental > Aquatic > Marine > Cold seeps...
TATCAGACAATGTCCAATGAATGTCGTCTTCTTTTTGATCCATCCAGTATTTACCCGTAATAATATGAGCAAGCGCATAAGCATTATCACGCGGCACCATTTTTGGCATACCCGTTGTGCCAGAGGTAAAATAAATCATCATTAAATCAGACGCTTTACTAGGCGCTAACTGGCTTTTATCTAATGTTATACTTAAGCCTTCTGTTAATTGTTTAAATGTATGCCAGCCTTCACGTTTATCACCAATAACTATCAGTGTTTTAAGCGTTGGACAGTTAGCTTTAATTTTATCCACTTTATCCGCATTATCTGCAGTTACAATTACCATAGAGGCTTTAGATCGATTAATACGGTATTCAATATCTTTAGGGGTAAGAAGGTTTGTACCCGGCATTGTTACCACGCCTAATTTGCAGCAACCAATCATTACAGAGTACCACTCGCCTATTCGAGGAATCATGACGAAAGCAAGTTCACCTTTATTTACACCTAAACCAAGTAAGCCATTAGAAAACTGGTTAGAAGCATCACGCAAATCACTGAAGTTATAATGAGTGATCTTTTCACCTGAACCATCTACCTCTATATAAGCAAGTTTATCCGCTTCATTTGCGCGTTTATCAATTACATCAAAGCCAAAATTGTAAAAGTCTGGTATTTCTAATTTGAAATTAGCCTTTACTTCATCGTAATTTTGCATGTTAGACATTTTATTCCCTCAAATTAATATTATTTTTGTATTATTGTGAGTTATTATACACTTTTATAATAAATGTTATAATGTGTAATTCCTTTCGCTATACCTAAAGTTCATTACTGACAAATAGGCTAGCTTACCCCCGTATATGCTCTCCTTCAATATTGCAAAACAAAAGCAAAAATTTTTGGTTCAAATTTTTGTTAAAACTTATACCCATTAGGTCGAAATTCATTTCAAGTGAATCTTCTCATCCTTAAGTATTAATCAATTGATGTAAGACTAAGGAACGCTTTTTTTCACCACCATTACTAATAGCTTGTAACAATAGAGTTTTATAACATTAAAAATAATACAAAAAAAATGATAAAAACTAAGGAAATAAACATGACTAAAAAATTTAAATTAGCAATGATTACCGCTGCTTGCATCACCGCTTTTAATAGTAATGCTGCCGTTGAACTTTATAATAATGATGGTCTTACATTCAGTACAGACGGTTTAGTTAACATATTTTATACTAACAGTTCCATTGATAAAACAGATGCCGATGGCATGGAATCTGATCGCAACCAATCACGTGTTCGTATGGGATTCTTACCCAATAATATTGGATTTAACTTTGGCAAACAACTTGATGACATAAAAATATCTATGCGCTCTTCTTTTTGGGTATCTATTAATGATACCGATAGCCACCGTGATGCCTCACCAGCTGATTTAGGTACGGGATCATTAGTTGATATTCGTCAGTTTTACGCTATGGTAAGTGGTAGTTGGGGTGAAGTATTAATAGGTAAAGATTTCGGCCTATTTAACCGTACCAATGTCTTTAGCGATGATAACTTACTTGGTTTAGGTCAAACATCTGATTTCTTTGGTTTTGTAGATGGTGGTAGCACATCTTATGGTAATGCCAGCACAGGTTATACTTACCCTTTTCCAAAAGCACAAATTACCTATCGTTCGCCTGACATGAATGGTTTCAAACTTGCCGTTGGCGTTATGGATCCAAATAAATTGGCGCCCAACTCAGATGAAGAACTGCCACGCTTTGAAGCAGAATTAGTATATAGCACTAGTTTTGATAAAAGCACATTAAAAGCTTGGGTGAGTGGTGTTACTCAAACAAGTGAGCTTAATAACGTTGAACAAAACCAAACAGGTGTTGGTTATGGTGTTAATGTTAAATTTTCAAACATATCACTAACGGCTTCAGGCTTTCAATCTAAAGGTTTAGCTTACCTTGCTGCTCTTGATCATATTGTTGGGCCTGACTCTATTGAATCTGATGGTTTCTTGACACAGGCATCATATACTTTAGGTGATAACCGTTTTGTTGTAAGTTACGGTGAAACTGAAGTAGAAAATACAGGTAGTGTTTTAGACGCAGTTCACAGCCATACTAACTTAGCATACTACAGAACAATTTTACCTGGTTTAACAGGTGTAGCTGAATACAATAACACAGAAATAGATGTATCTAATTCTTTGCAGTCTGAAGAAAATAATACTTTATCAGTTGGTGTTGTAGTAACCTTCTAATATTATTTATTAAATTATTTGATACTTTTTAATAAAAAAGCCACTTTTTTATAAATAGTGGCTTTAATCTTTTCATAATTTAAAATTTAAAGAAATTTTCTTACCGCTTAAGGAGGGATTAAATAGTTAAATTATCTCTGATACAGTGCTAAGATGTATTTATTTTAGTAGGACTAATAATGTATAAAATTCTAGTTGCGGATGATCATCCTTTATTTAGGGATGCTATTATAAATATTATTTCTCAAACATTTCCAAACTCTGAAATATTTGAATCAGAAGACATAGATTCAACACTTGCCTTCGTCAAAGAAAATAATGACATTGATCTAATTCTACTCGATTTAAATATGCCTGGTATGTCAGGCCTGACAGGCTTGCTCGATTTACGTAATCAATTCCCAACTACCCCCGTTGTTATTATTTCAGCTGAGACAGAAAAACAAGTGATATTGCAAACAATCGCCTACGGTGCCGTTGGTTTTATTGCAAAATCTTCAGCTAGAGATACCATAGGTAAGGCAATTAAAAGTATATTTGAAGGTAACGTTTATCTACCTTCTGATATTATTCGTTCACAAAGTACAATTAACAAACCAAAAGAATTTGAAGTTTCACCTGAAAAAATATTATTACTAACTCGTAGAGAATTAATGGTACTTAAAAATTTAACTAAAGGTGAAGCTAATAAACAAATAGCCTTTAACTTAAATATCTCAGAAACAACGGTAAAATCTCACGTGTCTTCTATTTTAAAAAAACTTGGTGCTTCCAATCGTGTCAAAGTTGTTGTTGGCTGTGGTGATATTGATTTCAACCAATACATGAAACGTTAATTGGTGTTTTTATAAGTAAAACAATTAAAATTCTGATAGGTTTTTCAAGTAATTATGAAAATCTTATTAGGGAATCGGGTGTCAAGAGCACAAGACATCTAATATTATGTATAAATAACCTTTGCACCAACTTAATGAAAAGTAGCACTAAAAAAGTGTTTTTATCATTTTATAATGTTAACACTGTATTATTTTTATACTAAAATTCAAAACTAAATAACTTAAAAACAAAAGCTTACGACTTATTAGTTGTTTGTTGTTTTGTTGGCATAAATATTGATACCTCTTATGTAATATTAAATTTATTTTACTTAAAAGAGAGAATGTATGTCTTATTTAGAACCGACAGAATTCGTTACTAAAATGGTTGATGCGGGTGAAGCTAAAGTATTTATGTCTAGCAAAGATACTTTAATTCGTGGTTTCATGGCAGGTGCCATTTTAGCACTTGCTGCTGTATTTGCGATTACTGTAGCAGTAAAAACAGGTTCCCCCTTACTTGGCGCTGTTCTATTCCCAGTTGGTTTTATTATGTTGTATTTAATGAAATTTGACTTATTAACCGGTGTGTTTATGTTAGTCCCACTTGCCTTATTAGATAAAAGACCAGGTGTAGATATTACTCAGGTTTTAAGAAATTGGGGGTTAGTATTTCTCGGTAACTTAGGAGGCGCATTAATGGTTGCGCTAATGATGTCGTTTATTTTAACCTACGGATATAATACAGACGGTGGAGTCATTGCTGCTAAAGTAGCAAGTATTGGCGAATCTAGAACATTAGGCTATAAAGAACATGGTTTATCAGGTTGGCTCACTATTTTTGTCCGAGGAATGTTATGTAATTGGATGGTGTCAATGGGTGTTGTTGGTGCGATGATTTCAACTTCAGCTACAGGTAAAATGATGGCAATGTGGATGCCAATTATGCTGTTCTTTTTTATGGGTTTTGAACATTCAATTGTGAATATGTTTTTATTTCCATTTTCTATGATTATGGGTGGAGAATTTACCTTGGTTGACTATTTAGTTTGGAATGAATTACCAACTGTATTCGGTAACCTTGTGGGTGGATTTCTTCTTGTTGGTTTACCATTATATTATACTCATGTGAAAACAAGCGTAAATAGAGTTTTATAATTTCAGCATACTATTCTGTATTATTTTTATTAAAAGTCATTCATTGTATAGATGATAATGAATGACTTCTTTATCTCAAATAACAATTACAATATAAACTTTAATTGGTATCTATGCCTTATTCATTAAAAATTGCTGTTGGACAACATTCAGACAAAGGCAGAAAGGAAATTAATCAAGATTTCCATGGCGTTTATATTCCTAATGATCATCTTTTAAACTCAAAAGGTGTTGTTGTTGCCTTATCTGATGGCATTAGCAGTAGTAAAGTGAGCCAAATAGCAAGTGAATCAACCATTAGAGGATTTCTGACCGATTATTTTTGTACTTCAGAAGCATGGTCGGTAAAAAAGTCTGTTCAGCAGGTTTTAACTGCAACTAATTCATGGTTATATTCGCAATCTAAAAAAAGCCAATATCCTTATGATATGAATAAAGGCTATGTCTGCACGTTAAGTAGCATCATTTTTAAGTCTACAACGGCATACTTATTTCATATCGGTGATTCAAGAGTTTATCGGTTACGTAATCATAAATTGAAATTACTAACAGAAGACCACCGCCATTGGATTAATGATAAAGACAGTTACCTTAGTCGCGCAATGGGTGCGAATCCTCACCTTGAAATTGATTACCAAACACAAGAGTTAAAAGAAGGTGATATTTTTATTTTAACCACAGATGGTGTTTATGAATTTGTAGAGTCATCATTTATGATTAAAACAATAAATGACTACGATGATGAATTAGATAAAGCCGCAAAGATTATTGTTGATAAAGCATTTGAGCAAAACAGTGATGATAACCTTACTATTCAAATTATTAAAATTAATGAGTTACCAAAATTAAATACTGATGAATTATATCAACAATTAACTAAACTTCCATTTCCTCCATTATTAGAAGCAAGAGAAGTTTTTGATGGTTTAGAAATAGTAAGAACTTTACATTCCAGTAGTCGAAGTCATGTTTATTTAGCAACAGATAATGAAACAAAAGAAAAAGTAGTAATAAAAATTCCTTCGATAGATCTTCAAGGTGATCCTGTCTATTTAGAACGATTTTTAATGGAAGAGTGGATTGCAAAGCGAATTAATAATCCTTATATATTAAAACCTTGTATGACAAGTCGTAAGAAAAATTATCTTTACATTGCTATGGAGTTTATTGAAGGACAAACATTAACCCAGTGGATGAAAGATAACCCTGATCCCGGGATAGCAACAGTGCGCAAAATTGTTGAGCAAATAGCTAAGGGATTACAGGCATTTCATAGACTAGAAATGATCCATCAAGATTTACGACCTGAAAATATTATGATTGATAATACAGGAACCGTAAAAATAATTGATTTCGGGGCTGTAAAAGTAGCTGGTTTAGCTGAAATTTCTAGTCCTTTAAAAAGCAATCATTTATTAGGTACCGCTCAGTATACAGCACCTGAGTATTTTTTAGGTCAAGCAGGCTCATCTCGTTCAGACTTATATTCTTTAGCTGTAATTACTTACCAAATGCTTACCGGTAAGTTTCCTTATGGTACACATGTTGCAAAAACAAGAACAAAAGTAGCACAAAGTAAATTAATATATAAATCAGTATTACATGATGAACGTGATACGCCCGCTTGGATTGACTATACGCTTAAAGTAGCTTTGCAGGTCAATCCTTATAAACGCTACGGTGAGCTATCAGAATTTATTTTTGATTTACAACAACCAAGTAAAACTTTTTTAAATAAAACTACACCACCGCTTATTGAGCGTAATCCAATTTTATTTTGGAAGGGTGTTTCTTTTACTCTCTTTATTGTCATATTGTTTTTGATATAAAACCTTAACGTCTAGTGTATTTGAAGTTATATCCACACATAATAGGTTATTCATTTTATAATACGACACAATCAGTAAATACTATTATATGGATTTACGCTTACTAATAAAAACTGCACCAAAACATATTCCACAAGAGCACTTATTTAGTGCAAACCTAATTATTTACATCAACCATCACGTACTTATGTTAACTTAATCAATTAGTTACCTTGTTGGTATGATATGTGTAATGTCATGCTATAAAGTATTTTTTTGAGGTTGAAATGAGTAATAAACAAGCATTAGTTGTAATTGGTAATGGCATGGTCGGTCACAATTTTTTAACAAGCTTAATGAGTAGTGATATAAAAAACAAATATGATGTTACTACTTTTTGTGAAGAATCACGCCCCGCATATGACCGTGTACAGTTATCCGCTTTTTTCTCTGGTAAAACAGCGGAAGATCTTTCATTGGTAACACCTAACTTTTTTGAAAAAAATGCTATTACCGTTCGTATGAATGATAAAGCAATATCGATTGACCGAGAAAGAAAAATTGTTGTGTCTCAAAATGGTGATGAAATTCCTTATGATAAGTTAGTTTTAGCAACGGGTTCTTTTCCTTTTGTTCCACCTGTACCTGGCCATGATAATAAATCTTGTTTTGTCTATAGAACGATTGAAGATCTTGAAAAAATAACAGCAGCGGGTAAAAAAGCTAAGATTGGTGTTGTTGTTGGCGGTGGTTTGTTAGGTCTGGAAGCAGCAAAAGCTTTAAAAGATCTTGGGTTAGAAACTAATGTGGTTGAATTTTCTACTCGTTTAATGGCTGTTCAAGTTGATGATGATGGTGGAAAAATGTTGCGCCAGAAAATTGAAGACTTAGGCGTAAAGGTTCATTTAGGTAAAAACACCACCAATATTGGTGTTGGCGATGAATGCCAATTAAAAATGACTTTTGCTGATGGAGAGTCTTTAGAAACAGATATTATTGTTTTTTCTGCTGGTATTCGTCCTCAAGATAAAATTGCTACTGACTGTGGCTTAGAAATTGGTCAGCGAGGTGGCATTGTTATCGATAATCAATGTCGTACATCAGATCACGACATTTATGCGATTGGAGAGTGTGCACTATGGAATGGCCAAATATTTGGTCTAGTTGCTCCTGGTTATAACATGGCTAGAACAGTTGTGAGTAACTTATCAGATGAAAATGGGGCTTTTACAGGTGCAGACATGAGTACCAAGTTAAAACTAATGGGAATTGATGTTGCAAGTATTGGTGATGCTCATGCTAGAACTGCAGGCTCACGTGTTTATATTTATCAAAATGGCTCAGAAGAAATTTATAAAAAAATTGTAGTGAGTGAAGATAAAAAATTATTACTGGGTGCTATTTTGGTGGGAGATGCTTCTGAATATAGTACTTTGTTGCAATATTGCTTAAATGAAATTGAATTGCCAGAGCATCCAGATTCACTTATTTTGCCTAACCATTCAGGAGAGTCTATTGGTTTAGGACCAGATGCTTTGCCTGGTACAGCACAAATATGTTCATGCTTTGATGTTAGTAAAGCTAATATTTGTACTTCTATAGAGGCCGGTTGTACGACATTAGGCGAATTAAAAGAAGAAACAAAAGCAGGCACAGGCTGTGGTGGGTGTGTAACACTATTAAAGTCAGTTCTTGATTGTGAACTAGAAAAAATGGGTGTTGAAGTTAATAGAGATATATGTGAACACTTTTCATATACTCGACAAGATCTATTTAACTTAATTATGGTTGAAGAAATTAAAACATTTAATGACTTATTAACACAGTATGGCTCAGGTAAAGGTTGTGATATTTGTAAACAAGCCATTGGCTCAATTCTCGCATCATGTTGGAATGATCATGTTTTAGATAATGAGCATGTAATTGTACAAGATACCAATGATGCATTTTTAGCCAACATTCAAAAAGATGGAACATATTCTGTAGTTCCTAGAATGCAAGGAGGTGAAGTAACACCGGATGGATTAATTGCTGTTGGTAATATAGCTAAAACTTACGGGCTTTATACTAAAGTTACGGGCGGACAACGTATCGATATGTTTGGTGCAAGACTTGATCAATTACCACATATTTGGAAAATGTTAATTGATGCTGGTTTTGAAAGTGGACATGCTTATGGAAAGTCTTTGCGAACCGTAAAATCTTGTGTCGGTAGTACATGGTGTCGATATGGTGTCGATGACAGTATTGCTCTTGCGATAGAGCTTGAAAATCGATATAAAGGTCTACGTTCTCCACATAAAATTAAATTTGCAGTTTCAGGTTGTACTCGTGAATGTGCCGAGGCACAAAGTAAAGATATTGGTATTATTGCCGTTGAAGGTGGCTGGAATCTTTATGTGTGTGGTAATGGAGGAATGAAACCTCGCCACGGCGATCTATTTGCAACCAATCTTGATAAAGATACATTGATTAAGTTTATCGACCGTATACTTGTTTTTTATGTTCGTACTGCAGACAGACTACAACGAACTTCCGTATGGATGGATAATATGGAAGGTGGATTAGATTATCTAAAATCTGTTGTGATTGATGATAAGTTAGCACTAAATTCTCAACTAGAAACACAGATGTTAAATATTATTGATACCTATCAGTGTGAATGGAAAACAACGATTGCAGATGAAAATAAATTAAAAAGATTTCGTCATTTTGTTAATAGTGATAAACAAGATGAAAATATTATTTTTATAGAAGAGCGCGGTCAAATTCGTCCAGCCAACCTTGAAGAGCGTACTGCTGCCCTTACTAAAAATAGTGCAAGTAGCCTGATGGAGAATGTAAAATGAATAATCATATAAATAAATGGATAGATGTTTGTAGTATTAATGATTTAGTTGAAAATTCAGGCGTTTGTGCTTTGGTAGAAAGTACACAAGTTGCTTTATTTTATATCCCTAATGACAATGCTATTTATGCCATTAATAACCTTGACCCCTTCAGCCTTATTAATGTATTGTCTCGCGGATTAATCGGTGATATTAAGGGAGAAATAATGGTTTCTTCTCCCATTTATAAACAACATTTCAGCCTTGAAACAGGTATTTGTTTTGAAGACAACTCCATCAAAGTTGATTCATATAGTGCTTGTATAGAAGCGGACCGTGTTAAAGTAAACTTAAACAAATGCTATAACGAGTAAATTATTTCAATTTATTTAAGCGTACTTTTTTACTCGTGTTATTAACGTTATGAAGGTATAAGACTTTTACGAACATTAATTACTTCCCCTACAACTAACAATGCAGGGGGGGTAATTTGATTTACCTTAATAGCGTTAACTAATTCCCCCAATGTTGTTATTAATGTTCGTTGTTGTGGTGTAGTACCTTTTTCTATAATAGCCGCAGGTAATTTTTTTGACATACCGTGTGATAACAATCCCTCTTGAATTTTGTGAGCATTTTTAATTCCCATATAAAAAACCATGGTGTCTCCAGAGTTAGCTAAACGAGCATAATCTACTTCAGAAGCCCCTTCTTGCTGATGCCCTGTTATTAACGTAACAGATTGTGAAAAATCTCGATGAGTTAATGGAAACCCTGCATAAGCAGTACAACCTGAAGCAGCAGTAATACCAGGAACAATTTCAAAAGGAATATTGTTTTTTGCTAACAACTCAGCTTCTTCAGCTCCTCGACCAAAAATATAAGGGTCACCACCTTTTAACCTAGCAACACGTTTACCTTTTTTAGCCAGATCAACCATTAATTGACTAATGTTCTCTTGAGGTAAGCTATGATCCTTATCTTTTTTCCCTACATAAATACGCTCAGCTTCTCGTCTAGCCATTTCAACAATTTCAGATGAAACTAAGCGATCATATAACACTACATCTGCTTGTTGTAACAAGCGTAAAGCCTTAAATGTCATTAGATCGGGGTCACCAGGACCTGCACCAATTAAATAGACTTCACCGTTGAACACCGTTTCAGTATCATTTTTAATATTACGAATACGAGACTGTAAAATTTTTTCAGCATCATCTATTTTTCCTTGTACCGCTTTATCAACAAAAACACTTTGTAATAAAGATTCCCAAAACTGCTTTCGTTGCTCTTGAGTTGGAAGGGTATCTTTAACTTTTTCTCTATAGCGCCCTAAAAGTTCACCTAATCGTCCAAAACCTGCAGGAATTAAAGCCTCTAAGCGAGCTTTCATTAACCGTGCTAATATTGGTGAACGCCCACCTGTTGAAATAGCAATTGTGATTGGAGAGCGATTTACAATTGCAGGTAGTATAAAGTCGCAATACTGTGTTTTATCGGCAACATTAACAGGAATGCCTTTTTCTTGGCAGTACTGATAAACCATTTTATTAATATCCATATCGTCTGTTGCGGAAATAACATATTTTGGTTGACAATCTTTACTTAAATTTTTAATGATTTCTGTGGTAAATAAAGCTGATTTCCAAATAATATTATTTTGGGAAAGGTGAAACTTCATTTCTGTACCTAATTTAGGCGATATAACGGTTACTATGGCATTCGATTGAATAAAAAGATCAGCCTTACGGGCTGCGACAGAACCACCCCCTACAATGAGACAGTGTTTATTTTTAATATCAATGAATATAGGTAAATAATCCATTAAAAAATTCCTTTACATATTATTTTGAAAGTAAAAAAAATATTTTTATAATCTACTACATTTTTATATTTCATCAGGTCACTTTTTTCTAATTTTGTACTGGTTATTGAACTACCTCTATCCTACGTCAAGATGTTAATTTTAGCACCTGAAAATTGTCATTAATTCTATTCCATAACAGAGCAAGAGCATTTAAATATACTGCTATAATAAG
>Ga0209826_1002966_pt1 | contig 10890 bp, 8 predicted proteins | sample GOMGulsemesocosm_5_FD_184637 | JGI IMG/M metagenome (GOLD analysis project Ga0209826, IMG submission 184637) | Methane-oxidizing microbial communities from mesocosms in the Gulf of Mexico - GOM15C Gulf of Mexico (SPAdes) (version 2) | ecosystem: Environmental > Aquatic > Marine > Cold seeps...
ATGGTAACGGGTCATCGCCCTGGGCACTAGCGAGCTGGGCAAAGCCTAAAAAAATAAAGCCCAATAATAATACTTTACATTTTCTCATGATGATCATCCCTTTTATTAAAGCTATTTTTAAACAGATTACAGTTTCGTCATCAGAAAATACCTCAGGACAAAACCTCTGATCAAAAAAAACCGGTCGCTTAAGAATTAAGACGACCGGCTAATTATTTAACGTTTAATCAGTGGGCTGCAGGCTCTGAAAGCTTCTCCAGCACCTTCTCCAGACTAAAGCTGGCTGCTTTCTGACGCGGCGGATAGTCTTTAAAAGTAGCCAGGAACTCTCCCGCTATATTTTGTGCAGGCAACAACAGATAGACGCGCTCCAGCATCCAGTCGTAATACGTATTGGACGTAAGCTGAGCCCGCTCGTAGGGATCACGTCGAAGATTAAATATCAACGGAATTCGCAAGGGTGTAAAAGGGTTAGCCCAGGTTTCAAATGTTTCATAAATCCGCTGCTCCATAAAAATCATCTTCCAATCGTTGAAACGCAGCGCAGTCAGATCACCATCATCGGAGAAATAAAATATTTCTTCTCGCGGACCTTTATTTTCTTTGCCTGTGAGCAGGGGCAGAAAATTATAGCCATCGAGATGAACCTTGTATTTTCGACCATTGGCCTTGTAGCCTTTTAATAACTTTTTCTTGATATCAGTATCACCGGCAATGGCCAAAAAGGTCGGCATCCAGTCCATGTGGTGCATAATTTCATTGGACCAGGTACCGGCTTTAATATGCCCAGGCCAGCGCACCATGGCAGGCATACGCCAGCCGCCTTCAAAGTTGGTATTCTTTTCTCCACGAAATGGCGTCATTCCCGCATCAGGCCAGGTGTTCATATGGGGGCCGTTATCAGTGGAGTAAAAGACGATGGTGTTATCCGCAATTTTCAACTCATCAAGCTTGTCGAGAAATTTACCGATATGCCGATCGTGCTCGACCATGCCGTCAGAGTATTCATCCTGCCCAGAAATACCCCGCAGCTCTTTTTTCACATGAGTGCGAAAGTGCATGCGTGTACCATTCCACCAAACAAACCAGGGTTTACCCGCTTTCGTCTGCTTCTCAATGAAACCGAGTGCCGCATCGGAAGTAACGTCATCAATGGTTTCCATACGCTTTTTGGTCAGCGGGCCAGTGTCTTCAATTTCTCCACCGGCATAGCTGTGGATCACGCCGCGAGGACCAAATTTCTTTTTAAAGTCTGGATACTCACTGGCCTTTGGGTAGTCCTCGTGTTCGGGCTCTTCCTCAGCATTAAGATGGTAAAGATTGCCGTAGAACTCGTCAAAGCCGTGGTTGGTCGGCAGCATTTCATCCCTGTCACCAAGGTGGTTTTTACCAAACTGGCCAGTGGCATAGCCCTGTGCTTTAAGTATACCGGCAATGGTGGGATCTTTTATATTCATCCCCTCTTTTGCCCCGGGTAAACCCACCTTAGAAAGACCGGTACGGAAAACACTTTGTCCGGTAATAAATGAGGAGCGGCCCGCAGTGCAGCTCTGCTCGCCATAATAGTCCGTAAACGCCATACCTTCCTGTGCGATGCGGTCAATATTGGGCGTTTGGTAGCCCATCAAGCCGTGGGTATAGTAACTGACGTTGGACTGGCCAATGTCATCACCCCAAACAACGAGGATATTGGGTTTGGGTTCTTTTGGTTTGGATTCTTTTGCAAAACTAGAGGCCGGTGTGGCAACTAAAGCCATTAATACCGGCATCCATAGGGCATGCCTAATCATTTTCATTATAGCCTTCCTTGTAGAGTGATAAAAAAAGGGGCTGAGCCACTTTCACAAATAACCGTGAATAAATAACGAGGGTGTAACGAGGGTGTAACGAGGATGAATATCCCTGGGATATTGTGGTGCATTTTCACAAAATACCGTCCTTAGTAAATATTGCTCAGCGCATAAACATTAACACTCAATTTCCTCTTTTGTCCACAGAGCAATAAAAAAACCGGACAGACAAAAAACACAATGCACATGACGCATAATACTGTTGGCCGAACCACCAGAGCCTCAGGTTCATCAGGACACGCAAACAAGCCTAAAAACAATCAACTGACAGACACTTAATTCAACACAATGTTATTCTTTCAAGACAAAATAATAGAATCGTCACAAAATTAACTTAAAATAATAAGGTACTTTAAATGCCACAGGAAGCTAACAAAGGCACCCCCGAACAAGCATAGTTTCGCCGCTATTGTCGCGACTGGTTGAGTCAGCACGATGCTGGTACGCCCTCGCTCAAACGTCCCCAATCCGCCATCGAAATCATACACAGTGAATAACTCGACTCCCTGCGCAAATGGCAGGGCGAGGCCTACGATGCCGGTTTTAAAGTCTGGACATCCCTCGCCCATTTTTACGACTGGATGATTCTTTTATTGCGCACCGATAAATCGAGAAAGTACGACGGCCTGTCCTATCTTGTCGCACCCATTAAAGCGGCCCTTGGCAAGGGTTTCACCGTGCGGCCTTTAATTAAAATAACCGGCGAAACCGGCTTTAATGAAGTGTTTTTCGACAATTTAGAAATTAGCGACGACTACCGCATCGACGCCGTTGGCAAAGACTGGCAAGTGGCGCAAACCACCTTGTTTAACGAGCGCAGCGCAGGGCCAATAGTCACGCCGTCCAGCGGACGCGACAGTAACAAAGTCAGCGCTGTGGGTGATGCCTATGCATTAATTAACCTCGCCAAAAACTCAAGCCGTGATGGCCAAAGTGCCGCTAACGATCCCCTACTGCGCGATCAAATTATGCAGATGATTATTCGCCAGGCGGCTTCAAAACAGGGCCCCGCCGCGCAAAAGTTGAAGACCTGTGTGAACACCCCGTGCGCATTCCCCTGCAGGCTAAGCTGGCGATGTCCGAAGTTCGTCAGGATAGCGCCGCCGATGCCAGTGAAATTCAGTACAATATACTCGGCTAACGTATTCTCGGCATGGCCAAATCAAAATAAAAAAGAATTAAACACCGCTTAAAAAGAAGATTAAAAAAACAACTCAAGCAAAAAACTTTGCCTTTGGTGAAGACCCCTATCGGCAATCACCCTGCCTCTGGGACCAAAACCTTTGGCAACAAATTATCGAACTCGGCTGGACCACTGTGATTGTGCCCGAAGCCGACGGCGGTATGGGCATGAGCCTGGTCTTACGTGAATGTCATAGCCCAGCGGCGAGTCGCTTACTCGGCGAAATCGCCAGTGGCAAAACTGAAACTCTCGCTAACACGCCAAAGAATGGCTCGTGGTTAGCAGCCGATTGCGATATTGAACTTGTCGATGGCACGCTCAACGGCGGTGCCTGGTTTGTACAAGATGTCCGCAAGGTTGAAACCCTGATCGTGCAAGCCAAAACCAGTAAAGGACTCAATATCATCGCCGATGCCATTATCGACCTGACTCGTGACTAGGCGCATATTACCTTTGATAGTGTCCCGGTAAATGACAAGCAACTATTAAGTGATGAGGCCTGTGCCGTACTTGAACAGACCCAACCCGGTTTATTAACCCTGCTCGCTGCTGATATGTATGGTGCTGGGGAGTGACAACGGCAAACCACTGTCGAATACATGAAAGTCAGAGAACAGCTTGATCACCCCCCAGGATACTTTCAGGCCTTAAAACATCCGCTCGTTAACTTGATGATTATGATTGAGCAGGCCAAGTCATTCATCTACAACGCTGCCTGCGCCATTGATAGTGAACCGGCGAATGCCGCAAAATTTGCCCGCATGGCCAAGCCATCGGCTTCAGAAATGGAGGCCTTCGCCTCAAACCGCTCCATTCAGTTTCACGATGGCATCCGCTTTACCTGGAAGTATTTTGTTCATCTATACCGTAAGCGGCAGAAACATAATCAGATTTTATACGGGGATGTAAAATACCCGCGCAGTAAACTGGCGGACTTACTCATGGGGCCAGGGCTGTTTAAACTGAGTCACCCCCTACCCTCTTACCTTGCTCATCAATGCCTGCTCACCGGGCTATAAAAAACCCCGTGCCGCATTGCACTTATTAGCCAAGTGCTGGAAAATCACCGCAGTCATAAAAACGTCATATTTTCTATCCAATTAGCGAGGCTGGCATGTTGTACGCTCAAATTACGGGATGGGGTCGCTTCCTGCCACCTGCCGTTTTAACCAACGAAGATATCGCCACTGTGGTCGATACATCCAGCGAATGGATTAGCTCACGCACTGGCATCAACGCGCGACGCATTAGTCACGTAATGAACGTTGACCTGGCCCACGTTGCCGCCGAACGAGCCCTGGCTTGCGCGGGCATTTCCGCACTCGATGTCGATGTTATTGCCTACGCCACTACCACACCGGACGAAATCATTCCCAACACCGCTTCGATGTTGCAGGGCAAACTCGGTGCCGCCAACGCTGCCTGTTTTGATCTTAATGCCGCATGCACCGCCTTTCTCTACAGCTTCAATATGGTGTCGGACATGATCCGTGCTGGTTCTATTAAAACCGCCGTCATCGTCGGTTCTGAGCGCCTCAGCTCACTAATGGACTGGGCCAACAAACGCGACTCTGCCGTACTCTTTGGTGACGGTGCTGGCGCGGTGGTACTACAGGCCTCCGAGCAGCCAAGTGGTTTTTTCCAGGGCAAACTGGGCTGTGTACAAGATACTCGCGAATTACTGGCGATGCCCGATTTCGGCATGCATGCCGTCTCTCAACATCGACCACTTGACGTGTCGCTAGATTTTTCCGGGCGCGAAATCTTTCGCAATGCGGTCAATGGTATGGCTTCGGCCTGTAATGATGTACTCGAAAATTCTGGGCTCGCTCTCGACGATATTGATCTGGTGATTCCCCACCAGGCCAATACCCGCATTATCGAAGCCCTGGCCAAGCGTCTTGAAATCCCCATGGAAAAAGTCGTCGTCACTCTGGGTAACTACGCCAACACCTCAACCGCGAGTATTCCCATCGCTCTTTGTGAGGCTCTTGAAGAGGGCCGTGTCAAACCCGGCATGACAATATTGATCGTCGCCTTTGGTGCCGGTTTAACCTGGGGTGCCTCTCTGTTTACCTGGGGTGATAGAGTCACACCGTTGGGTGAAAGTGACGTAGCCCTACCAACGACTGACAAGACAGGGCTGGAATTAATTCTCGACGCCATGGCGCTTCGTGCCCAGGCGGCAAAGCGTAACGAAGTGACTTAAAAACACCTTCAAGCGATACCGTTGAACTGCTAATATCAGCCACCATTTCAAGTCATTCTGCGGGTCTATCAACGAGACCCGCCGTTGCTAACCAGGTTCCTTCATGTCCGAGCAGGCTCCCGCCCCACTTCTCGATATCCCTTCCGCTCCGGCGCCCGCATTCATCCATTTACACCTGCACAGTGAATACTCTATTGCCGATAGCACCATCGGCATCAAGCCCTTAATTGGCAAAATGCGCGAGCTTAATATGCCTGCCGTTGCCGTCGGTGACATTTCCAATTTCTTTGCCCTGGTCAAGTTTTACAAGACGGCACAAGGCGCGGGCATCAAACCTATTTGCGGCAGTGACCTGACCATTGCCGGGGATAAAACCGACGACCCCCAAAGCCAGATCACCCTGCTGGTGAAAAATCAAATTGGCTATCAAAACCTCACACAACTGATCTCCCGCGCCTATCTTGAAGGCCAGGTTCACGGTAAACCCTGCATTCGACGCAGCTGGCTGAAAGCGTTAGGCGGTGGCTTGATTGCCTTGTGTGGCAACAAAAGCGATATCGGCGTAGCGCTGGCTGGTAATCGCGCGCCCCTCGCTCAAAGCTTATTGAAAGAGTGGATGGCGGACTTCCCCGATAGCGTTTATCTTGAGCTAGTACGCTGCCAGCGCCCCGGTGAAGAAGAGTTTGTACACAGTGCTGTCGAGCTAGCGCAGACCCTCGATTGCCCCGTGGTCGCCACGAATGATGTGCGCTTTATCAGCCAGGATCAGTTCGAAGCCCATGAGGTAAGAGTCTGTATTGTCGAGGGCCGCACCCTCGATGACCCGCGCCGCGAACGCCGCTACAGCGAGCAGCAATATCTCAAGTCAATCGAACAAATGCAGGCGCTTTTTGAAGATATTCCCGAGGCTCTGGAAAACACCGTTGAGATCGCCAAGCGCTGTAACCTGAGCCTGACATTGGGCAAGCCTCAACTGCCGGAATACCCTATTCCCGAGGGCATGACCACCGAGTCTTTCTTCCGCCAGCTATCCGAAGAAGGGCTGTCGAAGCGTTTGGAGAGTATCACCCTCAACCCCGAAACCGATCAAAGCCTGGAAGACTACAATAATCGCCTCGACTTCGAACTCAACATTATCAATCAGATGGGTTTCCCCGGTTATTTCCTTATCGTCATGGACTTTATTCGCTGGGCCAAAGAGCAGGATATTCCCGTCGGCCCGGGTCGGGGTTCTGGTGCCGGTTCGCTGGTCGCCTACGCACTCGAGATCACCGACCTCGACCCCCTTGAGTACGACTTACTCTTCGAGCGCTTTCTCAATCCCGAGCGGGTCTCCATGCCCGATTTCGATATCGATTTCTGCATGGACAATCGCGACCGGGTAATCGCCTATGTTGCCGAGCGCTATGGCCGTGACGCGGTCTCGCAAATCATCACCTTTGGCACCATGGCGGCGAAGGCTGTGGTACGCGATGTTGCCCGTGCTCAAGGCAAGTCTTACGGACTGGCCGATCGTTTATCGAAAATGATCCCCTTTGAAATTGGCATCACCCTGCAGAAAGCCTTTGATCAAGAGGAGATACTCCGCGATTTCCTTGATCAGGACGAAGAGGCCCAGGAAATTTGGGAGATGGCCCTACAGCTCGAAGGCCTAACCCGTAATGTTGGTAAACACGCGGGTGGTGTGGTCATCGCCCCCACCCGGCTAACGGACTTTTCCGCTCTCTACTGCGACGAAGCCGGCGAAGGCCTGGTCACCCAGTACGACAAAGATGATGTTGAAGATGTTGGCCTGGTGAAGTTTGACTTCCTCGGCCTGCGTACCCTGACCATTATTGACTGGGCGCTGGACAACGCCAATACGCAGAATGAAAGGGACGGCAAACCGCCGGTGGTGATTGAAGATATTCCCCTCGACGACCCGGGGAGTTATCAGCTTCTACAGCGTGCCGAAACCACGGCGGTATTTCAGCTTGAATCCCGTGGCATGAAGGATTTGATTAAGCGCCAGTTACCCAGTCGCTTTGAGGACATCATCGCACTGGTGGCCCTGTTCCGACCCGGGCCCCTGCAGTCGGGCATGGTTGATGATTTTATTAACCGCAAGCACGGTCGCCAGGAAGTGGCCTATCCCCACCCCAAATATCAGCACCCCGATCTTAAGCCGGTGCTCGAACCGACCTACGGCATTATTCTCTATCAGGAACAGGTGATGCAGATCGCCCAGGTGCTCGGTGGCTACTCGCTGGGCGAAGCCGATATGTTACGCCGGGCAATGGGCAAGAAAAAGGCGGAAGAAATGGCCCGCCAGCGCCAGCTCTTTGTTGACGGTGCCGCCAACAACAATGTCAGTAATGAACTGGCGGAGAACATTTTCGACTTAATGGAAAAGTTTGCCGGTTACGGCTTTAACAAATCCCACTCCGCCGCTTATGCCCTGCTCGCCTATCAAACAGCCTGGCTAAAAGTACACTACCCCGCCGCCTTTATGGCCGCCGTATTGTCGGCCGATATGCAAAACACCGACAAGGTGGTGACGCTGATTGACGAGTGCCGGGCGATGAATTTACTCGTTAGCCCACCCGACGTTAACACCGGGCAGTTTCAGTTTTCAGTCTCTCTTGAATCTGCTGTGATTTATGGACTCGGTGCCATTAAAGGTCTCGGTGAAGGCCCGGTAGAGAATATTCTTGCCGCCCGCAACAGTGGCGGCCCTTTCAAAGATCTGTTTGATTTCTGCCTCCGTACCGATGCTCGCAAGGTCAACAAACGCGCCCTTGAAGCCCTCATTCGCGCTGGCGCACTCGACCTTATTGGCCCCAACGACGATCCCGGCTACAGCCGTGCGGTAATGCTTGCGGCCATGGAAGAAGCCGTAAAACTGGCTGACCAGCACAGTAAAAATACCGCCAGCGGCATGGTCGATTTATTTGGCGCGACCCCGGCAGAAAGCGCCCCCGAAATCGGTTACTCCGCGTTTACTCAGGTGCGCCGCTTTCGGCTTCGTGATCGCCTGCAGGGCGAATGGGACACTCTCGGTCTCTATCTCACCGGCCACCCGATTGAAGAATATGTTGGCGAACTGAGCAACTTTATTAGCTGTCGCCTGAAGGCGCTACAACCGTCGCGCAGTGTACAAATCGTCGCTGGGCTGGTGCTTGAAATTCGCGCCATTAAAACCAGCCGTGGCGTCATGGGCGTCATGACCATCGACGATGATAGTGCGCGTATCGACATCACCATTTTCTCTGAGCAATTCAACGCCTGTCGCGACAAAATCAGCAAAGGCAGCATGGTGGTGGTCAACGGCGTGCTCAGTGAAGACGAGTACTCCGGCGGCCTGAAAATGCGTGCCCAGGAGGTACGGACACTGATCGAAGCTCGACAGGCCATGCTCAAAGGGCTGGCTATCGACCTGTCTGCCAGCACCATGACATTGGCAACCGTCGACAATCTCGAGCACTTACTCAAACCCTATAAAAACGGGCAATGCGCGGTTAAAGTGAAATATCGCTGTCGCGGCGCAGAGGGGGAATTCGCATTCGGTGAAGAATGGGCGGTGCAGCCAGATGACGAACTGTTGCACCACTTGAGGGACAGTTTCGGCACTGGCAATTTACAGCTGCTGTATTAACGCACCGCCAGCTAAAGAAATTGCGGCAAAATACCAGTTCAATGTATCGATTGAATAAAGTACCTGTATAATTTGGCCATTCTTTCGCTACGAACACCTAAACCCGACAGACTCTTGGCAGAAGTAAAGCAACCGGAATTAAAGTAATTATGAATCTTGACTACCTGGACTTTGAACAGCCTATTGCCGAACTCGAGGCTAAAATCGAAGAGCTACAACTGGTCGGCAACGATAACGAGCTCAACATTGCCGATGAGATAAAGAAATTACGGGGTAAATCACTCAAGCTGACCGAGAGTATCTTTTCCGGCCTCTCTTCCTGGCAGACCGTTCAGGTAGCCCGCCACCCCCTACGCCCCTATACCAAAGACTACATCCCTAAACTTTTCACCGAGTTTGAAGAACTCCACGGCGACCGTCACTTTGGTGACGACAAAGCCATTATCGGCGGTGTCGCACGACTCGATGGCAAGCCAGTGATGGTTATCGGTGAAGAAAAAGGCCGTGGCGTCAGTGAAAAAGTCGAGCGTAACTTTGGCATGCCCAAACCCGAAGGTTATCGCAAAGCCCTACGGCTGATGGAAATGGCTGAGCGCTTTAAAATGCCAGTTTTGACCCTGATCGATACACCCGGTGCCTACCCCGGTATCGACTCGGAAGAGCGTGGTATTAGCGAATCTATCGCCCAAAACCTCGCCGTTATGTCGCGCCTGAAAACACCCATTATCGCCACAGTAATCGGCGAGGGCAGCTCCGGTGGCGCGATTGCCATTGGTGTCAGCGACTGGTTGAATATGCTGCAATACTCGACCTATTTCGTTATCTCGCCCGAAGGTTGTGCCAACATTATCTGGAAAACAGCGGAAAAAGCACCACTAGCCGCCGAAGCCATGGGCGTTACATCGGGTGTTTTGGAAGAACTCGGCATTGCCGATGAAACCATTCCCGAGCCACTCGGCGGCGCTCATCGCGATGTCGACACAATGGCCGAAACGCTGAAGGGCCGTTTAATTGAGCAACTCGACCGACTGCAAAGTGAACCCCTTGACCAGCTACTCGAAAAGCGCTTTGAGCGTTTAATGTCCTACGGCAAGTAACTAAGAAAACGTCTAAACAAGCGGCAGTCCAATTAGCCCCTAACTGGGCTGCTGTTTTCTCAACGGACTAAACCTGTCCCCGCTGCTCAACCACCCCTATTCAATCACCACTGCCTTAATCAAAGCACCGACATACCGTGGGGCGTCGCCACTTTAATACGCCACTGCTTTTTACCTCGGTATTTTGAAGGATAGACCCAGCCTTCAATTTCCAGGCGTTTACCCCGCCAGCTACTAACAGTCGATTGATTAAAATACGACTGATTTTCCGGATAGATCACCGCCACAAAGCCATCATCAAAATTAATCCACCAGGCTTTGGCAAAACTCACCTTGCGCACTGTGCCACGCACCCGCTGGTAACCACCTTGTTTAATATTTTTCGTAGCAACGTATTGCGCTAGCGATTTTCGCCATACGCCTTTCTGTTGCCGTTTGGCCTTTTTTTCAAGGTTAGCAAAACATGAAGCCAAACCGACATTGGGTGGTATTTCCACATGCCAGCCGAGGCCTTGACTCAACAGTGTGGCGGTGAGGCTTTGACCATCGACAAACACATGGCCCAGTTGCCGACCGTAGGAATCACTCTGCTCGCGGCCGAGATAAAGCCGTACACCTTTCTGTCGAGAGCTATCGGCTTGCAAGGCATTTTTTACCGCCTGTTTAGCCTCCATTGCCAGCGCTTCATCGGGCTGGCCTTTGCGGCCACGCTCCGGCGTATTAACACCAATGAGGCGTATTTTACGGCCATCGTTTAAAGCGAGGGTGTCTCCGTCATAGTTATATTTGACGGTAATCGCTTCTCCCCGGCCCTTCCTGAGGTCGGCTGAATTGCAATTGCCACCCAGAACGATCGCAGATGTAAATACACCTGTGATCAAAATTGAGGCGAAAAAAAATGCGCTCCGAGTATTAAC
>Ga0209826_1002967_pt1 | contig 10889 bp, 7 predicted proteins | sample GOMGulsemesocosm_5_FD_184637 | JGI IMG/M metagenome (GOLD analysis project Ga0209826, IMG submission 184637) | Methane-oxidizing microbial communities from mesocosms in the Gulf of Mexico - GOM15C Gulf of Mexico (SPAdes) (version 2) | ecosystem: Environmental > Aquatic > Marine > Cold seeps...
GAGTAACTTCTGGTGCCGCTTGATATTCTGGTAAGATTTTTTCAAATCGAGCTACTTCACCTTGTGCATCTAAAACAGTTTGTGATTTATACGCTAATGCTTCTTGTTCCATACGTTTAACTCGACCACGGGCACGAGGCTCAATACCTCTAGCATAAGCTTCTGCTTCACGTAAAAAACGAACTTCATCTTCTTGTGCGGCAATAGCATCATCAAATGCATTTTTCACTTCATTGGGAGGACGTGCATCTTTAAAGTTAACATCAACAATAAGCAAACCAAGATTATAAGGCGATATAATTTTTTCTAATTCTTGCCATACTGATTGACGAATTTGTTCACGACCACTGGTAAGGATATCATCCATCGTTGCATGGCCAATAACATAACGTAAAGCACTATCAAGTGATTGGTTCAAACTGTCATCTGCATCAGTAACACTAAAAATATAATTACGCGCATTTACAACACGATATTGAATTTGCATTTCAACACGAACCACGTTCTCATCTTGCGTTAACATAAAGCCTGACGATGGCATATCACGTGTGCTTTGCATATCAACAGGAATAATACGGTCTATAAAGGTCCATTTCCAATTAATACCAGGTTCAACTTCTCCCGAATATTGCCCAAAGCGCAGAACAATGCCTTGTTCTGCTTCTTTAATAGTATAAAAACCACTAAAAATATAAACAACAACGGCAATAATCAATACTAAGCTAATACCGATTTTAGAGAAATTGTTACCTGAACCTGTTGAGTTTTTTGTTGTTTTACCCCCAAAAATACCCGTGACTTTTTTACCTAAATCATTCAGTAATTCGTCTAAATCTGGTGGTCCTTGATTTTTACCACCTTTGTTTTTCCAGGGGTCTTTATCATTATTCCCCGGTTCGTTCCAAGCCATGCTTTTCTCCGCTAGATTATTAATCTTTTGTGCACACTAATACTGCACTTTTCATTTACATTCTATATTGCAGTTTATGATAAAACGCCACACTTTATACCAAACAAATTAATTAATGGATCAATTTTTAATGAGGATAAATTTTCAAGAACAAGGCGCTTGATTGAGTAATAGCTAGCTATTAGGATTGAAAGCAACGATGTTATTGGAATATTTAGACCATTTAAAAAGAGCACTTAATTAGTTTGATTGGTATTATAAGACATTCTAACATTAACTTACAATATACTGCTCAATATTCACTAATTCATGTTTAACTATTCGATTCCATTCTCGCTCAGGCAGTTTTATATCTATATGACAAAACCCCTGTTCATCAAAGTATTCATGTTTAATACAATTTAACTTGTATAAAGCCCCTCGTAATTTCCCTGCTTCAGGTGGAATACTTAAATGATTTTCTACTATTTTTGTGCCTAAGCGCTCGGCTAAAGCAATAAAGAGTAAATCAATACCTATATTATTTTGAGCTGATAACCAAACTCTAATCGGTAAACCTTGATCATCTCTATCTATTCTTGGTTCAACATCATCTAAATTATCAATTTTATTACAGATAATTAACTGTGGTACCTCACCAGCATCTATTTCATTTAAAACATATTCAACTTGTTCAATATTTTCAGTACGCCTATCATCTGAAATATCGACAACATGTAATAATAATTCAGCCTCACGTGTTTCTGTAAGTGTTGCTTTAAAAGCAGATACTAAGTCATGAGGAAGATGACGAATAAAACCAACAGTATCAGCTAAAATTACCCTTCCTACTCCATCAAGCTCAATACGACGCAGTGTTGGATCTAACGTAGCAAATAATTGATCTGCAGCATACACATTAGCATTGGTTAAACTATTAAATAATGTTGATTTTCCTGCATTTGTGTAACCAACAAACGATAATGTTGGTAGCTCTGCTCGTGTTCTTGCTCGCCGTCCTTGATGTCGCTGTTTTTCAACTTTATCTAAACGCTTTTTAATATTAACCATTCGTTCACGTAATAGGCGTCTATCGGTTTCTAACTGTGTTTCACCGGGTCCACGTAAACCAATACCACCCTTTTGGCGCTCTAAATGTGTCCACCCTCGAATCAGTCGACTACTGATGTGTTTTAGTTGAGCGAGTTCAACTTGTAGTTTACCTTCATGAGTTCGAGCTCGTTGAGCGAAAATATCGAGAATAAGTGTTGTTCTATCAACAACTCGACATTCACATAAAGCTTCAATATTTTTTTCTTGGGAAGGGGATAAACTATGATTAAATAAAATAACATCGGCATTAAACAAACGAACAGCTTCAGCTATCTCATCTGCTTTTCCACTGCCAACAAAATATTTAGGATGCGGCGTACTACGCTTGCCTGTAACAACGGTTAACTCATTTATACCAGCAGAAGACACCAGCATTTTAAATTCTGATAAATCTTCTCTTGTATTTTCATCACTGAAATCTAAATGAACAAGTACTGCCTGCTCACCCGCCTGATAACGATCAAACAAATGCGTTAAACCTTGTTAGTGCCAAAATATTAATTATCAGCGAGATCTGTCTGCTCTGATATAGGTGCAGTATTAACAGCTCTTGACGGTACTACTGTAGAAATAGCATGTTTGTATACCATTTGACTCACTGTATTTTTAAGTAAAATAACAAACTGATCAAATGACTCTACTTGGCCTTGTAATTTAATGCCATTAACTAAGTATATTGCTACAGGAATGCGATCACGACGTAACACATTTAAAAATGGGTCTTGTAAAGATTGTCCTTTTGCCATTATATGGCTCCTTTTTATTATTATGTATAAAATAAACAGTTATTCAAACTAGAATAATTAACTGACTAATTATACACCAATATTTTAATATTGCTTAATGATACCTAACATTTAGTAAATTTATATCAAAAACAGGTTAAAAGTAAGCTTTAGAAACTACTTTCTTACACTTTATTCATATTTAGCTACTTTTGCTAATACGTGATGCAAATTTTCTATATCATCAGTTGTTAACCATTGTAAATCAGGCCAGTTTCTTAGCCATGTGAGCTGTCTTTTAGCCAGTTGTCTACTTGCACAAATACCCCGAAAAATCATTTCTTCATGGTCAAGTTCACCTGATAAGTATTGCCACATTTGTCGGTAACCTACACACCGCATAGAAGGTAAGTTTTCATGTAAATCATTTCGTTGTTTTAACTTTATTACTTCTTGTTCAAAACCTTGGTCAATCATTTGCTGAAAGCGTAATGCTATTCTTTCATGAAGAACATGCCGCTCTTTTGGTGTTATAGCAAATTGTAAAATATTCCCTTCAAGTTTATCACCTTTAATTTGAGTTAATTGTGTCAAGGTGTTTCCTGTTAAACGAAAAACCTCTAAAGCTCTTGTTAATCTTTGAGGATCATTAGGGTGTATTCTTTGTGCTGAAATCGCATCAACTTTTACCAGTTTTTGATGCATAGCATCCCAGCCTAATGCCTTTGCTTCATCTTCAATCGTTTGTCGAATTTTTTTATCTGCGGCAGGTAATGGAGAAATACCTTCAATTAAGCTTTTAAAGTACATCATCGTGCCCCCAACTAATAATGGGATTCGATTTTTAGCCCTAATTTCTGCAATTTTAATTAAGGCATCTTTACAAAAGTCAGCCGCTGAATAAGATTGAAGAGGATCACGCAAATTAATCAGTTCATGCGGATAGCGTAATAATTCATCACTGGTTGGTTTAGCAGTACCTATATTCATATCACGATAAATCAATGCAGAATCAACACTAACAATATCGCACGGTAATGCATCATGCAAAGCCATTGCAAGTGATGTTTTTCCTGATGCTGTTGGCCCCATCAAACAAATAACGGGTGGTTGTTTATCAATGCTAGTCATACCAATCTCACTAAATATGTAATCATTTCTACTTGTTAAAATCACCAACTACTACGTTATTTATTTAATAATTAGAACAACTAGTTAATGAAATAAATGCCTTGTATTTGGCAATTTTTCCAGCGTATAAAACAGATCACCTAATTAATGAAATTGGTATCATTTTCGCTTTAAAATTATTGATTTATTTTCAAGATATAAATGATGTGAGGTCTACTGACTTAGAATTCAATAGCAACTGACTAACAAACTGATCATTAAATTGTTTTTTGGCTGTCATGATTAAGGCTTGAGCTTTTTCTGCATCATACTCATTAAGTACCATTATTTCTGCAACTGCTTGAAAAAAGTCATCTTCAACTACTGTATCTTTTTTAAGTAAGATATCAATTAATTGTGTAAAGCTTGAACTGACATCTTTATCTCTTAAGAGCGATGGGAATTGACGAATTTGTACCTTGTTTTTATCTTGTAAAATATAAGTAATACCGATTTTATTTAACAATACTTGTTGTGTTTGTATTAAATTTATATGCTCACTAGGCACTCCTACTATAATAGGTAAAAGTAAGGGTTGGCTAACTAAGCTTTGTTCATGTTTTTGTAAGCGCTCTTTAATAATAGATAAGTTAACCGCTTGGGCTAAGGTGAATAATGATATAACGTTTAATTGGTTGTCATGTTTAAAAAGTCCATAACCCGGTGATTGAACATGAAATAAAAATTCATTTGAACTTTGAACCCTAATCTCATTGTTTTCTATTAATGGCTGATTTGATAAGCCCTGATATTGTTCAGATTCCGCTACTGGCTTCATCAATTCATAATAGGCATTCGTTGCCACAGAAGAATGTCTATTTTGGTCTTTTTTAAAATATTCTCCTGTTTGATAATTAATAGCTTCCGTCGATCTAATATCACTAACTTGTTGTAATGGTGCTACATATTCAGGACGCTGATAAATTGTTTCATTTTCTAATGATTTATCTCTTAATGCTTCATTGTTTGAAGGTTGAGTTTGCAAGCTATTATCAGAGAGGTTTGTATCTATTTGACCTGATAAAGCATCATTACAAACAGAGTAAATAAAATCGTGCACGTAACGACTTTGATGAAAGCGTACTTCATGTTTAGCTGGGTGCACATTAACATCAACTTCTCTATGGTCGCATTGTAAGAACAAAACAAAAGCTGGATACGTTTCATTTGGCAATAAGTTTGCATAAGCTTGGCGAATAGCATGATTAATTAACTTATCTCGCATCATCCTGTCATTTACATAACTATAAGAAAGATCATTTTGAGTTCTAAAAAAACTGGGTTTAGCTAACCAACCCGATAGAATCATATTGTCATGTTTACAATCGATCTCTATCGCATTTTCTATAAATTTATTGCCACAAATCATTGCAACACGCTTAGCATATTGCGATTTATCACTGACTGCACGATATTGGCGAATCGTTTTACCATTATGTGTTAATGTAAAAGCAACATCGAAGCGAGCTAATGCAATACGTCGTACAACTTCATCTATATGATTGAATTCTGTTTTTTCTGTTCGTAGAAATTTCCGTCTTGCCGGCGTATTAAAAAACAGATCAAGCACTTCAATAGTTGTACCAACAGGATGTGCTGCTGGGTTAACTACAACCGTCATATCTCGTCCTTCAGCACTTGCCTGCCACGCAGTATCTTGATTTTTGGGTTTTGAAGTTAAAGTAAGCCTTGAAACTGAACTAATACTTGCTAAAGCCTCGCCACGAAATCCTAAACTACTAATCGCTTCTAAATCAGATAAACTCTTGATCTTACTAGTAGCATGTCGACTCAAGGCTAGCACTAACTCATCTTTTACAATGCCACAACCGTTATCTGATAGACGAATTTTCTTAACGCCACCCTTATCAACATCTACATGAATATTTGTCGCGCCAGCATCTAAACTATTTTCAATAAGCTCTTTGATAACAGAAGCAGGGCGTTCTACCACTTCACCTGCAGCAATTTGGTTCGCAAGACGGGCAGGTAAGATTTTAATTGTCATTTTTATCCTGCTCTGGGAATTTTTAAAGTTTGACCAATTTTCAATTGATTGGATTTTAAATTATTAACTAATTTAAGTTGTTTCATTGAAACATTATAACGCTGTGCTAATACAGACAATGACTCGCCACTACGCACTTTATGCTTTTTCAGTTCAAGTGTTGCTAATAGCGTTCCTTCAGGTATGTTACTTGAAAAATACTTGTTTATCGCAATTTGAATCGCTTTTGCAAATTTTTGTTGGAAGGCAGCATTATTTAACTTTTTTTCTTCCTGTGGGTTTGAAATAAAACCTGTTTCAATTAATACCGATGGAATATCAGATGATTTTAAAACAGCTAAACTTAAACCTTCAGGCTGTTTTTTATGTAGTTTGGTTACTTTTTTTATCTGCTTAATGACATACTGAGCAAAATTATAACTACTTGCCATCGTATATTCTTTTTTCATATCGGCAAGTGTCATGGCTAGGTTTTCATCTTTTGTTTTTCTAATGGTTTCACCTGCACCACCAAGTAATTCAGACTCAGCTTCGCGATTTGCTATCCATCGAGTAAACTCTGAATTAGATCGTTTCGTAGATTGTACCAATACTGAAGCACCACTAGGTTGAGATGATACAAAAGCATCCGCATGAATTGAAATAAGGAGATCAGCTCCACTCTTGCGAGCTAATTCGGTTTTACGGTCATGATTTACATAATAATCACCTGTTCTAATCATGACAGCCTTAAAGCCCAATTGTTTATTAACCAATCTTTCAAGCTTCTTAGAAATAGCCAATGTTATTCTTTTTTCGTATGTACCTCTTGTACCGATAGAGCCTGGGTCTTCACCCCCATGCCCTGCTACAATGGCAATAACAATATCTCGTTTTTCGTTTGGTATTACACTGCTGATTATAGTTTTTTTCTTGCTGTTATCGTATAAATCAAGAACAAGACGATTGCCATATTGTCCTGCCGGTGCAAGTGAGAACACACTGAGTTTATAAGCGTTTGTGAGTTCAAGTACTAAACGCGTACCTCTTCTATTTTTTGCTTTGCTGGTTCTAAATCGTTTGATTCGAGGATCATTTTTAGCCAGTTTTTTTAAGGAAACTGCATTTTTAGTATTCTTAAAATCAATCACCAGCCGATGAGGGCTTTTTAATGTAAAATACTTATAATCAGGTTTATTTTTAAGATCGAAAACAATACGTGTATTTTCTGGCGCTGGCCAAACCCGTATACCATCAATACTGTTTGCCGCCATAACATTATTTACTGAGAATGCAGTAATAATGGATAACAACAAAAATATTAAATTTAAAATGAGCGATGGCAACTTCATACCCAACAACATCAAATTTATCCTGTCTAAATTAGTTATTTGAAACAATAACAGCTAAGGCTGCTAAAACAAACTTTCCTCGCTCAGAACAAGCAAGCAAATTAATTATTCTTTGCTCTTCTTTATATATCATCTTTATTTCTATGTCAGCACTCGCTAAAAAATCAGCCCCTTTTTCAGGCCATTCAATAAAACAACAACAGTCTGATGAAAAGTAATCTCTGATACCCATATATTCTAATTCTTCAGCATCACTAAGTCGATAAAGGTCAAAATGATATATACGCCAATTTGCCAATTCATACGGTTCTACAATAGTATAAGTGGGACTTTTCACATGACCTTTATGTCCCATTCCTTGAACAAAACCTCTTGTTAATGTCGTTTTTCCTGCGCCTAAATCACCATAAAGATAAACAATTAATGCTTGTTGTTCTGTATTTAAAACAACCTTTGCTAAGCTGTTGCCAAGTTCAATGGTCGCTAATTCATCAGCTAAAAAATATTCAAGTTGTTCCATTCGCTTTAATTTGTCCAAAACTCAATACAGGCAATACCGCTATACTACCACCCACGTTAGAGTATTTCAGCAATTGTCCGTAACATTATGATAAACTGACTATATCGCTGTTTTCAATGTCATCATACATGAACAACCTGTCTATTAACTATCAAGAGCTCACTGAAAAAATTCAACTTTGGGGAAAAGAGCTTGGGTTCTCTCAGTTGGGAATTACTGATATTGATTTATCTGCTCATGAAAGTGCCTTAAATAAATGGTTAGAGAATAATTACCATGGCAATATGGATTATATGGCACGACATGGATTAATGCGTGCTCGCCCTGCGGAACTAGAACCAGGAACCGTTAGAGCTATTAGTGTACGCTTAGATTATCTTCCAACCGATGCAAAATGTGCTCGTATTTTAAAAGCAAAAGATCATGCTTATATAAGCCGTTATGCTTTAGGGCGTGATTATCATAAGCTCATGCGAAAACGATTACAGAAATTGGGTAAAAAAATTACTGATTATTGTCATGACTTTAACTTTCGCCCTTTTGTTGATTCTGCGCCCATATTAGAAAGACCTTTAGCTGAAAAGGCGGGTTTAGGGTGGGTAGGTAAACATAGTTTATTATTAAATAAAGAAGCGGGTTCATGGTTTTTCTTAGGTGAATTATTAGTTGATATCCCTCTTCCGGTTACAACAAAAGATGCAAATACTGATATCGATAGTTCTTCCATTCATAAAAACAAGTCAGGATGTGGAAATTGTGTTGCTTGTATTACCATTTGTCCTACACAGGCAATAGTAGAGCCTTATGTGGTTGATGCTAGACGATGTATTTCTTATTTTACAATAGAGTCGCCTGATGCAATTCCTTTAGAACTACGCCCTTTAATGGGAAACCGAATATACGGTTGTGATGACTGTCAGCTTATTTGTCCATGGAATAAATATGCAAAATTAAGTCAGGAGCATGACTTTCAGGCAAGGCATAAGTTAGATCAGATCACTTTATTAGAATTATTTTCATGGAATGAAGAATATTTTTTAACCACATTAGAAGGCTCCCCAATTCGTCGCATAGGCTTTCAAAGCTGGCAACGAAACATTGCTGTTGCATTAGGTAATGCACCCTATAATGATAAAATTATCAATACTTTAACCGATAAAAAAGAAAATGCCTCTATATTAGTAAAAGAACACATTGATTGGGCAATCACTCAGCAGTTAGCTAAAAAAGATAACGAAGGTCAAAAACTGAGTCGTAGATCTGCAACATTAAGACTAACGAATCGCTTAATTAGATCAGTTGAAAAAGGCATTCCTAGAGATGCATAATATTAATTAAACAGCCGCTACAGCCACATATCAGGTTAAATAGACCCTGCATATTTATCAATTTTTACCATTTCTTTTTTTATATTTATTTGTAAGTTTTTTACTTTATTAAAGTTTTCGCTTTTCGCCTTACTGGTTAAAATTTCTAGCCATTGTTGACAATGTTTTTCTAGTTTTGTTGCTGCTAATATTTTTGCATTCAGCTGTATTTTCTCAACAGATTGCTGAACATCCGTAATACTTTTTTCTTTAATGGCTTGAGACAAACATTCAAATTGTTGATAATTATTTTGTATATAATCATCTAACATATATAAAGCCAGTTCAGGCGCACCTTGATGTTTAACATATTGGCTAAAGTTAAAAGGCAATGAGTCATTATCATCATCGATTGATAAAATAGCCCCTGTAAATTCTATTTCTGAAACTATGTTTTTATCAGTTTTTGACTCAACACTAGCAATACTTTTTTGTCGTTTTATTGAATCTTGTCGTTTTATTGAATCTTCAACTTTAGGTTCAGGTTTAATATTAATTAAAGGCTCTACCCTAACTAGCCAAGGCTCTAATACTGAAGCAAGTTGCTCAAGTGAAGCATTGTCAGAAATGGTTTCTGATTTCCAATTGTTATAATAACCTTCTTTTATTTGGCTTTCTTTTGGTGTTAGCGGCTTTGTTAAGCTAATTATGCCTTTAGACAAGTTATTACATAAGGTTGATTGCGGAGAAATACAAATATAAGGTGATTGCTCAAATTCAGTAATTAATATCGAAAATCGGCCTGATTTCCAATGCTCATTTTGCTTTTCTGCTTGTGTAACAAAGGTAACTTGCAAGCCTAACCATTGTAAAAAGCACTGTAATGTCTGATGATTTTCAGGTGATTTAACAGCTAAAAGAACATCCACACCAACCTTTAAATATTGATTTTCTTCAAATTTATTTGAATTGACCAGTTGGTTGTCACTATTGTCACTTGTTAATAACTCACAAATATTATGTAAAAATTTATTCTTACATAATAACTCTTGTGTTTGGGAATAAAGACCATAGCGAGAATATAATAGCAACGTGGTTTGTAACAGCATTAACTTAGGCTGATAGCGACTTGGTAAGCTACTAATAACTTGTGATATTAAATCGTAGTCTGTCATTGCAATATCCGCAGACAAAACAATTAAATCAATGGGTTTACGAGTGAGTTGTTTAATGTTCAAAGATTGGTTCAAGTATTTAATTTTCGTTAAAGTACTAATAGTTGCACCAGCTAATTTCACATAGCGTGAAATTACATCAGACAAACTTGAATTACTGGTTAATAGCAAAATATTAATTGACTTTAATAACTGCTTATCATTTTTTACATTATTAGTTTTTGAGAAGTTAGAATCTACAGCTAAGGGGAGCTCAAAACTAAGTTGATAACCTTGCTCTATAATTTTAGCTTGAAGGTTTTCACCATGTTGTTTCTGTAATAATGTTTGAAAATAACGAACCAGCTCTGTTTCATCATCTCCATTTCTATCACTTTCAACCACTTGTTGTAGTTGTTTTGGTAATACTTTTAGTTTTGTCTGCGTTTGTATATAGCTAATTATCGAAATTATTTGCTGACCATTATTCTGGTCTTTAACCTTAATACTTAATGTTAGTTGAGCATTAGTTTGATCAGTAAAAAGTAAATCACAATATACAAAAAATAATTGTTCAAATAAATCAACATCAAGTTTAGCATGCGTCAATAGTAAAGGGTCTACATCAAGAATAATATGGTTGTTTAGGTTCTGCTCTTTATTTAGAACATT
>Ga0209826_1002968_pt1 | contig 10889 bp, 10 predicted proteins | sample GOMGulsemesocosm_5_FD_184637 | JGI IMG/M metagenome (GOLD analysis project Ga0209826, IMG submission 184637) | Methane-oxidizing microbial communities from mesocosms in the Gulf of Mexico - GOM15C Gulf of Mexico (SPAdes) (version 2) | ecosystem: Environmental > Aquatic > Marine > Cold seeps...
TGCCCGTTGAGGCAACGTTACCAAGGGACAGTCCTGCAAAATTGTGAGAAGGCCCGACGAGGCCGTCAAAATTATATTCGTGTTCTGGGCTCATACACTGACCCCAGGAGTTAGGGTCGCTGGAAGATCCGCCTTTTCAGCTTCAAGAGAGGCAACAGGATAGGCGCAATAATCTGCGGCATAATAGGCGCTGGGCCGGTGATTGCCGCTGGCACCGATCCCACCAAAGGGAGCCGAGCCGCTTGCGCCTGTTAAGGGCCTGTTCCAATTAACGATACCGGCGGACGAAAGCGTGAGGAATTTTTGATAAAGATCGCTGTTGTCACTAATTACGCCTGCAGAAAGGCCATATTTAGTTTTATTGGCAACCTCGATGGCTTCATCAAAATCATCAACGCGGATGACCTGAAGCAGGGGTCCGAAATATTCTTCGTCGGGTAGATTTACGACTGACGTTACATCGATAATGCCGGGGCTCAAATACGGTTTTCCAACAAGAGTTCGTGCCATTGGTTTCAGTATTTTTGCACCTTGAGTGCTGAGGTTTTCTTGTGCATTGAGTAAAAGGTCTGCAGCCTCGTTGGATATGACGGATCCCATGAACGGATCGCTGTTATCGGGTTGCGGGCCAACCTTGATTTTTTTCGTTGCTGAGATCAATTCGGTTAAGAAATGATCGCCTTCGTCTCCGGTGGGGACAATTAATCGCCGGGCGCAGGTACATCGCTGTCCTGCCGTGATAAACGCTGATTGGATCGTATGATAAACCGCCCCCGGAATGTCTGAAGTTTCAGTAACAATCAGGGGGTTGTTTCCCCCCATTTCCAACGCTAAAATCTTAGCAGGGTGTCCTGCGAACTCGCTGTGAAGCAGTGCGCCAGTATGGGAGCTGCCTGTGAAAAACAAGCCGTTGATATTGTCATGAGTGCTAAGGGCAATGCCTGTATCGCGGCTGCCTTGGACAAGATTTAGAACTCCGGGAGGGAGTTTGGCGTCGTCCCAACAGCTTGCCATGAATTCGCCGACACCTGGCGTTTGTTCGCTGGGTTTGAATACGATTGTATTGCCTGCCATTAAGGCGGGGACAATATGCCCGTTGGGGAGGTGGCCCGGAAAATTGAATGGTCCAAAGACAGCAATGACGCCATGTGGTTTGTGCCGTAATCGGGCTTTGGCGCCCGGTACCTCATTTTCTACACTGCCGGTGCGGCTGTCATATGATTTAAGGGAGACATCGATTTTACCAATCATGGTAGCCACTTCAATCTTTGCTTCCCAAAGAACCTTGCCAGTCTCAAGAGAGATAAGTTCAGCTAGTATATTTTGTTCTGCGCGCAAGATTTCTTGATACCGTTTGATGAAAACCATTCGCTCATCAAACGAGCTTAATGCCCAATCTTTGAACGCGGCTCTTGCCGCAGAAACGGCATGGGAGACATCTTCAAGGCTTGCAGTTCTTCCCGTAAGTAATGTGGCGTCAGTTGCTGGGGAGGTAGAGATGATCCTCTCTCCCTGCCCTGCTTGCCAACGACCACCGATAAATAAATTTCCGCTTAGCATTTGAATTACTCCACATAAGCGATTTTCTCGCCGGCTGAAACATGTAGGGCTTTGGCTGTGTGTTCGCCGATGGTGAGGGTATCGTCGCCACTACAAATTAAGGGTTGGTTCACCAGCCGGTAGTCTTTTGAAGATCGATTGCTAATAATAAACAGCGGTGAGTTCGATAATTCTTTGTCAGGGACAATTTTTGCCAGTGTTCCCGATTTTGATCGACGCACAGTATCTATGTTATTTGATTGGCACTGGACCGTTGGGCCACCATCAAAAATATCCACATACCCACTTTTTCGAAAACCTTCTTTTTCAAGAAGCCGGAGCGCTGGAGCCGAAGATGAATGGGGCTCTCCAATCACTGTTTGTGCAGTTTTCGGCAAAAGATCAGTGTAGATCGGATGTCGTGGCATCAAGTCTGAGACAAATTGGTTGCCCTTTACGGCACTCATGAAATCGGCGTTTTCAAATCCAAGGCCAAAGAATTTCTGGCCCAAATGATCCCAAAAAGGAGATCGACCTTCTTCATCTTGCCATCCCCGCATTTCTGCGAAAATGGGGTCGCCAAACCGGTCAGGAAAATCAGAAATCATCAGAAAACGACTGCGTGATAAAAAGCGTCCGTTTCCGTTTTTTCTGTAATCTTTGTCGAGGAATAACGAGCCGATTTCAGTTGCCCCGGTAAAATCATTTACCAGATGCAAAACATTCATCTGATTTTTTTTGTCAAGACCAGCCGAAAATGAGACCAGAGTTGAAACTTTGTAGGAGAAGAAGGGCTGATCCAATCCGACGCCCGCATAAATAGCGGTAGTTCCAACAATTTTATTACTCTCGTCATCTTCCATAACCATGAAGTAGATTTCACCTTCAGGGGCGCTTGCATGTTTAGCAAAACTTTCTTCACTTTTGTGAATTTTGGTAGCCCATGAATCTAAATCACTTGGCATAGATGACATGCCGCTGCCCGTTGCGTGGGAAATTTCAAGCAGGCCGTTCAGGTCTTCTTTCCGTGCAGGGCGAATAATAATCATTTCGCCTCCTTTGAGAAAAAATTCTCAGATGTTTGGGCTAATCGGTGGAGAATAAGGGCAGATAGTTTGGCTCGTTCGGTCAGGCTTTCAGTAATCATATATTCCTGATCTGAATGGATGTTGGCGCCGCGCACACCAAGAGTATCAATATTTGCAAGGCCAGCAGCCGCTAAATTATTGCCATCACAGCATCCACCGGTCGCTACATGGGTAATCGAAATACCCAAGTCATCACCGCAAGATGCGGCAAGCGCGAACAGACGATCAAGTTCGGGGGTCATAGGCTTTGGAGGGCGAGAAAAGCCGCCACTTAACGCAGCATGAATACCGTCTTGATCGTTTGCGATATTTAGAAATTGATCCATTTTCTTTAAAAGCCAAGCCTGATCATCAATGGCTTGAAGGCGAACGTTAAAGCGAACTTGCGCCAAATCGGGGACAACATTTAATGCCCCGCCACCAGTGATTTGTCCGACATTAACAGTGAACCCTTGACGTTTTCCAGAGAGACCATCAAGGAACGAGATTATCTGGGCCGTTGCTGCTATGGCATTTCGGCCAAGATGATGCTCCCGGCCTGCATGGGCCGCACGCCCTTTAACTGTCACGGTGAAATTACCGCTGCCTTTTCTGGCGCCAGCTAGAGTTCCATCCGGCATAGATGGCTCGTAAAGCATTCCGGCATGGGCTGCGACCGCGGCTTCTTTTAAAACACGTGCGGATCCAAAAGATCCGATTTCTTCATCCGAGTTTATGACGACTTGCCATCCAAGGTTCGCACATCCAGAGCTTTTCTCGAAAGCCAGAAGAGCCATCAACATCACCATTATTCCGCCCTTCATATCGGCGGTTCCCGGGCCGTGCATTTCACCGTCCTTTGGCGCGCGGCAAACTTGGAAAGGATGGTCTTGTCCAAAGACAGTGTCCATATGACCGCAAAGAAGGACCCGTCTATTTGCGTGAGGGCGTTTGGTTATACGTAAAATGGGCCCCAACTCGATTTTTGAAATATCACCATAGCCATCGGTAATCTCCATAGGATCAGAGGCGAGGATTTCAACTTCCCCGCCAGTTGGCGCAAAAGCAGCTGCCAAGGTTTGGGCCATATGTGATAGGCCAGCCAAATTATGCGAACCTGAATTGATGTTGGACCAATCGCGCGTGGTTTGAACCATGTGCGATTGTTGATCATCAATCCAGTTAATGAATGAAGGAAGGGACATGTTTAGTTCCCTACCAATTTTTAAGTGTTTTATTTAGAATACCAAGGGCTTCATCAATATGGGCATCGGTTAAATTTAAAGGGGGCAGAAGGCGCAAGACATCTGTTCCCGCACGGCCGGTAAGAAGTTTGTTGTCGCGTAATTTTACCAGCAGATCTACGTTTGGAACTTTGCATTTTATACCAACCATAAGACCAAGCCCTTGCACGGCTGTTAGCTTGTCTGGGTGCAGGTCCACAAGATCTTGCAAGCCTGATTTCAAGGTTTCGCTGTGACGGCACACCTGATCAAGCAAGCCATCTTCCAGAACCAAATCCAGAACAGCATTCCCAACACGTGTTGCTAGTGGATTACCACCGAACGTAGAGCCGTGAGTGCCAACAACCATACAGGCTGCCACTTTCTCAGTGGCAAGGCAGGCACCAATAGGGAAGCCGCCGCCAAGGCCTTTGGCTGCAGCAAGAATATCAGGCTCAATATCGGACCATTCATAGGCAAATAATTTGCCAGTTCGGCCCATGCCACACTGTATTTCATCGACCATAAACAAAATTCCAGTTTCGTCGCATAGCTTACGAACCGCGTTCATGTATCCTTCCGGTGCCGGCAAAACACCGCCTTCGCCTTGTACCGGCTCCAGGATAACACCTGCGGTCTCATCGGTAATGGCTGCGCGGAGGGCGTCAATGTCCCCAAAGCTGACATGATCAAATCCCAAATCGCCTTCGAAGAAGCCTTTCGTATGTGCGGGGTTACCCGCAGCAGCAACCGTGGCGATGGTCCGGCCATGAAAAGAGTTTTTCATTCCAATAATGCGAGTTCGTTTGGTGTCGCCAGCATCAAAATGATACCGCCGCATCATTTTCAAACCCGCTTCAACAGCCTCTCCGCCGGAATTTGCAAAATAGGCGCGGTCGGCGAATGTATGTTTGGTCAGTCTCTCCGCGAGGATTTCAGCGCTTTCAATGCGAAACATATTGGAGCTATGCCAGTATTTTCCAGCTTGATCTATTAAGGCAGCCACCAAGTGAGGGTGATTGTGTCCAAACGCGCTGACGGCGATACCTGTTATGAAATCCAGATATTTATCACCATCTTGCGTCATCAAATAAGCCCCATCCCCGCGTTCAAATAGAATGTCAGGGGGTGAGTAAGTGGCCATGAGTGCTGAGCTGGACATGGTATCTCCGTTGATTAGATCGGTTAAATTTAATCCAAAGGATATCAAGTGATCGAAAAAATGAGCTATCGATTTAGATGCTGTTTAGCGAATTATCTGCACATATATTATCGATTGCAGAATAAAATTCTGTGCAGAAATTTCTCCTACCCTATTTAGGTAGAGAGGTGTGTAAATAAGTCAAATACCTTGCTTTTAAGAGGGTTGGTAGGTATTTGGAATAGATAGAGAAAGTGATTTTACGGAAATGAGGCCTCGAATATGAAGGAAAAACGCAACTTAGATAGAATTGATCAGAATATTCTTTCGGTGTTGCAGTCCGCCGGCCGCATAACCAATCAGGAACTTGCGGAGACGGTGAATTTGTCGCCAAGCTCCTGCCTCGCTCGTGTGCGAAAACTAGAGGTAGATGGCTGTTTAGGACAATTTATAGGGCAAATTAATCTGGATCGCCTGTGCCGGTATATTACCTGTATTGCTATGGTTTCTCTTGAAAGCCATCGGCCTCAAGATTTTAGAATATTTGAAAATTTTGCGGATGGCCTGCCAGAAATCGTTCAATGCGATACGGTGAGTGGCGGTTGTGATTTTATTCTACGGATCGTTTGTGCTGATATGGAGCGGTATCATGAGGTGAATGAGATGCTGCTCAATTCTGGTGCCAATGTAGTGAATGTCAAAACACATGTGGTCATGACGGAGAACAAGAAATTCTCCGGCTACCCGTTGGAGCAATTACTGGGCTAGTGGCGCTTGAACTAACAGGCTAAGAAGTGCCTGATGAATAAGGATGGCAATTAGAAACTCCAAAAATGCCATAGCGGCGGCAACAATGGAGGTCACTTGTAATGTCACCACAAGGATGTGCCAAAGATAAAGATAGCTGGCCCCAATAAAGAACAAGCCGATGACACCCGCGGCCACTGGGCCCATAAGGCCAGTCACAATGATCGCTAACACGAACCAGACAGCGATAATCGCAAGTTGGCTCCAGTTGTAGACAATAGCGAAAGTGCTGAATTTCGCGGAAAAATCCAAGTATTTTGACAGGACACCCATGGCGACAAGATAGCAAGTCCAGGAAATGATGACAGCCAGTCCAAACAGGAAAATAAACTGCATATAGTTGACGTCGGCAGCTGCGAGTTTGAATTCGATGCTTTTTTGTAGCAGGATCACAATTAGGCTCAGGAACATGGCTGAAAAGGACGTCCAGAATCCACCGGCTGTCAGATTGAACTGGGAAAGCGCATCGTTGTCTTTTAGCGCAAGGCGGTAACAGCCGTAGATAGATCCTGTGATTTCTCTGATACTTGCCATATTTAGTCTTTAAAATACCCTTCAAGAATACTTGTATAAATGTCAGCTAACGAATGAATGTCTTCGAGTGCGACACATTCATCGGCTTTATGCATTGTTTGACCAACAAGACCAAATTCAACAACAGGGCTATAATTTTTAATGTAACGGGCGTCAGACGTGCCGCCAGTTGTGGACATTTCCGGGCGGCGACCCAAATGCTTTTCAATTGAACCGGCAACCAAATGACTGAAATCACCTTCTGGCGTTAGGAATGGCTCAGAATTTTTCAAGACTCTCAGATCATAATTTGCGCCCCGGCTTGCCGCGACGCTATCAAGCAACTCTCGAATTTTGGTATCAAGGGCATCAAGCGAATGATGCGTATTAAAGCGGATGTTAAATGTTGCACGGGCAACGGGCGGAATAACATTTGTTGCGGGATTTCCCACATCAACTGTTGTAAACTCAAGATTACTCGGCTGGAAATGTTCGCTGCCATCATCGAGCTGCATTGCATCCAGTTCTGACATTAGCGCAACTAAATGGGGAATTGGGTTGTCGGCTAAATGTGGGTAGGCCGCGTGACCTTCATTCCCATTTACTGTCAAAAACCCTGTAAAAGAGCCCCGGCGACCAATTTTCACCATATCGCCTAGCTGATTGGGGTTGGTTGGCTCCCCTACAACGCAGTGATCAATATGCTCCCCTTGCGAAGACATCCATTCGAGGACTTTTCGGGTACCATTAATGGCAGGACCTTCTTCATCTCCTGTGATCAGGAGGCTGATAGATCCGTTTAGACTGCCACTTCGAGCCTTTATTAAGCGTTGCGCGGATACTGCAAAGCAAGCAACAGCTGCTTTCATATCTGCGGCACCCCGGCCAAATAACATGCCGTCTTTGATGATTGAGTCAAATGGGTCTACGCTCCAGGAATTTAGATCTCCTGGCGGAACAACGTCGGTGTGCCCAGCAAAGCAAAAATTTGGAGCTTGCGTTCCGTATCGTGCATATAAATTTTCCACATCCGGCGTGTTGTCGTCGGAAAAGGTCAATCGGGTGCACTCAAAACCGATTGTCTCCAATACGGTTTGTAACACGGATAAGGCTCCAGCATCGTGGGGCGTGACGCTCGGGCAGCGCATAAGCTCCTGCGTAAGCTCAATAACATCTAGTTCGTTCATATAACTCATCAGTGAGATGTACCTGCGCAAATCGATTGGGTCAATGGGCATACGTTGAAGAAATGCTAATCGTTGTTGACAGATGGGATCTGCGAGGTAAATGATACGTTTCTTTTAAAGGCGTTCCTGCCTTGAATTTCCCCGTCTGAATTTTCTTGTGTGAGTTTTTGCGTTATGACTGGTCCTTTTGGCGTTCAGGATAGAAACCTTGCTGGTATTATTTATATTGTAATTGCCATCTTCATGTTGGCGAGTATGGATGCTGTTGCCAAAAGCCTAGTCACGGCAGACTATTCTGTATTTCAAATCTTATTCGTTCGCGGAAGTATCAATTTCGTCATTTTAAGTCTGCTTATGCCCTTTATGGGCGGGCTGATGCTTTTGCGTACCTCAAAATTCAAACTCCATGGAGTCCGGGGCTTTTTTGGCTTCCTTGCACCTTTTTGTTTTTTTACCGCACTAGCATCAATGCCTCTTGCAGAAACGACTGTTATCTTTTTCGTCTCTCCTTTCATTATGACGGCCTTATCGGTACCGCTGTTTAAGGAAAAGGTGGGTATTCATCGTTGGGGCGCAATTTTGGTAGGATTCTGCGGCGTCCTATATGTGGCCCAACCAACGAGTGACGGCTTCAACGCAACCGTGCTTATCGTGCTTGCGGGAAGTCTTTCATATTGTTTCTTGATGTTGGCGAGCCGGTCGCTTGGTCAAACGGATCACACATTTACGATCGTATTTTATGTGACCTTCTGGACCATTATTTTCAGCTCTGCGGGCGCCTATTATTATTGGCAGCCTATTCCTTTTGAAGATCTCGCCGCCATTGGCCTGATGGCACTGTTATCTCTGGGGGGGAATTTTTGTATCGTAAAAGCATTCACCATTGGGGAAGTTGGTGTTATCACACCGTTTGAATATACGGGACTTATCTGGGCGGTGTTGCTGGGAATTATTTTCTATGATGAAATTCCCGGCCTTAACGTTTGGGTGGGAACAGCACTTATTGCGGCAAGTGGCCTGTATATGGTTTACCGAGAAAACAAAAAAAAGAGGCCCGCAGCTGATGTGCAGGCCTCAAATTAGGATGATTGCTCTGCAGTCTTAATCGCGGAGCAAATCATTGATAGATGTTTTGGAGCGTGTTTGCGCATCAACTGTTTTCACAATAACGGCGCAGTACAGGCTTGGGCCCGGTGTGCCGTCTGGAAGGGGTTTGCCTGGCAGGCTACCCGGTACAACAACGGAGTATGCAGGAACACGACCGATGTGGACTTCACCAGTATCGCGATTGATTATTTTTGTGGAGGCGCTAATGAACACACCCATTGACAGAACCGCGCCAGTTTCAACAATAACGCCTTCAACCACTTCAGAACGGGCACCAATAAAGCAGTTATCTTCAATAATAACCGGACCGGCCTGCAAAGGCTCAAGTACACCGCCAATACCAACGCCGCCTGATAGGTGAACGTTTTTACCAATCTGTGCGCATGATCCAACAGTAACCCATGTATCAACCATGGTACCAGTGTCAACAAACGCGCCAAGATTTACGAAACTTGGCATGAGAACAACGCTTGGTGCGATATATGCACTGCGGCGAACAATGGCGCCTGGTACAGCACGGAAGCCGGCTGTTTTGAATTGATCAGCACTCCAGCCTTCGAATTTACTTGGAACTTTATCCCACCAGTTTGTGTTGGAGCCGGGACCACCAGTGATCATTTCCATATCGTTTAAACGGAAGGATAATAATACGGCCTTTTTAAGCCATTGATTAACATGCCAGCCGTCGGCTGTTTTCTCAGCAACACGTGCTGCGCCAGTATCAAGAGCGTTGAGAGCGTCATTTACCGCTTCTCTTGCTTCACCCGTTGTGGACGGGGAGATATTGTCCCTATTGTCCCAAGCCGCGTCAATAACCGGCTGCAAATCAGCTAAACTCATAATTATTCCTCAAAAAAGAGTGGAAATCTGTTGTGAAAACATACCGCCGCCGGGCCGTAAGTCAACAAGTTGCGAAACCTTCTGCAAATTAGTCTATAGGCTTGTTCGAAGTGAGTTCATGAAGCCAGTCAGATAAATCGTCAACCACATGGTGGATATGGTCTCCAGAAGACTGTTCGTGAGACCAATGGGCTTCGTTGGGTATCCATACCGTTCGCATGCCAAGCTCATGCGCGGGCAATAAATTCTTTGCCATATCTTCGAAGAAAACGGCTTTTTTAGGATCAATGTCCAGATCGATCAGCAGTTTTTTATAAACAGACATTTCCGGCTTTGGAATGAAGTCCGATTGGTAGATATCAAAGACGGCCTCAAAATGATGCTCAATTCCCAATTGCGTCGATATGTTTTGCGCATGTGCTTCAGAGGCATTTGTGAAAATAATTTTACGGCCCTCCAATCTCCCAAGAGCAGTATTCAATTTTTCGTCAGGCTTAATATGACTGATGTCAATATCATGGACAAACTGCAAATACTCTTTTGGATCAAGCCCATGCAACTCCATAAGTCCTCTGAGAGTTGTCCCATATTCAGCGAAGTACTTCTTTTGTAAAGCCTTCGCTTCTACATATTCGACTTGAAGGTAGGAGGAGACAAATTCCCCCATTCGAACATCCATTTGGGAGAATAGATCGCAGTGAGAGGGGTAGAGTGTGTTGTCTAAGTCGAAAATCCAAACATCCACATCTTCGAAACTTGACCATAATTCATTTTTTTCCATACGCGAATTATGCTCTTTGTGACCTATGTCGCAAGTGTTTTTTCATTAAATGGAGCAAGCTCAATTTGCTTTAAGGGGCTGTTAAGTTAAGGCCGCTATTCTCATACTCTAAATTGAACCGGACGCCTTTCGCGCCGTTAAAAAAAGTGACTAAAATGGGCTTGTTTCGCTCTCAAATATCATCGTTTAGTAAATGGGGAAAGGGTCATGACGAGACCCTTGGACAACTGCGTATTCGCCAAGAGCAACTGTTGGATGAGTTCCCAGGCCCGGCGTTCATTCTGGCCGCCGATTTGGCGGTGTTGCATTTTAATACCCCCGCCGAGCATTTGGTGTCATCACTTGAAGTTCAACACGATAGCGGCTTTGCTGAAGCCCTCCAAAAAGGTTACTCTGAAAAGGGTCCTGCCCACCAAACGGCAACATTCGAAGTTGTTGGTGCCGAAACTGAAATATACGATTTGACCTTCCTTCCTTTAGAAGAAGTGAGGGGGAATGTGCTAGTAACAGCAAGAAACGTCACGTTGCAGCGCAATTTGACCAACGCCCTCATTGCTTCTCGCCAGCTTTTTAAAGATCTGGTCACTTGCACCGCCGAGTTTGTTTGGGAAACAGATGAAAAAGGACGTTTTCGATATGTATCGCCGCGCGGTGCCATCGGTTACCGGGCAGCAGAACTGGACG
>Ga0209826_1002969_pt1 | contig 10888 bp, 4 predicted proteins | sample GOMGulsemesocosm_5_FD_184637 | JGI IMG/M metagenome (GOLD analysis project Ga0209826, IMG submission 184637) | Methane-oxidizing microbial communities from mesocosms in the Gulf of Mexico - GOM15C Gulf of Mexico (SPAdes) (version 2) | ecosystem: Environmental > Aquatic > Marine > Cold seeps...
AGATGGAATGCTGAAGAAAAGTGTTGGCAAAAACAAATGAAAAAAATTCAAGCGGATAAATTAAAACACAAAAAGGAAAGTACCATGACAGTAGAAAAACCAACTTATGAAACAGTTTGTAAAAAACTAAACGCAATAATTGAAGAAATTGATTTCAATAAAATAGCTACTAAAAAAATCAAATATAATGAAATAGAAGGAATAGGTCTAACTGAAGGATTTGATGATGACCCTGACTTTACTGATTTCGATGAAGATAATTTTGATTTGGAATATACGTGTGCATTATCAAATATAGAATGTGCTGTTTATATATCTTATTGCTTAGAATATGTTGAAGACGAGTGGAGGAAAGGGTGGGTTGGTATAATGAAAGGAACATTTAAAGCTGATGATCCTGATGAATTAGACATGTTCGATAAGCCTGTGACAGTAGATATCCCTGAGTATATTGTCGATAATATAAAAGATTATTGTTTGCTTACGATTAATTTATACTCATTATTATATGAATTACTAAAAGAAAAAAATAAAGATGAAGAATTTTTGAGTTTGTTAAACCAATTGAATGATTTAGATGTAAATGATTGGGATAAAATAGAAGCGTTAGATGGTTGCTTAAGTGAAGAAACAGTTGCTTTTTTTGATGTCGATTACAATGGATTTAGGCTAGTTGGATCTTTTAACGAAGTCTAAGCCAAATAGGAATAAAACTTATTTTTGTAAGGAATTTATTACCTATTCCATGACCTATTAGGCGACAATTAGCTTGACCGGTTTTGTTAATTGACGCCGATTGGCCAAGGTAGTTGACGTTTGATAATGACCTAAACTTTCGAATAAAAAGAAAATGCAATGACAACTGATGAATTAAAAACTGAAACTGTATGTAAAAAGCTAAACGCTATAATTGAAGAAATTGACTTTAATAAAGTGGTAAGTGAAAACGGCTTCGCAGATTCTGGCCCAACAAATTTTATGGATCAGGTATATGGGATTGGATATGATTTTGAGGAAGACTTTGATGAAGATGATGATGAAATTCCACTGGAAGAAGGTTTTGATTTAGCAAACTTTGAAGATACAAACATATCCTTTAGTCTCGATATATCTTTTGGTTTTGAATATCTTGATGATAAATGGGTGAATGTAATGAAAGGAACATTCAAAGCAAATTCTCCTGAAGATGAATTCAACCTTGAAGAATTAGAAATCCCAGAAGGTGTTTGTGACAATATAAAAGATCATTTTGTTGGACGGCTTCCCCAAGTTGGGGCTGACAGTGACAGTAATGTTTATGACGTTTTATTTGATTTACTAAGAGAGAAACAAAAAGATGTAGAATTTCTAGTATTATTAAATCAATACTGTGAGCTGAATGAATTTAATCAAATAGAAACCATAGATGACCTTTTTGGTCATGATAGTTTTTATAATGATGATTATGGTTGGTTTCATCTATATGGAAATTTTACAGTGGAATAATTTATCAAATAATTATTTTCCCTTTACCTATTAAATCTAATCGTAATTCATTATGTATGGTTCACCATAAATGATAATTTTTTTTGCGGTGTTCAACAATCTAAAACTATATTAAATAATTACTTTAAATGAATTTTTCTGAATAAAGTTTAACTACTATTATTTTTCTGTTATAAAAATAATAGAAATCAAAAGGAAGTGAAAATGAAGTTTAAGGTTCATCACGAAATTAATGTTTTACTTAATCATCTGATTGAAGATTACCAAAGCACGAAAGAATCGTTAGGGTTATTTGATGAATATATCATTGCTGTACCTAATGCATCAGTAGAAAACTGGTTTAAACAACAAGTAGTTGAAAAGCTTGGTATTTGCTCAGGTATTACATTTACTTCTGTGTATGGTTTGTTATTTAAACTCCAGCAAAATGTATCTCATCAACAGTCTAAAATGGTTAGTAAAAGTGTTTTAGCCGCCACTCTATATAAAATCCTCAATCAAATCCAAAATGCTGAAGTTGATAATAGTGACGAACTTGTTGTTATCAAATCTTGGTTGAATGAACAAAACCTAGATGAATCGTTAGCTTACTTATCTCACACTCTTGCTAATACCTTTGAACTTTATCAAATATATAGGTCTAATTGGCTTGATGCATGGCAGGATAATAACCTTGTTTTAGATAATCATGCTGAAGTATGGCAAGCGGCATTGTGGCGTTTAATTATTAATGCGCTTCCTAATAATAGTATTTTACACCGGAAACAGCTGTCTGATGAGTTAGCATCTTCAGTTCAAGATAAGAGTATTTCTTCCTTTGGTAAAGGTTGTCGTCAAATCATGGTGTTTGGTATTAACCAAATAGATGAAGCGTCAATAAAACAGTTATTGATTATAGGCCAACACCTTCCTGTTACTTACTTGTGGCAAGCCGCATCTGTTATTCCTTTTGGTATAAAAGAACAAGAGAGTAATAAAGCTCTTGTTTTAAATGGCAGTGCTTATTTTTCAGATAATCGTTTACTTGCTGCATGGGGAAACTCGTTAAGACAACAAGCACTTATTTTTGAACAAGCCAGTAATCAATTAACACCTGAATATGTAGAGCAAGAAAAAGCAACTGATAATGAAAGCCAGTTAAAAAAAATTCAAAAGGCTATTTTTGCTAATAAGCTAACTGAACCTTTATCAGCGAGCAAAGCTATTCTTGATGACAGTATAACTATTGCTGCCCATTTCTCTCGTTTTAGAGAGGTTGAGGGGGTATATGATTATATTCTTGAACAGTTTGATAACGATAAATCATTAATCTCAAGTGACTTTATTATTTTATGTCCGGATATTAATGCGTATGCACCTTATATTCGTTCTGTTTTTGAAAACCAAAAGACAAATAAAAAAATACCTTTTCAACTTTGTGGTATGAACAAGCATGGGGATGATGTAGCTACCTTAATGTTGCAATTAGTTAGCTTGCCTAAAACACGCTATTTATTAAGCGATATTATTGACTTGCTAAATCATAACTACATTCGTCAATGTTTTGGTTTATCAACAGAAGATGTTGTTCAAATCCATAGCTGGTTAAATAAAGCAAATGTCTATTGGGGTTTAGATAAAATAACCTTACAAGAATTAGATTTACCAGAATATGATAGATATACCTTACAAAGCGGTATAGATAGATTGGTACTAGGTTTATCTCTTGATGGTGAAAGCATTCAACTTGATGACAAGTTACTATGTGGTATAGAAGGTATTTCTGCTTTACATTCTGGTTTATTGAGTAAGTTAATTAACTTTGTTGAACAATTAACTTTATGGCGAAATGAATGTTTGTTTGTAAATGAAAAATCTTCAACTCACAGTATGGGTTATTGGTGTGAACGGCTACGTGAATTAACAGAAAACTTTATTAAAGTTCCCCAAAAAGAATTATCTAGTTTACATCATTGGTTTCAATTACTTTCAACATTAGAAAAAGAGCACCAAGAAGACGACATTAAATTAGAAAAGAACCAATTTTCTTTTTCTTACTTACTCTCTTCATTAGCTCACAAAGTTGATGAACAAGCATCTATCTCAGGTAGCTACCGATATGGCCGACTTAATATAGGATCATTTGGTACGTTGAAAGGGATCCCTGCCAAAATCATTGCTTTATTAGGAATGAATGAAGCCGATTTCCCAAGAAAACAAGAGGTGAGTAGTATTGATTTAACCTTAATGTATCCTGAACTTGGCGACAGAAATCGTATAGAACAAGACAAAGATGCATTTTTAATGTCGTTACTTAATTGCCAAAAGCATTTTTATTGCTCATTTGTTGGTATGGATAACAGGTCTAATTCTGAACGGATCCCTAGTTTAGTTTTACAAGAGTTGCTTGATTATATTACGCCTGACGAGAAGCAGCAGTATTCATTGATTCAACATCACCCGATGAAGCCATATAGCTCGTTATATTTTGATCAAGAGAGTCTGTTGTCAACTTATCAAGCATTTAATAATGATGATGATTTATTGCCAGGTATTAAAAATAGCGATATTACTGAAAAGGTATTAACTGAATCTTTACCTGAATGGACTTTTCCTCAACAATTGAGCTTACAAAAACTAAAAACATTTTTAGAAGACCCCGCAAAAGCATTTTTTCAAGAACGATTTAACCTCACTTTACCAGATATTGATGATGATACATCTGATGATGAACCCTTATCTGCTAATAAACTCACAGAGTGGAAATATATTAATGATTTACTAGAGCATGGTATGCAACACGGAGTAATACCAGAAGAATTTATAAAGGATACTTCTAGGTACTATTGCGCTTTAGGATTAATGGAACATGATCATTTAGCTCAAGAAAAATTAGCAGATTGGTCACAAATCGCTAATAGCGTTTTAGAAAATGCGTTATTAGCTAAACGATCTAAAAAAGCTAGTGTAGAGCCAATATCTATAAGTATGGCTATTGCTGGAGCTGAAGTTGAACTCGTTGGTGAATTATCGTTATATGAAAATGAGAAAAGTTCAACATTGATCCAAATAGCTCATAAAGAGGGCAGTAAAATAAATGATAAATATTTAATGCGAGCCATTGTTGATACTCGAGTTGCTGAAGCTTTAAAGTTAGAAAGTGAGCTTCCTTTTGATGCTACTTATTTAGCCTGTAAAAATGGTTTATATAAACTTTATGCTGACAGTGATTCAGGCCAAAATTCGATAAAAATATGGCTTGAATTATATAAAAAAGTTATGAACGCGCCTATAGCACTCGATCTTCCAACAGCGATAAAACTTAGTAAAACCGACTTATCTTCAGCTTCACTTTATCGTGAGGCATTTGATGAAATTATTGCTGATAGCAACTCTCCATATGGCGGTTCTGGTTTATCCGAAGCGATGAAATTGTTAAGTAAAGACCCTAACGCAATTGAGCAAAGCGCTGGTTTTATTCCTCACTTTGCCTATAAAAAACCGGGTAAAAATCCCGAAGATGAAAGCTCGTTGCCTTATTGGTTAAATGCCAAGGATGAAATCACACATGACGAATAATAAAATCCCTGCATTTTTAGAGGTTGCATTAACAGGTACTAATTTATTAGAAGCCAGTGCAGGTACAGGTAAAACTTTTACCGTTGCTTTACTGTATTTACGTGCTTTATTAGGCATTGGTACACCTAATGATAAGCCACTTGAAGTAAAAAAAATATTGGTTGTAACCTTTACCAATGCAGCAACCGAAGAGTTGATTTCACGTATTCGTCATAGAATTACCGAAGCAATAACTTATGTGGATACACCTGGTGATGATCAATCATTAAAAGACGTACTAAATGTGGCCTACGAGCTAAGAAATAAAGAAGAATGCCAACGTTTGTTAATGACAGCGCTTAGCCAAATAAGTTTTGCTCATATTTCTACTATTCACCGTTATTGTGCCAATATTTGCTCATCTGTTGCTATTGATTCAGGCTTACCATTAAATTTAACACTTTCAATAGAAGGGGACTTGGTAGAGCAAAGTATAAAAGACATATGGCGACAAAATATACTGCTAGATGATTATAATTATAAAGAGTTGATCTCAACTTACAGCAATCACCAAAGCATATATAAAAAAGCGTTAGCTAAAAATTTAGATCGCGTGCATGTAGCATCTGATGAAATACTACGTAATGACCTTTTAACTCATAGACCAGAAAGAGCAGAGATCACTGCATTGTTTTCTCAGCATAATGCCTTGTTTAAAGCGCCATATAATAAAGACGATAAAATTGAATCTATGCTTGATATGTTATATGACGTTGAAGGTGACAGCATATTAATATCACCCAAAGTGGTTAAGTTCTTCGCTAAAAGCAATCTTGTTAACTCTACTGTGTATAAAGCAAAAGTAGATGAAAAATCACAGCAAAGCTATATAGGTATGGTTGATAAGTTTCCTTTATTTGAATTGTTTGACCCTTTTGCAAAAACCAGAAAAAGAACAATTCAACTGGTTGATTATAACTTCTTTTATCAAAGTCATAACCAGTTAAAAACAAGAATTAAAAGGTTAGAAAACGCTAATGGCGAAGTTCATGCCGACCGTTTAATTCAACTCGCGGCTGATATGAGCAAAATACCTCGGGTTGCTCAATTAATGAGAGAAAACCTCCCATTAGCTATAATCGATGAGTTTCAAGATACCGATTCATTTCAGTATGAGTTATTTAAAAATATATATTCTGCTGGAAAGTGTGGATTATTGATGGTTGGTGATCCCAAACAAGCCATTTACGCCTTCCGGGGTGGAGATATTCATACCTATTTAAAAGCTAAGCAAGATGTCAATCATACTTATGATTTAGAAAATAACTTTAGATCAGCAAAAGCGGTAGTTGAAGGCATAAATGCAATTTTTTCACGGGTGAAAGATGGCCATGCACACGCCAGCAAAGGTCCGTTTAAGCAAGAAGATATTCCGTTTTTATCGGTAAGTGCAAAAGCGGACAAACAATTATTACAAATAGTAGAAACTAATGGTTGGCAATCTCTTAATGCTATTCATGGAGAGTATTTACCTGATAACTATAATTGCTCTTTAACCTCATATGCTAGGCAAACATTGGTCGCTATTTCTAGCGCCAACTATGCAGCTAAACTTTTATCTCTTTCAATTCAAGGAAAATGTTTTAAGGCAGGAAGTGAAGGTACAACTAATGAACAACAGTCACTTAAAAAAGGAGATGTCGCTTTTTTAGTGAATAGTCATAGTGAAGCCAAATTAATAAAAAATGCTTTAGCGCAAAAGGGTATTCCATCACTCACTCAATCTAGAGAGTCTATTTATCAAGAACAAGAAGCGTATGATTGTTGGTTACTTCTTCGTTCATTTCTTGCTCCTACAAACCATAAATACTTTGAGCAAGCTATGCTTGCAGATATTAATGCATTGGGCTATCAAAAAGTTTATTCCATTATCAATAATGAGAGTATGTTACAAACATGGATTGCAGCAATACATGAACTTAACTCTATTTTGTTAGAGCAAGGGCCTATGGTTGCAATTAATCGTTGGTTTAATCAAATAGGTGCCAATGAAAGCTTTATGCAATTATCTAATGATCGTAAAGCGACCAATGTAATGCAGTTATTAGAGTTGTTACAAGAAGACTTTGCTATGTTTGGTGGTGGCCAAAAGCTATTAACACGTTTTGAACGTGCCATTTCATCACATGAGTTAGCTGACGAGAAGCTTTTAAGATTAGAGTCAGACGAAGACAGAGTTAAGATAATTACCATTCATACATCTAAAGGACTTGAATATCCGGTAGTTTTTGTTCCTTTCGCTTGGCGTGATTCAGCTTCAGTTTTTGATCAACTTTATAGTGCTCATGACGATAATGGCAATCCACAACTAGGCTTTTCTAAAGAGTTAAAGAATAAACAAAAGCTTGAACTGCAAGAGGAAAAACTACGGTTGTTTTATGTTGCACTTACAAGAGCATCACAACATTTAGTATTACATTTTATTGACTCACAAACACCAATAGGAAAAGAGCCAAGCAAAGGATATAATCAGTCCCCATTAGGGTGGTATTTTCCTGTCAATAATGATGAAGATATTGTTAGAAAAGCCTTTGATGACTTTCAAAGGACGTTGGAACCTATTAATCATGGGTGTATTTCACTTGAAGATATTCATGTAAAAATAAATGATGTTGTTGAAAATTCACAATTAGAAATACTTGAGAGAAAAGGAAATGATTTTAATGGCCGTATTGATGGTTTTATAGGTACATCTTCTTTCTCTGCACTTACAAAAGGTTATTCAGTTGATCTTAAAGATGCTGATGAAGAAAATAGTGATAACGAAGCAAGTGTTGGTAATACATCTTCAGTAGTTGCTACAGGCAGGCATGCACTTGCAAAAGGTGCTCATATTGGTACCGCTTTGCACAATGTTTTAGAGCATACAAACTTTATTGATTGGAACAAAGATTCTGTGCTACCTGCTCAACAAGCGCTTCTACAAAGAACAAATTATGAGCTCAAATCTAATGGTGTGCTCTATAAAGAGAGTGATTTAGAGCAATTGTCTCCTGAATATAGTAAATGGTTAGAAGAAGTTATAGAAACTCCTTTTTTAAATATCAATAAGTCTAGTTCTGAAAATCAAGCTATTGCGTTAAAAGATCTTGAACAGTGGATCCCCGAATTAACCTTTACCTTTAAATTAAGCAAATACTTTGGTAAGTTAGGGTTACGTGATTTATTAAAACAACATGGCTACAACCTTGAAGGTTTATCAGGAAACACTATTCATGGCATGTTAACTGGTGCAATAGATTTAGTCTTTGAGCATGATCAAAAATATTATTTAGCTGATTATAAAAGTAATTATTTAGGTGTAGATTATCAGGCATACAATGTAGAAAATCTTGGTTATAACAATGATAAAAAGGCATACACCCTCCAATACCTTATTTATACATTAGCCCTACATAAGCACTTAAAAACTCGACTTTCGAATTATACTTATGAAACCCATTTTGGCGGTGCTTTTTACCTATATCTTAGGGGGATGCACCCTGATATTAACTACCGTGGCAAAGGGATTTTCTTTCATACACCTTCTATTAAGGTAATAAAAGCATTAGATAGCTACTTTTGCACTGAAACCGAACAAAGTAAGGGGGAAGTGTCATGATAAACAATGCAACAGAACAAAGTATAGAAAACACGGTTCATCATCGCTTTGCTGAAATACTAACGCGTGATGTGAGCTTTAAAACAGAGGGAAATACACAACAACTACAAGATATACTATCAAGATTAAGCTTATCAGCATCACAAGGGAGTAGTTGTTTAAAACTTAATGACGATGAGCTAAAAGTCATTAATGATTCAATGTCTAACTTTAGTTGGCTAAGTCGCTCAGAAAATAATGATGAGAGTGTAAAAAATGATGAGAGTGACCGAAAAGCCGTTTTGATTAGAAATAAGTCTTTATATCTTAATAAGTATTATAGTGCTGAGCGTAGCATAGAAAAAAATTTAAGAATGCTAGCAGATGAAACGCATTCATTAGACGAGCAACTCATTAAAGATAAGTTAACACCACTTAAGTTTATGAGTAAAGTCGGTAAAAATGTCATATTAACTTGTTTGAGACAAAACCTTTCAGTAATAACCGGCGGACCAGGTACCGGTAAAACTACCATTGTTGTACGTGTATTGGCGTTATTAATAGAGCAATTTAAGCAGCAGCATAACGTTCTCCCTAAAATTGATGTTTTAGCGCCAACAGGTAAAGCATCGGCACGAGTAAAAGAGTCAATTATTCGAGAAAAAGTTGATTGGGTAGCAGAGTTAAACGGTTTTGATGAAGATTTTATTCAAGCTATTCCTGAAACCTCACAAACAGTACAAAAATTTCTAGCAATTAATCCAACCTCAGGAAAATCTCGATATAAGCAGGGTAAAAAAGCGAATATTGATATTTTAATTGTTGATGAAGCATCTATGTTAGATGTGATGTTGTTGAAACAACTCCTAAATGCAATAAAACCAACCACACGTTTGATACTACTTGGTGATCCATTTCAACTTGCTTCTATAGAAGCTGGTAATGTACTAGCACGAATTGTTTTAGCCAGTAATTATCCAAGTAATAACTGGCTATTAAATTGCTGTACCCAGTTAACGGTAAGTCATCGTTTTACAGAAGATAGTGGAATAGGGCGATTAGCGTATGCCACAAATAATGGTGATATTTCAACAGTATTGAATGTACTAGAAAGCAGTGAGTTTATAGATGTTAGTGGCATAGATGTTACTCAAGCTAATAGTAAGGCATCTGCTGGTTATATACCTTATAAAAACTTGATTAAAAAGCTGGCAGAAAAAAAGGAAATTTCTAACGATGATATAAACTTAGCATTTACCACTTTTGAACAGTGGCAAGTGTTTTCTCCTTTTAGAGCTGGAACATATGGCGTTAAAGGATTAAATCAAACTATTGAGTCTGATTTATCACTGGGTGAAATTGAACAATATTACTTTGGCAAACCGATAATGGTAACAAGTAATGATCATGCGTTAAAACTTTATAACGGTGATATTGGTATTTGTTTAGATAAAAATGGTCATAAAGCATGTTTCCCATCTGTTGATGATGAAGGAAATATCCGATACCGGTATTTTAATATTCGTATACTTCCCGAGCATGACGTGGTGTTTGCCATGACAGTACATAAATCTCAAGGTTCAGAGTATAATGGCTGTTTATTAGTTGTTCCTGAGCCAAATGAAAAACAAAGTTCATTGCTCACCCGAGAAATTTTCTATACTGCTATAACGCGTGCTAAAAAATCTTTTGTTATTGCCGCTGGTAACAACGAAATGCAGCTAATGGTGGACACTAAAACTGAAAGAATGAGTGGGTTGTTAGGTGAGTAGAATAAAGTTGTTTCAAAATAGAGGTTACAACTTTCACTTTCCAAGATTCAGAACTTAACTTTTAACAAACAACAGGAAAGCATGGCTCGACCCAAAGTTCATTCGAACTGTCCATCATTATTGTAATTGTTCTGGTCAAGCAGCATAAGACACCTTTATTGTGGACTGTTCAAACTCAATTGGAGAACAATCACCGTTTGATGTATGAAGCCTGATCTGATTGTAATATCTGATATAAGCCTCAACATATTCTTTCATTCCCTGGCGCGTTAAATGATAAATATTTAACAGCCATTCGTTTTTTAAACTACCAAAGAACCGCTCAACAACTGCATTATCCAAACATGCACCACGACCACTCATTGAGGCAGTGATATTGTTATTTTTCAACTGCTGTTGAAAACGATGACTCGTATATTGTGAGCCTCTATCGCTATGAAAAATTAAACCTTTA
>Ga0209826_1002970_pt1 | contig 10885 bp, 7 predicted proteins | sample GOMGulsemesocosm_5_FD_184637 | JGI IMG/M metagenome (GOLD analysis project Ga0209826, IMG submission 184637) | Methane-oxidizing microbial communities from mesocosms in the Gulf of Mexico - GOM15C Gulf of Mexico (SPAdes) (version 2) | ecosystem: Environmental > Aquatic > Marine > Cold seeps...
CAGCCTGCTCTAATGATTTTGGAAAGTATTGTTCCATCATTGCAACCCGCTCCCTAGGGTGCGCATCTGGGTGGCGAAAAAAAGAAACATCATGTACCGTAATTATCTTTTTACCAGAAAACTCATATAATAAATAAGCGGGGTCATGATAAATATCATACTGATACAAACTTAATTTACGCTTAAAATACACACTCCTTATATACCGTAATATGTCATAAGAAAATGGAAATACTTTGACAATTTTACTGACAGTGCTCTTTTTACTAACGCTACTCGGCTCTACTTTTTTACGAAGAGATTTTGACCAATTTTTTCCATAAAAAAAACTAACGTCTACTTCGTCGCTTTGTTCAAAATATCGACAAAGGTAATAAGTATACTTTCCAATTCCAGTCAGTGGGTACAAAAGAATTGTGGTATTAATAGCCAATTTAATCATTGCGTAAAATAGCCCTCATACATCCACTTTAATGTTTCCCTTATATGCGGATATTCCTGCTCACCAATCACCTTATGTAAATATGCATTGCTACCGACTAATCGCTTAATCTCATTAGGCCGAACAAAATCAGGATTGACCTGCACATCAATTTTATAGCCTGCAATACTTTCCATCATAGAAATAATTTCGCGCAGAGAATAGGCCTTACCAGAACAAATATTAAAGGTGTTTCCTATTGAAGCATCCGACCTCAGTAATTTAATGTACGTCTGACAAACAATACGCACATCAGAAAACTCTCGCTCAACATCCAAATTCCCCAGCTCAATTAAAGGTTCCTTTCGGGAAAAATGTCCAACAATTTTAGGAATCAAAAACTTAGGGTCTTGCCCTAAGCCAGTATAATTAAACGGGCGGGTGATAATAATAGGCAGTTTATCCATCCACAGCCTAGCAACATGCTCCATTGCTAACTTACTGACCCCGTAATCATTGGCGGGAACCTGCGCAGTTGTTTCATCTAAAATTTCAGCTCGCGCATTACCATAAATATTGGCACTACTCGCCAATAAAACAGCACTGGGCTTATTACCTAAGGTAGATAAAGCCTGTAACAAATGTCGAGTACCCAGAACATTAACTTGATACATCGCATCCGCATCACCATGCGCAACAAAAGAAATAGCTGCTAAATGCACGACGACTTTAGGCTCAATACTAAGCACTTCATCATTAACCGCTTTAGCATCAGTTAAATCTGCCTTTAAAGTAACGACCTCATAACCTGCATTTTTAGCAACTATAGAAAAATGCAGCCCTGTAAAGCCATTTGCACCGGTCAGTAATAACTTCATTAAAATGAAAAACCCAGTTTATTACGACGTAAATCAGCCTCAACCATCATTGCACAAAGTTCTTCCAGTGTTGTTGTTGGCTCCCAACCTAAATCAGCTTGTGCCTTAGCAGGATTACCAATTAATAATTCCACTTCTGCTGGGCGATAAAATTTAGGGTTGACCTTAACCAATACCTTCCCTGTTTTTTTATCTGTCGCCGTTTCACTTTCAGCAGTGCCCTGCCAATTTAATTCAACCCCAACCGCTTTAAATGACATTGTGACAAAATCACGTACCGACTCAGTTCGGTTAGTGGCCAGCACATAGGTATCTGGTTTGTCTGCTTGCATCATTAGATACATGCCTTCTACATAATCCTTGGCAAAGCCCCAATCACGTTTTGCATCCATATTTCCAAGCTCTAAAATATCTTGCTTGCCCAATGAAATTTTAGCCACGCTATTGGTGATTTTTCGGGTAACAAACTCTTGCCCACGTAAGGGGGATTCATGGTTAAACAAAATACCGCTGCAACCAAAAATATCATAAGACTCACGATAATTAATAGTCATCCAATGCGCATACAGCTTAGCCACCCCATAAGGACTGCGCGGATAAAAAGGTGTGGATTCCTTTTGTGGGATTTCTTGCACCTCACCAAACATCTCAGAAGTAGAGGCTTGATAAAAACGAATTTTAGGATTAACAATACGAATGGCTTCTAATAAATGTACCGGGCCTATCCCAGTAATTTTAGCGGTAGAAACTGGCTGCTCAAAAGAAACGCCCACAAAACTTTGTGCGGCTAAATTATAAATTTCATCTGCTTTGGTTGATTCTAATAAACGAATACTAGACCCTAAATCTGTTAAATCATATTCAATTAACTCTAAATTGGCATGATCTTGAATGCCTAGCTCTTCAATACGCCAAAAATTAACTGAACTTGTACGGCGGTAGGTGCCGAATACTTTATAGCCTTTATTTAATAAAAGCTCAGCCAGATAAGCACCATCTTGGCCTGTAATTCCCGTAATTATTGCTGTTTTCATTTTTTCATTTTCCTTATTATTAATACTAAGCCTGATAGACTATTTGTCTACCGCCCTCAGGCCAATTCAAGCACGGTATTCCACCTAAATGTTTCATCTAACATTGAATATTCGCCTTAACTTCAAAAACCTCAATTAATTATTAAGATCAACATTCCCAATAAGTTCGTCGCAAGACTTTACAAAATTAGCACCGATATGAGACCAATCATAATCATTTAAAAGTGCTTCACCATTCTTGGCAAGCCGATCACACAAGGTAGGTTCAGTTATCACGCGTTTAATAGCTTCTTGCAGCGACAACGCATTCTCTACCATCAGAGCATTATGATTATCTATAGCTATATCATGAAAAGCTGCACAGGCGCTATTAGCTATTACTGGCTTTCCTGCTAACCAAGCTTCTAATAAGACGATGCCAAAACTTTCACTACTGCTCATATTAACCAATGCCTTACAAGATAAGAGTGCACCACGAACGACTTTTCTAGACTGCCTACCTAGATAAGTAGTACAGGTAGAGGTTACAGGTAACTCGTCATCATCTGGACCGATCATAACCATATGAATATCGGTTTGTTTTGAGATTTTCTCTACTGCATCTATTACTTTTTTATACCCTTTAGCGCCTGATTTTCTTCCCAGCACCAAAATAAAAGGGCTCTTTACTTCACATTGATTTTTAAACGCTTCAATATCAGACTCTTCAAAAGGCTCACTAATATCAATCCCCGCTGGCAAATAAGTGACATTAGCTCCTTTCCCACCATAAAAATCACAAGTAACTTTTGGAGCTGCTAAGACTAAATTTGAATTTACAATACTGCTCTGTACATCTGAAAAATGATAAAAATCATCATCCAAATGTGCATGAGGAATACTTATCACTGGAATACCAGCCTTATTAGCTTGTTCAATTGCAAACACCGCTGGACGAAATATATTATTATGCGTAACAACTAGATCATACTGGGCAATATTATTCTCTATATAACCTTCTAGCCCAGAAGAAAATGGCCCTCTCATATTTGTTAGTGAAAGATTTAATGTGTCTCGTGTGAGCTGGCGCGCCTTATCTAAGGCTTGAAATATCTTACTATCACCTAATGAGCTGATATGAATTAAAATTGGTTTACTTATATCAAATTTTTTGCCATCAACAGTCAGTGATGTCATATAAAAAGCTAAAGGCCGAGGGTCATCTTGATTAACACTGCATAAAGAAGATGTAATTTCAACATACCCCATCTGCGCAACAAAGTCTAAACTAAAGGAGCCTTCAGCCTTTTTTGTATCAATCAAATGACCAAGAGAGTTTTTCACCCAAATAACGAGAGGTTTAGGTGCATAGCCATTGATACTGACTTTAGTTTTTTTGCATAAATGTAGACCACATGAAACAAAGCCCCATCTTGACGCATTTGAATCACCCTCTGAGTTACCCCAGCCCCAGGCTAAGCCAGATAACTCATAGCTATCTTTTAATTGTAGATATACCTCTTTTTCAAAAGAGGCCTGAGCCAGCCATGCCGTAGAAATTTCCTCACTGTAACTTTTATCTTCATCCATTGGAAATCGAGCAAACCTGACGTTTTTCAGACCTGTCTTAGTTTCTATATTCTTATCGAACTCATAGGTTTCTGTAAACCTATCTTTATTAACTATTTTGCTAACTTCTGGAGCAATAACGTCAATTTCGAATTCATTAGTGGCACTCATCGAGCCAATTAAATGCTCAAACATGCTTTCTGCCCCCCCTAAGCTAGGGCTCGTATAACGATAAGTGACAAAGAGAACTTTCTTTTTAGGGACTTCCATGTTCTTTAATAAAGAAACTATACCTTCTGCCTCAGCAACCATAGATAAGCTCAGCTTAAAAAGCTGTTTACGTTTTGATCGCTCTACTTTCTTCTCCTTATTTACGAGCTTAAGCGCATCCTTTATTGTCGTTTTGAAATCACCCAGCTCTGCCACAATAAGATGCTCACGCACTGATTTAGGGTAACCTCGTAAACCAAAAGGTGTTGTAACAACAAAGAGACCGTTCGCAAAGTAGTCGGCTAATTTTATATTCGATCCGCCGCCACCAACAACGGTATTAATGGCAACAGGACAAGACTGCATAACAGCCGATTTCATTTCCTCGCTTAACATGCCCCAGAAATGAATATTATTAACACTAACGCCCTCAAAAGTAGCACAGACAGAGCCAATAATATGAAATACAATATCAGGGCTAGAGGGTGCTAGAACATCTATAATATACTTGACAGCATCCACATTTGGCATATGTGCCGAACCTATAAATACTACCGATTTTTCTGTTTCAATTTGTTTCTTGACTATCGCCAACTCATCCGCACTTGGTACCACAGGTTCAGTCGCACCATTGTTCACGACAATAATCGGCCCCGCTGTTCTCACACCTTTTGAAAAACTGCGTGCATCTTGCTGAGAAACAGCAATTGTTGCCGCTGAACATTCCACAGCGCTACGCTCAATAATTTCTATATCGCCAATAAGCTCCTCACAGAGAGGATGGTGCTGCAATAACCCTCTTTTTATTTCAGTCTCATTATTCTGTGACGAATAAATAAAACGGTCACCAAATGAAATTGGAATACTCGCCATGTATGGATGCTCTACTATAATATTTCGGCTAAGTGTTTTTAAAATATTATAGATACTCACAAGGATCTTGTTCGAGCTGCAATAGCGGTGAGCTACTATGTCATCTGCAGACACATGAAAATATGAATTAACCTTCAACTGTGCCTGTACATGCTCCTCTGTTTTAGGTATACAAAAAACAATGGTTTTATCATTTTCATTCCTTACAGTTATTTCATCACTACCAGAAAAACAGACAAAAACTACCGGACACCAATTATTAACGGCCTCATATATTCCTCTAGTACGTACACCTCCACCACCAGAATTTTTAAATGAATCATAATCATTTAGAGCTAAAATAAACTTCTCTTGCAGCCCGGTTTTTTTTATATTATCTATTTTAGCTACAACATTTTTTGCGATGACATCCCAGCTATAATTTTCTATGGCTAAATGTTGGCCATTTACCCCTATCTGTTGGAGTTTTTTATAGCGACCTGACCATAGTTTTATTGTTTTTGTGAAGTCACTTATGCTAGCAATTAAGCAGCTATCTTCATGCTTTGCATCAATCCCCCTCATTCCAAATTCTGTAGACAGAATAGGAACCCCGTATGAAAATAAATCAAATACTTTTACATTTGAACCGCTACCCAATCCCATCGGATTAATAGCAAGATCAGTTTCACTAATTAATTGAGATTTAAGTTTATCATCCACAAAACCATATCGAATAACATTCTTAGGATATTTTCCTTCAGGCAAACAGCTCCCAATAATATGAAAAGTTATCTCTGGAAGTTTTGGAGCAATGTTCTTTGTAATTTGCAAAGCAGCTTCAACATTGGGTGGGTGACCACTGCCTATAAAGAGGCAAGAACTAATCTTATCAGCGGCTCTATTACGCTCTATTGCCGCGAAGGGGGTCATACCATTAGGTGCGTATATAGCGGTATATTTTGAAGACGGGGCTAATTGTCTAAATTCTTTCTCATCATCTTCGCTGCAATACAGTACTGCATCACAGTTCGTTAAAATTTTTGTTTCTACTCTTTGTATCAGATCCCATATAGGCTTAGACTTAAAGTCAGGATGCAACGTTTTATATAAAACTGTCTCGCAATTATGTGCATTATATATACGAACTTTATCATCAATGCCAAAAAACAGATCGTAATCAATAGTGAACGGGAAATCGTGGAAAATCATATCTGCTTCGTCGTATTCCTCAAGATAGGCATCATGTAACAGCGTAGGAAGCTTGCCACAAGCAGCAATGCACACAGCAGAAAGATCACCACCACTAACCAAAGGGCTTAGTCGCTCCCATTTTTCAGCAAAATGAAAGTCTTTTGGTATTCTTCGCTCTATAAAATCACTACCATGATAGATTCTTTCTTCTTCAATATTGAGGTGTGAAGACGTTAGAAGTGTTACGTGATAAAACTTACTAAGACTTTTATAAAAATTAAATAATCTGGACTCACCACCATTTGACGTGGGAGTGAAAGCAGGAAAAAAGCAAAATGCCAGTATTCTTTTCTTCATTTTAGGAGGTACCATTCTTAGTAAAACCACTTTTCTAAAGGTGTTTTTTTCTTGTCATTTATTCCTTTAGATTTCCTTTCTTTGGGAATCTTTTCCCTGTATTCAATGTTTTCATCCGAGAGATTATCTTTAATATACTCAGCAACTCCATCGTTATCATTTGACTCTGCTCGTTTACTTGTAGTTGCATGTAAAGCAGAAGTTAGTCCTTTGTTATTTATAAAAGTCTTTACTCTTATTTTAAAAGTAGGGTGGCGATTAAGAATTAGTATAATTTTCGACCTTAACTGAGGCCATAGCTGTATGGCTTCTATGATCAAAGTAGTCGCTCTTTTAGTTAGAGGCTTCATTGTTTTGTTTAGCAGCGCCCTTATGCGCGCAACAACTCCATGTTGCCGCAATAACATTAATTGAAATTTAAACCACCTCAGTGGTGCAGTGATACGCCATGAGTGACTTAAAAGGGTAGCCTTAAGCTCGGCATGAAGCTGCTCTGCTTTGGCTTCTGCTTGCTCTGCTTTGGCTTCTGCTTGCTCTGCTTTGGCTTCTGCTTGCTCTGCTTTGACTTCTGCTTGCTCTGTTTTGGCTTCTGCTTGCTCTGCTTTGGCTTCTGCTTGCTCTGCTTTGACTTCTGCTTGCTCTGCTTTGACTTCTGCTTGCTCTGCTTTGACTTCTGCTTGCTCTGCTTTGACTTCTGCTTGCTCTGCTTTGACTTCTGCTTGCTCTGCTTTGACTTCTGCTTGCTCAGTTGCTATTAACTTAAATTCATCAAAAACATTCGGTGGATATTTAAATGCAGGCAATAACTCTTTATGCTCTTTAGACACATAAAATCTATTTAACCCATCCGCGTAAGCAAAAAGATAATTAGCATCGAACAAAATCGATTCCCACTCTTTATAATTCTCAACTTGGGACATTGGCAATGTAGCTTCAACCACTATTACCCATGGGCGAAACTTTCCCCAATCATTCCCTTGAAGCGCTTGTTTTTCAAACCCTTCTATATCTATTTTTAAAAAATGTATTTCTTTGTCTAGACAATATTCCGTACAAATACTTGTCAATGTTTTTACATTGACGACACTTGGGCTTGCCTCCCAACCTAGCTTACTATGCCCTTCTGCTATTTCTTGATTTAAGGATGAAAGCCCGGGGTTTGAAACAAAAAACATCTCAGCCTCGCCGTCCTCACTACTTACGGCAACAGATAGGTTAATATCTTCTTTTCTTTCATCACTATACGGCGTAACAAAAATAGGATTAGGTTCAATATTAATACCTCTCCAGCTAGCATCATAAAAAAGCTTGGTTACGGAGTCAGAGCTAGGGGAATACGCCCCTACATCAATATAGAAGCCTTTTTTAATATGTTTTAATGCGCGCCAAAGCATGACATCTTCATAGTTTTGGGCGCAGGAAATAAATGACATTAAACTGCCTCTCTATTTTGGTATTCTTGATCTAGCCTATATTTTAAGTCAAGAAAACCTAATCGTTCTGCCATGGCAGAATCACGTTTTATTTGCTCAATAGACTTATCATCATACATAGTGTCTATAATTTCTTTTTTTATATAAAAAGCATCTGCCCAATATATTTGGCCACCTCGCACTTGGTGCTCTTGCCTATAATGATCATAATTAATAGTATCATTTTTCAAAACCATTTCACTTTCATCTTTTCTGCCATAATGAACTAAATTTGAAAGCTTCCAAAGAACAAACCCATATTCTCTCAAAAACAAATCCACTTCTGAAAAAAGAGGCTGGCCTACATAAATAGGATTAAATTCTACCTCAACTTCAATAAAGCGTACTGTTGGTAAAATTTCAGCCGCCCCTTTAAGAATATTTAATTCTGCACCTTGAGTATCAATTTTAATGTAATCCACATAATCAATACCTACCTCTTTTGTCCAAATATCTAAAGTCGATACTTTAACTTCAATTTGAGAAACTTCCCTCGCACAATCAAGAGCAGGATAATTTTCGGTTAACCTTATATCTGGCTTATAAAGTGAGCTACAAGCAGGCTCATTCGTCAGGTATAGAATTCGACTTCCAAGTTTATCCGCCAATCCTATTGGAACCAACTGAATATTATCATTTTTATATAAGTTTCTAAGTCTCTTACATTCTTCAATATCAGGATCAAAACCATATACAACAACATTATCCATCTCATTAATAAATTTATCAGCAAACCCCCAGCGGCAACCAATATCCACAACAACCAACGCCCCCCTAATAATAGACTCTTTATAGGTTTCTTTTTTAAGATAGGATGATTTTTTTTTAAATATATTAAACATTTATACTCACTTCTTTTCAAACGTAAAATTCATTTCATTCCATTGAGAACCGACAAATTCATATTTATCAAAATTCACTACTGAAAACACTAATGCCCTGTCAAGCCATTGAAAATTTTTCTCGATATGACTCTGTTCTTCTACTAAAGAAGCATGAATTGAATAACTGCCAACTCCAAGGTTTGCAAAAAATGACACTTTAAAAATAAATATATCCCCATCTTTTGGCTGATTAATAATCTGTCTCGTATTAAATGTATTTGTGCCAAACATCATTTCTCCTAGTCTGTCTTTAATACCGCAACCTAAAACTAAACTTTTAATATCTTCATTTACATGAATAACAAATTGAAGCTCAACCTTTTCACCTACACCGACCACTTCTGCTGTTTCACCTTTACTATTGTATAAGACTATTTCCTCTATCTTCGCCTCTCCTGTGCCTGATGATGTTTGCGTTTTCCCATCTTCAAGCTTAGTTACTTCTACGGTGCTATTTTCTTTCTCTGCAATGAGGGCACTGTAAAAATCAAATATTTCTTCTGGATTTCCATCTTTTATTACCGTGCCTTTTTCTAACAATATAGCTCTATTACACAGGCTTTGAATGGCACTACGATCATGAGAGACAATTAATAAGGTGGTACCTTTTTCTTGGAACTCTCGAATACGGGAAAAACTTTTATGTTGAAAATAGGTATCACCAACAGACAAGGCCTCATCAACAATTAATATTTCTGGCCGATAAGCCGTTGCTACAGCAAAGGCGACACGCATTTGCATGCCACTAGAGTAAATACGTACTGGCTGGTCGAAGTAGTCGCCTATCTCGGCAAAGGCTTCAATATCTGGCATGGCCTGTTGTATTTCTTCGCGACTGAAACCCATTAGGCCAGCGGCATGGAATACATTTTGTCTTCCCGTTAGCTCTGGATTAAAGCCCATCCCTAGTTCAAGAATGGCAGCAATGCGGCCATTAATTTTTATTTCGCCTTCTGTCGGTTGCAAAGTACCTGTAATCATTTTAAGTAGGGTGCTTTTACCTGCACCATTTTGGCCGATAATACCAATGGCTTCGCCTGCGTGAATCTCAAAATTTATATGACGTAATACCCAGAGCTCCTCTCTCGGCTTTAAGGGTAAACCAAACCATCGAGCGAAACGTTTCCACTCAGACGAGTAACTTCTAAAGGCTTTGCTCACATTGTTTACACTTAATAGGCTCATAATACATCTACCATTTCCGCGCTTGCTCGGCGGAATAAAAATAAGCCTACGAGCGCTAATACACAAGCAATAACACTAATAATCGCTATACTTTGAATTTCTGGAGCCTGGTTATAAACCAATATTTGATGATAAGCATCGACCAATGAGTACATTGGGTTAAGTTGCATTAAGTGACGGTAACTTTCTGGGATAATGGTTAAAGGGTAAACAATAGGCGTAAACCAAAACCAAACTTGTAATATTACGCTAAACGCTTGGCCTATATCGCGTACAAAAACATTCATTACACCGAGTATTAAGCCAATGCCTAACGAGAGAGTAACAACTATTAAAGTGAGCGGAATTAACCAAAACATCACCAGTGTGAATTGATGCCCTAGTAAGGCAAAGATGCCTAGCATGGAAATAAATAGAAGCAGGTTATTAAGCATGCATGAGCCAACTACAATGGTGGGTAAGGTGATGCGTGGGAAGCTCATCTTTTTCATTATATTAGCTTGCTCAATGAATAGGTTGAGGCATCTACCAATAATTTCACTGAATAAATTCCATGACAATAGACCTGCCATTAGGTAAATCGCATAGGCATACTTGTTATCTATACCGGGTAATTTTGCAGCTAATATATTGGAGAGTATTAATGCGTAAATTAGTACTTGTGATAATGGGTTAATAATGACCCATAAGCCGCCTAATTTGCTACGTGCAAATTGGGCGAATAAATCATTGTAAATAGAGCTTAATACAAAATGGCGGTACTGCCATAAACTACGAAACATTTTTTTTCCTATTGTTGTGTACTGCGGCCATATTTATCTTCAAAACGCACGATGTCGTCTTCACCTAG
>Ga0209826_1002973_pt1 | contig 10875 bp, 8 predicted proteins | sample GOMGulsemesocosm_5_FD_184637 | JGI IMG/M metagenome (GOLD analysis project Ga0209826, IMG submission 184637) | Methane-oxidizing microbial communities from mesocosms in the Gulf of Mexico - GOM15C Gulf of Mexico (SPAdes) (version 2) | ecosystem: Environmental > Aquatic > Marine > Cold seeps...
GAGGCCGGAGCGAATGAAATCGCCCGCCCCGGGTGTGTACTCTTGGGCTTCCTGCTGGATGTAATGGTTGTAGGTTTCAAAATCGGCAAACTCATCCTCTGGCGAAAGCGAGGGATGGGTTTCCGAGTCGCCCTTGATTTGTGTGACTTCTGACACAGGCTCCCAGCTCATACGGCGACGCGCGTACTGGGCTGTAATCGGCTCGCCCTTCAGTGTCGTTTCCGAGTACATGTAGCCCTTGGAAATATTGGAGTTGTGGGGGATGGCGACAAAGCGGGTATCGGTTCTGTCACGGGTATCCTCCAGCCACTGCCAAAGATCTTCTGGGTACTGGCTTTGATCCGAACCAAAGGGCAGGAATTGTTTGGCCTTATCGGCACCATCGGGCGTTAATACCACGCGGTGGAGGTTGGCGCCGGTGGGGATGGAGCTCCACTCCCAGCCGATCAAACTGGTGAACTTGCCTGGTTCATTGTGTCGTTCGGCGGCATCGACAATTTCATGCCAGGCGGTGGTTTCCGTGGGGATGGTGTCGCCAAAGCCTGAATCGGGGATAATATTAACGGGGTCTTGAACCGGGTCAGTGCCAGGGTTCTGCGCTCTGTTAGGCAGAATGGAGACGAACACGTCGCTACCGGCGCCTCCCTCAATGGCATAGTTCAGTACTTTGGTAATAAACCAGCGCTTGACGTTGCCGAACCAACCGAGGTCTTCCAGCTCGGCGGTGTTGTTATTCACCGCGCGGATGACGCCCATTAATTCGGCGTGATCGGCCACCACCAAAAAATCCAGCGGTGTATTAATTTGTACACGCGCACGGTTATAAGGGTGTATTACCGGCAGGCCCTTGGCCCAGCGGTAGGCGGTGTCCGGGTCGGCGCTCTGATTTTTGTTGAGGTAGGCGTCAAAGGAGTAGGAAGTATGCAGGTGGGTATCACCGAACAACAACTGGGTAGGTTCTTCCGCGGCGTTGGCAACCGCTGTTGTCGCTGCCAGCAACAGACTCAGGGCATAGGGGTTTATCATCCGGTCATCTCTTCCGTTGTTTTTATTGTTATGTTTATCGATTTAGCATACGTCTGTCTATTATCAAGCGCCAGCCACGTTTGGGAATGCAACAAATGTTGCATTCTGTGGTTTTTTGTAGAGAAAGAGCCACGAAGGTGGCTTTATGTTCAAGGTGAAGGGGTAAGGCTTTTGCGGGACTCAGCTGTATTTACATTACAGGGGGTTATAGCCCAATGAAGGTGATGTCGTTGGTTAGGTGCTGATAATTTGATCAAAAGGCAGGGCTACTTTTTAAGGATGCCGACGCCCGCAGATTGCTTAACCGTGCTGGCTCCGGAACGCTCGATCATTTTAACAATGGCGGACTGAATAACCTCATCTTCTCGGGCGTCCAGCTTGCTTGCGAAGCGCTCTTCCATTGGCGCCGCGCCTTCCTCACTGACAAAGGACACGATCACTTGATTGGCGATATCGTTGGTCTCGCCAGAATAGCTGAGGGTTATTTCAGGAAAACCCTGAAATCCCATCTTAATCTTTTTAGCGATCCTCTTTTTTGACTTATCTAAATTCATGGCAAGTTCTCAGGGGGGGGTGAGTGAGTGACGGTCCACTCTGGTGTAAATGTTAGGTATGAAGCGATGCTTTATGAGTTGAGGCTGTCATGCCCTAGACTCTCACAGATTTGGACTTAAGAATATGCATTAGCACGGAGCTGGCTTATTGGTTGAAAACCCCCGAGATTGTCCCTCCAAGATGCACCCAAATTTTGACGCAGCTACCGGTGATAACCTGCTCGGCTTGCGCATTCAAAAATGCCGCCGATGATGTCGGCGTCCATCCGTTGCCGCCAACCGTGAACATTGTTTTCTTGCAGCCAGCGCCCGAAATGTGGGCGCCATAGGTCGGTGTTCATAGCTTCTCCGGTGTTTGGGGGCTTGGTGCCAGAAGCGGGGACGCTGTAAGGCTTGCCCGCCTCTGCTCCCTTAACATGAACTATCTTGAGGGCGACTTTGGCGCAGTGCCAAGATTGATAAAGTCGTCAGTAGCCATTCAAACACCAGCGCGCCATAGGTGTAGCTGGTGACCGGGTCGCTGCCGACAAAAAAGCCGACGCTGCGGCCAATCACCAAACCGCCGATAACAAAAGCGACAGCAGTTAGGCTGGTGTGGGTAAAGCGGGGTTTTAGGGCGCCGAGTAGACACAGCAAACCCAGACCCACCTGCAAGCCACCGTACATGGCGCTGATCTCAACGAAGGCGTCGCCATTGGTCATCGACAGGCCGGCGTAGTCAGTGGCGGTGCTGGGGTCTATCAAGCACATAAAGCCATAGGGGGTGAAACCGATGGCTGCCATCCAGAGTACGATTTTACTGAGCATTGAGATTCTCATTTTTAAAAGTGTGCCGTGTAATGGGAGAAGTGTTGGGTTTGTCGCCTTGCTTGGGAATACAGGCGCCTGCGGCCATGTTGTGCGTCACTACTCTAGCACTTGCTTGAGGTTTTAAATGAACATTTTTCGACCGTCGACGTTGCTTTTACATTGGATCGAAGTTCGAGGGCGCAGTAAAAATATACGGGCAGATCTAGTAGCCCTTTGGCTTGCTGTCCGAGTGTAATTGGCGGTAACGCTTCGGTGTTATTTTGGCGATCTGCTTGAACTCGCGGGTCATGTGGGCTTGGTCGGAGAAACCCTGTTGCAGAGCCAATTCGACCAGCGCTAGTTCGGGGTTTTTCTTTAAATCATCAACCGAGTTTTGAACCCGCAGCACCCGCTGATAGCGTTTTGGGGAGATGCCCAGCCAGCGCTTGAACAAACGTTCCATTTGCCTTGGGCTGACTGTGTGCTCGGATGTGGTGATATCCGAGGCGTTGAGTTGCTGCAGACTTCGCGACGCCTCTATTAAAGCGTTAGGCACCCGCTGGGTGAAATCAAAACCGTCGTCGACCCATGTCCGTAGCGCGTTAATTCTGGCTGTGTGAAGGCAAGGCTCCGAGGCGGCCATACGCCGCAAGCTGTTCGCCAGGGCTTGCAGGTTCTGGCTTAGGTTCTCGGTTGCCACCGGCTGCGCCGTTTGGCTTTCGAACACCGCCGCGCAAACCCCAGGTTGAAAACGTATGCCCGCCAGTTGTGCGCCGGACGGTAGGGTGATGCTGTGCGCTACCTGACAGGTAGGCAGCAGTATGATCGGCTCTGAATATGACACGCCACCCAGTTCTATGGTCTTCCCCAGATTAAACACCACACCACTGCAGGCATCCGCCTGCAGCCAACGCTGAACCTCCGTTGTGCAGTCGTCCGCAACAGACGCCGACCAGATGCCCTGCACATAACTCGCCAGTTTCCCGCCGGGTTGCCACAGCTGAAAGTCCAAATTACCTTGATCGTGGCTGTTAGTCGCTCGGTTGATAAGGGGCTGCCTCGGGTGTAAGTATCTCGGGTTTGAATACTTTGGCGATGTTGTTCCAACTGTTTATGGCATTGATGGCAATGGTTAAATCCACCAGCCCCTGTTCACCCAGCTCTGTCAGCGCCTGTTGATAGTCGGTGTCTCTCACCGGCTGGCGTGAGTGGATCTGCTCGGCCCACTGCAGCGCGGCGCGCTCGTCAGCGGAATAAAACGGCATGTCCCGCCAGGCGCTAAGGCCGATTACCCGCTCCGGGCTCTCTCCAAGTTTAAACGCATCCTTGTTGTGCATATCAAGGCAATAGGCGCACTGGTTGAGCTGCGATACCCGCAACTTTACCAGCTCCCAGGTGATGGTGGTAATGCCGCACTGGCTCTCTTTGAATTGACGAGACAAATATTGCTCCTGCTCAAGCAGTACTTTCATCGCCCGTGGGGCAGCAGCAAAGTAGTTCAGTCGTGGTGTCATTGGTATGCTCCTATTTAAAGTTGGAGCATAAGTTTTGTTGAGGGGGATTTATTGAAGATTTCCGACAAGTCGACCTGGGCTTGTATGGCGTGCGCCATGGTGGGTCGGTTCTCTGTTTTATTTTCGGTGGGTTTTGATGGTGTTGGTTTCGTCCAGCTGGACGAGGTGCTTTCTTTTGCTTCGCCAAAGAAACCTTTTGATCTTAACGTCAGAAAAAGGCCGTTCATGCGCATCCCTGCGCTCACGGCATTCGTGCATCCTGCACATCAAAAGGCGACCGCTCCTCACTTCCCGTTCCTGCGCATCCATGCGCCCACGGGATTAGTGAATCCCTTCACGTTGGCCTGCGAGTGCTACGCACCACCCTGCAGGCGCCTCGCGTCGATATGATTTGTCGGGCCAGCTCCCTCTCTAGAAAACAAAGAGGGGCATCCGCCTCAGGCGAGCCTTTCGCTCACATCGGCCCTACTTGGATGTAGGGTCTGCCGGAATTGCAGGAGAATTTTCCTGCCTGTGCGCTCACGCCGAAAAATCACACCGCCGCTCGGCAGCTCAGAAGGGGGTTTTGGTGCCTGTAGAGGGTTGGTCTTGGTGTCATATTTTTCTAATGAGGTCTGCCCCCATTAATTCCATTAATTAATTCCGGTTTGGCGGGCCTTACCAGATTTCAATCGAGGGGTTGAATTGGCCTTGCACGCCGTCCTTACTGGTTTGTATGTGTATCTTGCAGGGCACCAGGCTGTCGCCCTTGTTTTCAGGGTAGGCTTTGAGGCCGTCCACCATGCCTTCCTCAATCAAGCGCAGCAGGGTGCCAATGATTTTATGTTGAGTCTCAGCAATGCCTGCTGGCACATAGACGGTATTCACCTCGATAGCTTCCCCGCCAAAGGCCTCGGGAAAGAGCAGGATGGGGAATAACGTCTCGGCTGCAACCGCAGCGGCAAGCTTGTCCTTTGAGTCAATGTGCGAAAAGTCTAAAGCCACGGGCTCTGTCTTCTTCGATTTGTGAAACATTTTGGTTAAAAATTTAATCATAACGTTTTCTTTTTCAGACATGTCACAAAGCTAGCGGCTGATGTGTCGATCATGGCGTATATACGCAATTTTCTGGCTAATAAACTGAGGGGTCAGACCCCTTAGTTTCAGGGCCGGCCAAACCGTACTTCTCGAAGTATTGATTGATCCTTCCGCTCTGTCGGTATTTCAGCATGATGCTTGACACTTTGTCATGAAGAGTTGCCGCTTTTGATTTCTTGGGGATGCTTATGAACAGGGGGTTGAAAAAATCATCCACAAAAGTAGCTTTGTCAAAACGTCCTTCAAATATACTTATGCTATGAGATGAGGATGTTACCGCAACATCTATTCGTCCAAATTCCAGCATGGCTACAAGTTGTTCGGTTTTTGAAATCGGTGTGTTACGACTCATGTCTAAAGTTGAAAAGGTTGGTGAGTAAAAATGACCTCGAATATAACCAATGTTTACACTCTTCAAATCTTCATACGATGTTATATCAGCCTTAAATTTACGAGATTTATAAAACGAAAGGCGTCTGTTGTCGTGAGCGTATGGAATCGCATGAAGGAAGTCTTCTCTCTCGGGAGTCATGGAGTGACGAATCAACAGGTCCACACTACCTTGTCTTGCATTACTCAGTGAACGTATCCATGGAACCTTAACCCACTGGATTTCGTGCCCCATATCCTTAAATATATCAGTGACTAAGTCAGGCAATATGCCTATACATTTCCCATTCTCGAAAAATAAGTGAGGAGAAAAATCTCGACAATGAGATGTGAATGTATCGGCGAGTGATGGCATTGGTAATATAGAAAGGAAAAGTACGAGAATTGCTTTCATATTATCCCACGTTAAGGGCAGTTATCTTTGAATTAACCCTATGAATGGTGAGTATAAAGTATTGATGGCTTTGAGGGTGCCTAAATAATAGTCTATTGGAATTGCTCTAAGCAATTGATGATTAGAGAAAATCGGGTTGAAGCAGGTTTCGAAGGCGCCCTAGAAAAAGTTAACGTTCAAAAGCAACGGGGTCAAGTCTTTGATTTATGGTAACCATTAATCAGAGCGGCGGGTTTGGGCCGACGCCGGTCTGATATTTTTCATTTGACGCGCTTGGGTAAGTGACCTCTCAGACTGGCACCCATTCCCCTTTCTTCGCTGCCGAGTGGAGGCGTTATTTTTCGGGTTGAGCGCACAGGATTTGTGCGAGAGATTCGTTTGAGTCATGGATGACGAATCGAATCGTGCCCAACAAATAATGCCAGAGCGAGGATTACAGCGAAGGTGGGCGGCCCTTTTGATGTGCAGGACGCACGAATGCCGCGGGCGCATGGATGCGCAAGAGCGGCCTTTGGTTCCGCTTTCTTTTGGCTGTTGAAAAGAAAATGAACTCGCACAGCAAGGGTCGGAAATTGCTCCGCGACAACTGCTCCTGCGTTGTTCTAGTACCGGCATCCTTGCCGGCATGCATTTCCGGCACTAGGTACCCCCTTGAGGGGTAGACCCTACGTCCTTGTAGGACCGCGAAAAGAAGCCAAAAGTAAAGCGCGATAACAAAAGCCACTGGATGCCCGGTCTATAACTGCTCCTGCGTTAAAGGTGTACCTTCCACCCATGGAGGCTACGTCTCGCGAGCATGACGAATCAAAACCAAACGCGCACAAAAAAGCCACCAGACAGCTCAAAACCCATAAAACCAAGTCACAAAAAAGCCGACCCTATGGTCGGCTTCTTCAATCAAACAACAATACCAACTAGTCGGAGCAACCCGTCATAGGACGCTAGCCAAGATAGCTGCGGGCTGGGCACAGGCGCAGCTGCCGAGCACTGGCCTATGGCTGGGCAGCCTCAACCGTGTAGAGCGCGGTCATTCCGGCGGCGATGTGATCGTTGACGTGGCAGTGGTACATCCAGGTGCCTGGGTTGTTGGCGACCATGTCGAGTGTCTTCATGGAGGCGGGTAGCAGTTCGACTACGTCGGTGCGGTGACCATTGATGAGGCCTGTGTGCCCGTGCCAGTGTGGGGTGTGCAGGTCGACTTCTGAGCCCAGCGCCACAAGGTGCCAGCGCACCTTCTCACCTTCTGTCATCTTCAGTCCAGGCAGGTTGGCGTACACATAGCCGTTAATCATATGCATGAGGTTGCCCTCCTCGAAATCCTCGTCATTTTCCGGCTCGCCGCCTATTTGGCTTTGACGGTTTTCACCCAGGTACCAGCTCTCGTTTTCATTCATGACCGTGTATAGGTTGACGAACTCCTGGTCGACATCCTTGGGGCTGCCGTCGGCTTTGGCTTGGCCCTTGGCGGTGATGATCATGGCGCCGACCAGGCCGCTGTTGGAATCTTGAATACTCATCATATGCGAGTGATAGAGCCAAACCACCGAGCTGGTGTCGGCCGGGCCGGGGCCTGCGGTTTCAGGTACTTGCCATTCATAGGTGTAGGTTGTACCGGGCATGACCTTGTCGTCTTTCATCTCGGCGGCCGAGCTGCCGTCGTTGGTCATGGCGCCCTCATTGGCCTTGTCGTAGAACACGCCATGGGGGTGAATGCTGTAGGGGCGAGAGGCCTGATTTTTAAAAACGACCTTGATACTGTCGCCCACTTCAGCCCGAAACAGGGGGCCTAGTAGTCCCAGATGCTGTTGCTCGGGGGGGCGTGGTTTGAGTGTGCTGAAGCTGGCGTCGGTGTATTCGCGAAACAGGGCTTTTTTGTAGCGACTGCCAATGGTGCTGGCGCTGGTCTCAACGAACAGTCGTTGGCCTTCACTCAGGGCTTTATTCATCATCAGGTTTTTGTGGACAGGTGCATAGTCCCAGATGACTTCGTCGGCGGCCACGTAATAAAGGCGCTCGGTGGCCGATGCCGAGAGGGATATGAAGGTGAGTAAGAAAAATAGTCGTGTCAGTTTCATGAAATGTCCGCGCTGTGTTGAGCCGTGGTCGTCTAGTTGACCGAAGAGCGAGGATGGTAGCACGGTTGGCTTACTTCATAAATGCGTCTTGTAGTAGTAATGGTTCTCATTTTTCTTTGGTCGGTCAGGCTGAAATCATAAGCTCACAGGTGCGCTTCACGTTTGTATTTATGATTTCAAGTCTTGATCTGTTGATCTTGCCATGGGCTTAGTTAAGGACTTGATCGAGTAACACTGGGTGCTGTTGAGTAGACAGCTGAATTTCTTTGCCTTCACGGTAAACGGTCATGGTGATGGATTCACTCTCTTTTAAGTTACTAAAGTAGCGGCTAGCATTCGCCATACCCTGCTTGGTAAGGCTAATTTCTTGTCCTCCAAGTTTTTTAATGACGTCGCCTCCCAGCATTATCTTTTGTCCGTCAATAATGCCAACAATGCGCCCTGCAAGTAGTCCAAGTGAATCGCCCAGTGATCCATAGGCAACATTTTGTACCAGTAAACCGCCGTTGAAAGGCAGATTAATGGCTTCAGCCAATTTATCGCTAACGGGAACAAATTCCATGCCCGTCCAGATTAAAGGTGAGCTAATAAACAGTTCAACCGCCATGTTAATACTGGCTGCAAAACCAAGACCTTCGTCACCACCCGATGAACTGCGGATATGGCTGACAATGCCGATTAACTCTCCGCGATCATTGAACATCGGCCCGCCTGAGTTGCCACGATTGATGGGAGCATCGGTTTGTAAAAACTCCAGATCGAGTAGATTGTTGTTGCTGTCACTGATACGGCGGCCGCTAAAGTGTCCCGCGGTTAATGTTTGCGACAGGCCGTAGGGCGCGCCAATGATCACGATTTCTTCGCCGATTTCAATGTCGTCTGAGTTGCCTATGGTGGCGGAGATTAGTTGCTTGGGCGGGTCGATGATCTTAATAATGGCCAAATCGGCATGGGGTTGTGAGGCGATGACCTTGGCGGCGTAACTTTGCCCGTCGATGGTGGTGACTTCAATGTTGTCAGCGATGTGCACCACATGGGAAGCCGTTAAAATAAGGTTGTCATTGATGATGACACCAGAACCCAGGCCTCTTGCTTTATCGTGTGTGATGCCCTTTGGAGTATCTTCCACAACATGCTGTACGGTGTTGATCAGTACAACGGTCGATTTTGTTTTGTCGTAGAGGTCACTGAAATCAGTTGCCTGTGCAAAGCTGCTGATGAACAAAAGTGTGGTTAACGGCAGGGCGGTGATGAACGAAGGCATGGTGTTTCTCGCGGCTGGTTTCGTATCAGCATAGACCTTGCCTTGGGCTGGAAGGTATTTTCCAGCATTTTCGCGCACAAAAAAACCGGCGCTAAGGCCGGCTTCTTCAAATTACATAACCACTGAAAAATTACTCAGCACTCTTTACTCGCCAGAGTGACCAGTAATATGGCGGGCGGCCATATATCCCCAGGTCATCGCTGGTCCCAGTGTGGCACCCGGACCTGGATAGGTCGGCAGGATCGCCGCGGCGCAGTTGCCGATGGCGTAGAGGCCGTCGATGGTGCTGCCGTCTTCTTTTAATACTTCGGCGTTAACGGTGGTGTCCATGCCGCCGTGGGTGCCGAAATCGCCGGGATCAATACGAAGGGCGTAGTAAGGCCCTTGGTCGATGGCGTGCAGACATGGATTTGGCGATACGGTTTCATCGCCGTAGTAGCGGTCGTAGGCATCGTCGCCGCGGCCGAGCTCGAGATCCTTACCGGTCTTGGCGTAGTCGTTCATGTTGGCAACGCTCTTAACCAGACCCGCCTTGTCGATGCCGAGCTTGTCGGCCAGGGCTTCAATGCTGTTTTCTTTGGCCATGAAGCCGTTTTCGAAGTATGACTTCGGTATGGCGGCGTCGGGGCGGGCTTGGTTGTCCATCAGCGGGCCAACGATGTACGACTTGCGGAAGCGGGAATCAAACACCATGTAGGCGGGGCTGTTCGGCGAGGCCTCGGAGTGGCTTTCGAAGAACTCGGTCTGGTAGGCCATGTAGTTTTGCGATTCGTTGGCGATGCGCTTGCCGGCCATGTTAACCACGATGTTGCCCGGTAGGGACTTCTCCATGATGGCCAGACGTGGGGCTGGCTCATCGGGTGCGTTAATCGTGGTGCACCACCAGGCGCCGTCCATCAGGCGTTTCTTGGCGCCGAGTTTTTCACAGGCGATGAGCGCATCACCTGTGTTGGTGCGAATGCCGCCGCCGGACCACTCGGTACTGGTGGGCTTGGGCAGGTGCTTGTCGCGCAGCTCTTGGTTGTATTCGAAACCACCGGCGCCAAGGATGACACCCTTGTTGGCTTTGATGGTGATGGCCTTGCCGTTCTCGGTGGCCTTGATGCCGATGACGCGGCCAGAGTCGTCTTGAATCAGTTCGGTCATGGCGCAGTTCAGCGTTACAGGCACCTTGCGGTTTTTAATCGCCAAAAACATGCGCGCGGTACCGGCTGAGCCACAGGCCAGGCGACGGGCGCGCTTTACCTTGTGCTTGAGGCGGAAAGGGGTGTCGAGCACATGTTTGAAGATCAGCTTAACCATCACCTTCCACCAGCCAGGTGGGCGGGTCACAAGCGCGTGAGCCTCGACCTGGGTGAAACCGATGCGGTCAAACATGTACATCATGTGATGGGTTTCTTGCATGGTGGCCATGTCGGAGCCCACGGCGTCCCAGTTGATAGGCGCAGGTTCGAGGGAGCGGTGGCCGGTTTTAGAACCGGGGCTCTCTTGGTAGTAGTCAGGGTAGTGGGCCAGTGACTGGTACTCGATTTCTTTGCTCTTGGAAACGAACTTGAGCATCTTCGAGGCGTTGTCGATGTAACTGGCGATCAGCTCCGGCGGCACCTTGCCCTCTGGCGTGGTGGAGCTTAGGTAGTCGGCGGCGTCCTGGGTGGAGTCGTTAGCGCCGCAGGCCTTGGCGTAGTGGTTGTTGGGTATCCAAATGCCGCCGCCAGAGACAGCGGAGGTGCCTCCCCATTTTTGGCCCTTTTCGATCACTTCAACGTTTTCAACACCCATCTCTTTCAGACAC
>Ga0209826_1002974_pt1 | contig 10867 bp, 9 predicted proteins | sample GOMGulsemesocosm_5_FD_184637 | JGI IMG/M metagenome (GOLD analysis project Ga0209826, IMG submission 184637) | Methane-oxidizing microbial communities from mesocosms in the Gulf of Mexico - GOM15C Gulf of Mexico (SPAdes) (version 2) | ecosystem: Environmental > Aquatic > Marine > Cold seeps...
CTTTAACAACTATTTCACCAATATTTCCATCTGGTATTTTTAAACTATCATTCCAAAGTACTACGGTTTCATCTGTTATATCAATAATGGCAACATCAACACGGGTAACAGGTGTTCCTACACAAATACCACCGCCATTATTTGTTATAGCCTCAGTAGTAAGTAAATGCTTACTCCCTACTTTTGTTAATGGAAGTGATTCTGTTGCCCCGTAAGATGTCATTATTTCAACATCTGGATTTAACATTTTAACAAAACGTTTTATTGAAGAGAGTGTTGCAGGTGCGCCCGCAGATATAACCCGCTTTAAACTGGGGAGAGAATGTTGTTCTTGCTTATCAATTCTTGCCTTACCTAGCACTTCTATCAAAGCAGGGTTCGCAAATAAATTAGTACATTGGTACTTTTCAATTGCGGAGAATATAAAATCAGGATTTGCCTTAATCGGTTTACTTGCATCCATATCAGGGATAATAGAGGCCATACCTAAAGCGGGCCCAAATAATGAAAATAGAGGAAAAGTTGCTAAATCTTTCTCACCTTTGCAAATGCCATAATCATTTCTTAATGTTTCAATTTGTGCTTCAAACATTCTATGGCTGTAAACAACACCTTTAGGAACTCCTGTACTACCACTGGTAAATAAAATAGCCGCCATTTCATCATCATTCAGCAGTTCCATTGGATAAGGTTGAGAAGATGGAAATTTTTTAATTAAGTTTGATAAGCTTAATCCGCTCATTAAAGAACTCGCTAGCATTGAGTCACTTACGGTAAGTAAAAACCGAACACTTTTTTTACCCCAACCAAACAAAACACGCGCAATATGAGCCTTGGGTATGCCAATAAAAACATCAGGGGAAGATTCTATAAAACATTGTTTAAGATTCTTAACGCCCATACCGGGGTCAACAAGAATGGGTACAATACCAGTTTTAAATAGTGCAAAGGTTAAAGCAAAAAAATCAATACTGGGTGTTACCATCAATACGGCTTTCATGCCGCGCTTTATGCCATAAGCATTTAGCGCATGGGCAATAGCATCGCTTTTCTTATCTAAAGTGACAAAATCAATTTCAGTATAAGTTAACTGATTAGATTGGTGTTGTTGAACAGAAACAGCGAGTAGATTCGGGATTTCAAGTGCCGCTGTTTTTAGGTGTCGGCATAAATTAGCTTGAGCATTAGTTCTAGCATTGCCAACGACCATTTAGATTTTGTCCGGATGTTGAATAAAGTTGGTTATAAGTGGAACAACTTCATCACTTGCATCTTCTAAAATGTAATGGCCACAATCTGCAAACTCATGAACTTGTGCTTGAGGGAAGTACTCACGCCATACTTCTAGAAAGTGTTTATCAAAAACAAAGTCTTTTAATCCCCAACAAATTAAAACAGGTAATTCGGAGAGTTTCTGTAAATTATCGGCAATATCAGAAACTAATTGATAGTTTCTATCTTCTGGTTTTAAAGGAATATCTTGAATAAAACGTAGCGTAGATATTCTATTTTTCCATGAGTTAAACGGTGCAACATAAGCTTCACGAACATCGCTTGGCATTGCTTTTCGTTTCACACCGATATAAGACGCAATAGATGAAAAAGCATTAAAACCTCGAACCAAAACAGAACCTAATAAAGTATTACGTCCTAACCATAAAGCAAATGGAAATTTTTTAGTTGAAGGCATATGAAAAGCAGCAGTATTTAAAATAACTAAGCGTTTTATACGTTCAGGGTAGCGTTGAGCATAACCCAAACCTATCATTCCACCCCAGTCATGCACAACTAAGGTGATATTTTTATTAATATTTAAATGGGTTAATAATGCGTCTAAATCATCAATACGTTGAGAAAGTGTATAATCATAATCTGTGTCGTCTGGCTTGTCTGATAAACCACAACCAATATGATCAGGGACAATACATTGATGGGTATCACTTAATGCAGTAACGAGGTTTCGATAATAAAAAGACCAACTAGGATTACCATGTACCATAACAACAGGTTCACCCTGCCCTTCATTTACATAATGATATTGCTGATCATTAAGGTCAATAAAGTTTCGTTTGAAAGGAAATAGTGAATCTAACATGAAGCTAAGCGCCCTACTTTTATCGTTATTCTGAGGATACATCAATTACTGGTAAAGAACATTTAATAAAGTGCCTTACCTAAAACAAGTTACCACTTCAAACCTAACATCATACAATTTAAGCCACTGCCTATACCCAAAAAGCTAACGTTATCGCCTTTTTTCAAAAAACCTTGATCATGTGCCATTGCAGCTGTTACTGGTAATGAAACTGTACCCATATTTCCAAGGTATTGGTATGTGGGAAATTCTTTTTCAACAGGGATATTCAATGCGGTTAAAACTTGTTTTTGATTTGCTGCGCCAACTTGATGGCAAATAACTTTATCAACTTGCTCTATTACCCACTGGCGTTGTTCTAAGAAATGACTCCAAGTATCTTTTGCCAACATAACGCCTTCTTTTAGTAAGGTTACAGCATCTGTTCGCATAAATTCACGAAATAACTGTGGACCTACTTCTTTTAAGCCCCATTGACATAAATTATTATGCTCTGGCGCAGAAAGGTGACTAGCGCCTAGTAACTGATGATTACGACTGGTTTTTAAATCTAAAGTGCCATCGGTAAGTAATACAGCAACAGCACCTGAACCGCCAGTTAGTGTTGCTAATGAGCGCGCATAATTTTGCATTGTTGGCTCTGACAACATATCTTCAATGGTTACATCAACAATATGACGTGCTGACTCACACGAAACCACCAAACCAGCTTTAATTTGTCCTAACTCTATACGGTTAGCAATATCTAAAATTCCAGATAAAACACCTAAACAAGCATTACTAATATCGTAAATAGCCGTATCTTTTAATACATTAAGTTTTGCTGCAATTCTACATGCTGTTGCAGGCTCATGTTGGTCTCGACATACACCGGTATAGACAACAGCACCTAAATCAGCAACTGAAATTCCAGTTTCTTCTATCGCTTTTTCAGCAGCTGATATTGCACCATCAGATAAAATATGCTCTTTGGGCCACCATCGACGCTCATCAATACCCGTAAGCGCACTTAACTGTCCCATTGGGATTCTAAATTTTTGATATAATGGTGCTAAACGAGTTTCTAATTCCGAGCTGGAAATTACATCTGGCGCTAACTCGTAAGCCAAACTGTTTATATAAACGTGGGTATATTTCATGTAGTAGTTATTTGCTTATTCTTGCTTATTTTACGTCATATGAGGGCGATAAAAACCTAGAGCGCTATTTGAGCAAGAATAGAGCAATGATTCAACTAAAAAGATTATTTATCTCTGACTTTTCACTTTTATTAATGAACATAAAAGAACAACGAACCTTACTTTAAATGTTATCAAAGACTACTAATACCTTGTTGTTCTGCACCTATTTTACCATTTTCAGACATCACTTTAAAACGTATATTTCTCAAAGCATAAGGTCGATAATCAGTGACTTGATTAAAACGTTCAACAACTGTGTGATGAATAATGGGAATATGCTTAGATTTCACATCATTTATGTTGACTCTAACCACACGAGGAGCTAACAAAGATGTATTAGTTTTTGTGCGTATTTGAGTATGTAATTTCCCATGAACGATAGGCTTGATATTAATATCATCTAAACAAATCACATCTTGTGCGCCCTGTATCTTAAAGTCATCATAATTAATGTTTTCAGCAGGCAAAATCATTACGTAATCACGAACATGCTCAAGCATAAACTGTAGTGTAATATCCGACAAACCATCAAACCAATAACTTCCACCAATATCAGAATGTACACCTGCAAACCAAACTTCAGTGGCTCTTTTATCTTGGTTAAAAAGTGTAGGTTGAAATAGAATGCGTTTTTCATCTAACGAGAGTAAATGCAAGGCTTCTTCTATATGATCACCAATAGAGCCATTTTCAAAAACAATACCACTGGCAGGAAAACTATCAGGGTTTAAATCTAATGAGCCTCTTGTTGCTGCAACCGTATCAAACACACCTAAAAATTTTACTGAGTGCTCAAGCTTGGCTGCAAACATTCTAGCAATTGCTGCACCTCGGCTAAAACCAAAAATAAAAATTTCATCACCATCTGAAAAATGAGTATTTAAGTCAAACATTGCTTCATCAATAATATCATCCATGTCTCCATAAGGAGGGGCAAACAGTGCATTAAACTTTCTTTTTAGCCAGTTTCCTCTAGTGCCAACACCACTATAATAAAAACTCTGTTGATTCGGCGTATTTATATTAGCACTGTTGTGAGGACTAAGTTTTCCACCAAAAAAGATATGTAATTTTAAGATATTACTGATACTTGTATCTTCAAAGTAGTTATCAGAATCTTGTGGGGAATTGCAGGTGCCATCAAAACAGAAAATGAGCTTTTTCATATTATTTCCTTATAATTATATTTTTTAAGCGGTGAGCTTTACTATAAAAATCACCGCTTTAATAAACTAAAACCTAACGTTACTAATTTGTTCTATTAAATTTCGCATGAGTTGATTGTTATATTGGTGAATAATATTTTGGCTGTTCAGTAATTGTGGTAATTCAATAATAAAAACAAAGAATAAAACACCAAAACCAATCCAGAAGTTATCCGTAATATAAAAAAGGAGGAAACCAAAAGCCATTAACGATAAATCAATTAAGCCCCACAACCATTTTCCTAAATAAAAATGATGAAATCCCGCTAAAAAAGCCCAGTTTAATGCTGCATAGGTATCAGGATCTTTTACCTGTTGAGACTCTAATAAATAATAACGTTTTTTTTGCTCGGCATCGAGTAATGCTATTTTTTCTTTTAATTGATTTTCTTCTAATCGTAAACTTTCACTATTCACTTTTAATATCCTTACCTTCAGAAATGATCAATATAGGATCATGTAAAATATCGACACAATCTGGATCATTACACCGTCTAATTCTACTTAAACCTAACTTTATACCTTTTATTACACCGTAGTGATAAATAGCTTGATGGGTGTATTCTGAACATGTTGGCGTGAAGTTACACGATAAAGCAAAATGTTTAACTGAGCCACCCGTTGCTTGATAATAACGAATGGCTTTTAAGAGTAATTTTTTAATCATAACCACTAAATTTTATTTTAAAATAAATTATGAATGACTACGCCCTAACGTTAAAATTACCGCTTCACGTGACCAAAACAACCAAAATCTTTTTTGCTCAATTACTTGAAAAACTAGCTGCCAACCATCTGCCGCTTCAGAGTTTAAGGTTGCTTCTAGTCTTTTTAATGGTAATCCGCTAGAGCCCAATAAAATAGTACCGCAACCGCCTTCTGTTACATATATCACTTTGTATTCATCAAACTTACCCATTGTATTTCCTATTTTTGTGATTTTTTATAAATTAATTAACTACTTATTCTATTAAAATATAAAAACATTACTAAAATGGCAAGTTTTTATTATTAAATACATAGGACAACACTAGTCAAACGCCTATTTAGGCTGATAGAATTAATGCATTAATTAAGTTGCAATATAAGAAGTATTATAAAATGGGCAGAGCTTACCAAAACCGTAAATTATCAATGGCAAAAACGGCAGGTGCAAAAACTAAAGTTTATTCAAAATATGGTAAAGCGATTTATGTTTGCGCTAAAAATGGTGGCTTAGACCCTGATGGAAATTTAGCGCTACGCGGCTTAATCGATAAGGCGAAGAAAGACCAAGTACCTACACATGTAATTGACAATGCAATAAAAAAAGCAGCAGGTAGCGGTGGCGAAGATTATTCAGAAGCTCGATATGAAGGTTTTGGTCCTGGCAACTGTATGGTGATAATTGACTGCTTAACTGATAACGGTAACCGTACGATTAAAGACATTCGCCAATGTTTCACTAAAACCAATTCAAAAGTAGGCTCTTCTGGCACTGTATCGCACATGTTTGATCATCAAGCAGTCTTTGCATTTCAAGGCGATGATGATGAAATAGTATTAGAAAACCTTATGATGGCAGACATTGATGTAACTGATGTTGAAAGTGAAGATGGAATTATTACCGTTTATGCACCTCATACTGAATTTTTTAAGATCAAAACTGAATTTGCCAATTCAATGCCTGAATTTGAGCTAGAAGTTGAAGAAATTAGTTGGGTTCCACAAAACTATATTGATATTGAAGGTGAAGATGACATTGCTAATTTTGAAAAATTTATTGCTATGTTAGACGATTGTGACGACGTACAACATGTTTATCATAATGCCGAAGTTAAAGCGTAAGTACCCAAGTAATTCAAACGATTCAAATAATTATATAAAGGCATTAAATAGTAAAATATTTAGTGTTTTTTTATTCATTGAAATAGCCAATAAGCATGTTTAATACCTGAATTAAAAAGTTTATCTTTTGAGTTGATCCATATCAACAAACACTTTGTTTATCAAAGTATTTAAGTGCCTTATTATTTAAAAACAACTCTTATTAACTATATAAGAGTAGAGTTATTATGTTAATTAATGTGAGGAAGTAATAATGGATACTTCATATAAAAAATATACTTTAATTTTGATATTGTTAATAACAATATTAGTACTGATTTTTTCTTATTTTTCTTACACTTCATCTCCGCTAAAAATTGCAACGCATCAATGGCTAGGGTATCAAAGTTTACCGCTAGCATTAGACCAAGGTTGGATAGACAGCAACCAAGTAAAGCTAGTGAATACGATGTCTGCAAGTGATTCTATGCAAGAAATATTATCTGGTAAAGTTGATGCTGCTACATTAACGTTAGATGAAGCTATTCAACTTAAAGCTAAAGGTCTAGACATTTCTGTTGTGATGGTTTTTGATGTTTCATCCGGCGCCGATATGATCATTGCTAATAAAAACATTGAGTACCTAAAACAGCAAGACAATATTAAAATTGCATTTGAAAATAATGCATTAGGATCACTTATGTTTGCAGAATTCCTAAATATTTCACAATTTAAACTAAAACAGTTTGAAATTTTAAATATACCTGTAAATAAACACCTTTCTTTTTGGCAAACACAACAACCAGATATGATGATCACTTATGATCCAACAGCGTCAATACTATTAGCTAACGGTGCAACAAAAATTATTGATACTCGAGATATGCCAGATATTGTATTTGATGTGTTAGTGGTAAAAAATTCAGTACTTTTTACACATAAAAAAATGATAACTCATATAATTAAAGGTTGCTTTGCTGCTGTAAAACATATGATGATTTCAACAGAAGATGCAAGCTATCGAATTGCATCATTTATGAATATACCTAAAGAAGAAGTGATAAATTTATATGCAGGTATCAGATTTTTAAATTTGAAATCAAATTATAAATTAATGCATGGATCAAATTCTATTTTACAGATCAAAAGTAAGATAATCGAAAAAACACTCAAAGATGTAAATATTATCTCTCAAAATATAAAGTCAGCGATAGTCGTTTCAACTTATGTTGATTATCTTCACAATCAGAAATAATAACCAATTATGTTTAAAATATTACCTAAAGTTATTTTTATTACATTTTTACTTTATATAAGTAACGTATCTGCCGAACATATAAAAATAGGCGTTTTAGCTTTTCATTCAAAGGCTGAAGCATCAGCTAGATGGTTCCCCCTTGCACAATATTTACAAGAAGAGATCCCTCAACATTCATTTGACGTTATTCCATATAACTATATAAATCTTAATAATGCCATTAAACAGCGAAAAATAGACTTTATATTAACCAACCCTGGACATTATGTACGTTTAAATAAACAACACTTTGTGTCGTCAGCATTGATGACCTTAGTTAATCAATATAAAAGTTCAGTATTAAAATCCTTTGGCGGGGTTATTTTCACCCTCGCTAATAAAGAAAACATATCAACACTAGAAAATATTAAAGACAAGAAAATAGCAGCCACCTCTCCTGATTCATTAGGAGGTTTTCAAATGCAAGCTTATGAGCTTCATCATTTGAATATTTCTCTTTCAAAAACAGAGATTCTTTGGACAGGGATGCCACATGTTAATGTAGTATCCGCTGTTTTAAATAATAAAGCCGATATTGGCTTTATTCGTACAGGCATCTTAGAAGGCATGAGTAATAAAGGACTTTTAAATTTACATGATATTCATATTATAAATAAGCAAACCTTATCTGATTATCCTTTTGTTTCTTCAACACACCTTTATTCCGAATGGCCTTTTTCCGCAATAAAAGGTACAAATGATGAAATTACTCGATTAGTAACGAGCACATTACTAAGCCTTCCACATGAAGGTAATATAACAAAGTCAATGTCCATTCATGGGTTCAATGTTCCAGACAATTATGAACCAATCCATAATATTCTTAAAACATTACGTGTAAAGCCTTATGAAAAATTACCGGATAATTATTGGCTGTATTTACAAGATGATTTTGGCTGGTATGCATTAATTGTAATTATCACTATTGTCATTATTATTATATTAACAATTCAATTAAGTGTTACTAATAGTAGATTAAAGACAACCAATCAGAAGTTAGCTATTTTAAATCATCAAGATGGACTTACAAATATTGGAAACAGACGTTATTTCGATGAAGAATATATAAAAGAATATAATAGAGCGGTTAGAACACTTTCTTCAATTACCGTTATGATGGTGGATATTGATTTTTTTAAAAGTTTCAATGACAGTTATGGTCACCAACAGGGCGATTATGCCTTAAAAACAGTCGCAAATACATTAGCTAAAAGATTGCATAGAAGTACTGACGAAGTCTATCGATATGGTGGAGAAGAATTTATTATCATTTCAATAGGCACTACTGAAATGGATAGCCGAAATTTAGCTGAACAGCTGCGACAAACAATAGAATCATTAGAAATCAAGCATAATGAATCTAAAGTTAATAACTATTTAACGGTTTCTATTGGCATTTCAACTATCATCCCTAAAAAAGGTGTACAGCATCAAACATTAATAAAAACAGCTGACAATGCTTTGTATTTAGCGAAACAAAAACGAAATACAGTTGTTTTTGTAGCGTAATTTTGGTCTGTTTTTAGTCACAATGATAAGTTACACCATATCAGCAAAAGGATTTTTTGTTGGTAAATTCACAGCTTGTTTAAATTCAGAGAATGTTAATGATTTTTCAGTGATATTAATCGCTTCTTCATTAACCAAACCATCACCAAATTTATATATAATATCAAATTGACCTTGGTTAGCATGTCTCGATATACTTGCTGTGCTGCCTCTACCTGTTGTAGTTTATCGTAGTAGTCAGCCATTTGTTTTTTGCTATAACGCTTGGTTAGCATTGATAAACTAACTTTAGGTGAAAGCACCGTTGCTGTTGCGTTATTACCGCCAAAGCCTTTCGAGTTAATAAAAGCAATATCCATATCAGCACAGTGCCAATGTTCTGTAGCAATATTTAAATGCTGGTTGTATACATCATCAGCAACTTTATCAATAGTTGTAATTCCTGGCATGATATTATCACTAAAAATCCCCAACGCCATTGCCATTTGGTCGCCACTTGCAGGCCCAATAGTGTGTCCAACAAACGCTTTAGGGGCTACTATTGGCCAATTTTCAATCGCAAAGGTTTCTGCTAGTCGATGATAAATAAGCGATTCCGTTACTCTGTTTTGAGGTGTACTTGAGCCATGCGCTAAAATAAAGCTTCGTTTTTGTATTGACTCTTTACCAACAATATTACTTGCTAAGGCAACCGATTTTGCCATAGTAATATAATTACCCGTGCCTGGTGCTGTAATTGACTTTTTATAACCATCAGCATTAATAAAAACATCAGCAACAGATGCTAGCACTTTTGCTCCCATTTCTATCGCTAATGCATCGTCCATTAAAATTATAAACTGTGCGCCTTCTCCAATAGTAAAACCACAATTTTGACCAAAAGGACGGCTGGTTCTACGGTGATCTACTTTATTACTATTATCTAATTTCTTTAACCCTTCTTCATTGGCTAAAGCATTCATGTTACCAAATCCTTCCATTATTTCTGGTGTTATTGGTGCTTCAGAGCTTCCTACTATCGCAACACGAACTCGCCCTGCTTGAATATCATGTACTGCACTGCGTAAATTATATAAAAAAGTAGCACACGCACCAGAAGAAGAAAAAGTGGTTCCTATGTTTCCTGTTACATAAGCATTAATAAAATCGGTTGGCATGGTATTTAAGCCTAAGGCTAACTGCTTAGTACTGACTCTAGAGCCTGTTAAACGACTTCGAAGTAAACCACCTAAACCTTCTTGTTGCATTTGCCCTATAACTGATGATGAATAAGTACCTACTTGATCAGGGTTAATTTTATCTAAAATAGATCCCCACTCTATACCTGTAGATCGAATAGCATCAGTTGCAGCAAAAATAGTTGCTTGTAAGCCTCTTGGCTGATAACGGCTATTATACAGTTTGCTAGGTTCAAACCCTGTTGGCATTTGCCCTGCTGCTTTGATTGGGTTATCTCGATAGGCATCATGAAACATCGTAAGTTGTTCTGGAATTTTAACACGCACCTTACCTTCACCTAAATCTGTAATTTCCCAAGAACTAGGTACAGGAACAGGTAATTCTTTAGTTTTTAAGGCAAAAGTAATATGCTTATCTATTGGCGTAGCATCCATTTTTTTGTGCCAATGAGTGGCATCTGGATCAAAATGGTTTTTTTCAATTTTTCGAATAAGTGTACCATCAAGAATTTGTTGACCAAATAAGCTTTCAACATCTTTATGCTCAACAACATTTCCATCAGCATCTACAAGGTTGCTATCTTCAAGTTTAATTA
>Ga0209826_1002975_pt1 | contig 10861 bp, 7 predicted proteins | sample GOMGulsemesocosm_5_FD_184637 | JGI IMG/M metagenome (GOLD analysis project Ga0209826, IMG submission 184637) | Methane-oxidizing microbial communities from mesocosms in the Gulf of Mexico - GOM15C Gulf of Mexico (SPAdes) (version 2) | ecosystem: Environmental > Aquatic > Marine > Cold seeps...
CTCATCATCTTCGGGTTTCATGCTGTTGCAAATAATAAGTGCGTTGTCTTGGTCTGAATGGGCTAATTGTTCTTGTCGGGCTTGAGAGCCAGCAGCTAACCACGCATATGGTACAGGTGCAGGGCCATACTTTTTCTCTGCCATTTCAATTAATCGCTTGGTTAATGCCATCGTTATAGCACTAATGGTTTTACCCGCATGGTCAGCACTACTACCTAATTTTTCTAATTTAACTTGAAGTTTAGGTAGCAATTGACTCATTTCAGCTAAAGATTCAATGCTATTGGTTTTATGAATAATACTCGATAGGTTAACAGCATTATGTCCTTCATTATTCATGAGGTCTGTGACAGTTACCATACCAACAACTTTGTCACGTTTTGTAACGGGTAAATGATGAATATGTTTTGATGTCATTATCATTAGTGCATCGTAAGCATTATTTTTTATATCAATAGTGCTCATATTTTCAGTCATTATATGGGCAACATCTTTTTGAATATCTAACCCTTCTGCAACACAGCGTCGACGAATATCTTTATCAGTCACAATACCTACAGGCTTATCACCATCAACAACAACAAGACATGAATAACTATGTTTGGTCATCTTTATTGCCGCATTTTGAATCGTTTGATTTTTTTCAATACAGGCAATAGGGGTATGGTAAAAGTTACTTACCGGCATATTCATTAATGTTGAAGATATAATTGCATCTTCATTCACTTGAGACATTTTATGCTTTAAACGTTCAGCAGAGCTATGACTAAAGTGTTTTTTTAAAGCAGGGTGTTTTTCTCCAATATGTAATATTACTGAACATGGAATACTATAAATTAAGCTGTCTTCATCTGTTTTTATAGTGATTTCATTATCAATGTTTTCACTTGATAAGATTGAATTGCAAAATTGAGTGCATAAATCACTTTCACCTAAACGACTTATTAATTCGCCACTAGATGATAAGCAAGACATAGCACCCTTTCTTATGATGTATAAACGGTCATCATTGACTGTTTTTGGCGGCAATGTTTCATTATGTCTTAAATAGCTAATATCAATTTCGCGTACCAATTGAATAAGGTCATCTGAAGGCAGGTCATCAAATGGGGGGATGTTCTGAATAAATGCGGTGATTTCTGAAAGTTCTATATCCATTATTTTCTAATATAAAAGGAAAGTGACGTTTCTAATTTAGGTCTGACAGCGTGTTCAGTCAACACTTGAATGTAAAATTTAGACTAAAGTTGAATACCCGCTAAAAAAAAAGCTTGTTAGTGTAAGCAGTAGTTGAAGTTGAATATGGATTTTTGTCAGTATATTTTTGTTGAGCTAGGCTACTGACATAAATCTATATTCATACTTTCTCTAAAATTATAACTAAATAATAATAACAGCATAAAAATATAGCTCAATTTCAAAAAGTTAAACTTAAATCATTGAAATTGATATATTAAACGCTACGTCGCTAGGAGACTATTGTGGAAAATAAAGAAACTTATTGGTCGGAAAACCTCCGTCTTATCTTTATATGTCTTGCAATCTGGTTTGTGGTTTCATTTGGTTTAGGTCTACTCCTTGTAGAACCACTAAATGCAATTCGTCTAGGTGGGTACAAACTGGGTTTTTGGTTTGCACAGCAAGGTTCTATTTACTCATTTCTAGGTTTAATCTTTTGGTATGGTGCCAAAATGAATAAGCTTGATAAAAAATATAACGCGGAGAGCTAATAAATGGAAGAGTTAAAACTATATACTTACATTGCAGTATTTGGCACTTTTGCATTGTATTTTGGTATCGCTTTTTGGGCACGTGCGAGTTCAACAAGTGATTTTTACGTTGCAGGTGGTGGCATAACGCCGATGCAAAATGGTATGGCAATTGGCGCCGATTGGATGAGTGCAGCGTCATTCATTTCAATGGCTGGTTTAATTGCTTTCTTAGGTTACGGTGGCTCAGTTTTCTTAATGGGTTGGACTGGTGGTTATGTGCTACTGGCCATGCTACTTGCTCCATACATGCGTAAACATGGTAAATTTACTGTTCCTGAATTTATTTCTGATAGATATTATTCTAAAGCAGCACGTATTGTTGCGGTAATTTGTTTGATTATTGCATCATTAACTTACATTATCGGTCAAATGAAAGGTGTAGGTGTTGCTTTTTCTCGCTTCTTAGAAGTTGAATATGATAACGGTTTATACATTGGTATGTTCGTTGTTTGGGTATATGCAGTAATGGGCGGCATGAAAGGTATTACATACACGCAAATCGCGCAGTATGTAGTAATGATCTTTGCTTACACTATTCCAGCAGTATTCATTTCACTACAATTAACGGGTAACCCTATTCCACAGTTAGGATTAGGTAGTACTTTAGCTGATGGTAGTGGTATGTACTTACTTGATAAACTTGATTTAGTAGTCACTGATTTAGGTTTTAAAGAATACACTACAGCTAACTTAGGCGGCACATTGAATATGTTCGCTTACACCATGTCATTGATGATTGGTACAGCAGGTTTACCTCATGTAATTATGCGCTTCTTTACTGTTCCTTCAGTACAGGCGGCACGTCAATCAGCAGGTTATGCACTTGTTTTCATCGGTTTGCTTTATACTGTTGCTCCAGCAGTTGGTGCAATGGCTCGTCTTAATTTGATGAATACTATTGAACCTGCTGCAGGTCAAAACCTTGAGTATGCTGAGCGTCCACAATGGTTTAAAGACTGGGAAAAAACGGGTCTATTAAAATATGAAGACAAGAATGGTGATGGTAAAATTCAATACACAGCGGATAAAGCAACGAATGAAATGGTTAAAGTTGACCGTGACATTATGGTACTAGCTAACCCTGCTATTGCGAACTTACCAAACTGGGTAATTGCATTGGTTGCCGCAGGTGGTTTAGCCGCAGCACTATCAACCGCAGCCGGTTTACTATTAGCTATATCTTCCTCAATATCTCATGATTTAATGAAAGGGGTGTTAACGCCTGACTTGTCTGAGAAAAACGAATTGTTAGCGGGGCGTGTTGTTATGACAATAGCAATCATTGTTTCTGGTTACTTAGGGCTGAATCCACCAGGATTTGCCGCAGGTACGGTGGCACTAGCCTTTGGTCTAGCCGCATCAAGTATCTTCCCTGCGCTAATGATGGGTATTTTTTCTAGGAAAATGAGTGGCACAGCGGCAATTGCTGGCATGTGTTCTGGTATCGGTATCACAATGTTGTACGTGTTCCAACACAAAGGCATTATGTTTATTCCTGGTACTTCATTCCTAGGTGGTATGGAACCTAACTGGTTCATGGGTATTTCTCCTAATGCTTTTGGTGCTGTTGGTGCTTTAGTTAACTTTGCTGTAGCTTTCGCTGTGCTTAAAGTAACTGGTCCTGCTCCTGCGCATATTCAAGATATGGTAGATAATATGCGTTTACCAGGTAAGACTAGTGCAGCACACGCTCACTAGGCATCAGAAGCAACGATAAATGAATACAAGTAGTTTTATCGTTTTGCTCTGAACTTAAAATGATAAAAGGCTAGATGAGTTGCTCGTCTAGCCTTTTTTGTTTAAAGTAATTTCAGTTTGTAACCTGAATACAAGAATATACTAATAAAAACACCTCAATAAAAGAAGACAATTTATATGAATAGACACCTTAAAGTAGCCTTTATGGTTGCACCAATTTTAGCTGTTATTGGCTTTATAGGTGCAGATTATTATGATGAAAATGAAGCTTCACAAGAAAAATTTATTAACTTAACTGTCGATAATCATTGCGATGTAATCAACAGTGATTGTGTATTAATATCAGGTGAATTTAAAATAAACGTTTCAGATAAGGCCGGTATTACTGAAGTTAATTCAACTTGGGCACTTGATAGCGTGACATTATTCTTAGTTGATAAAAATAATAAAATGACAGAGTACCCTTTAGGAATGCAAGAGAGCGCTCATTATTGGCAAAGAGAAACAAACTTGAGAAAGTTAGCCGCTGCTAATAATGGTCAGTATAAATTAAGACTTATTGCAAAAATTAAAGGTGGTCGATATATTGCTGAGTTTGATACAAAAACTGTAAAATAAATGTCTTAGCTAAACCCTGAATCTTGAAGTGTGATGGGCATATATGCTGAGGAATCCCCACTTTCTATTCGTATCAAATTATCAAGAGCTTGCCATTGTTTTTTAGCTAATAGAGAAAGTTGTTTTGCTTTATTTTTTTCTGTTGGGCTTTTTAGCTCTGCATTATTAAAAAACCATAATCCATTAATAAAATAACAAAATAGTAAATAGTGCTTTATTAGCTTTTGATCGATAACAGCGGTTGCATGATGCTTTTGATAATGGTTAATTACCATCGGTATCATATTAACGTTAAGGTTGTTTATTGCAATAAACATCGCTAAGTCATATTCAATTGGTGCAAAGCAACTGCATTCAAAATCAATTAACCATTTTTGTTTTGTTCTACTATCAAACAGAACATTACTAAAATTTAAATCGCCATGACAACTAACAATATTTACGTCACTTTTATTAGCTCCAAAGAGCAAAGATTCTTTCAGTAGTGCTTTTATTTGTAAAAAATACTTTTGTTGTTCTGCACTATAGTTCTTTTTAGACGTTAACTCATCAATAATAATAAAGGGCTTTAAGGGCTCTAATTTTATATCTAATGGGTGAAATTTAGTTATTAGTTCCATTGATAATTCTATTTTAGAATCTAAAGACTGATTATTTACTAATAAATTCTCAGCTGAGATATAAGGCATAATAAGCCATTGCTCACTTTTAAAGATAACAATAGGGCTAATATTATTGTTCGATGTTATTAATGCACTTAATACTTTAGTTTCAATCGAATGCTTTAAAATAACCTTCGCAAAATAAACTTTATTATCTGCAAATACTTTAAAACAAGTATGACTAAATCCTAAGTGGATAGGATCTATTCTTTCAATATGATTAAAACAAGGTAGTAGGGATAATGATTTATGCATTATCTTGTTTTTAGTTGGCTTAAGTTATTGTTTTGATACAGGCTACGCCATTTTATATAACCGTAAACAGCAATAATAATATAAATAATAAAAAGAATAGCCGTTGGTAGTAAACCTTTTTCAATATATAAGTAGATTGAAGCTAGATCAATAACAATCCAATAGAGCCAATTTTCTAATACTTTTTGAGTCACTAAATAAGTAGCAAATATAGCAAAAGTTGTGGTGAGAGAATCTAAATAAGGAAAGTGAGCAGGGGTATAGTTTGCCATGATATAGCCAAGCCCTAATGCGATAATTATTAAGGATGCGATAACTTTTAAGTGGCAATTAATTTTCCAAGTAATAACCTTTATAGAACTTTGCGATTGACCATTCGTCCATGCCCAATAACCATAAATCGCCATTATTAAATAGTAAATATTAAGTGCGCTGTCCATTAGTAGTAATACATCATAAAAAATAACAGAGTATATAGCGGTACTAATGAACGCGGCAGGCCAGCACCAAAGTGATCCTCTTGCTGCGAGTGTCACATAAGCAAGTGATAGCAGCATAGCGGTTAACTCTAATAGAGGTAAACTCGATAAATAATTGAAAACTATATTCATTAAGTATCTGCTTCAACTTGTGAACGATCACCATTAATAAATTTACAAACAAATACAGCTGCGTTTGTGGTGGAATGAACTTGTTTTATTTCAGCCATTACTGTTTTTACTGCTAAGTCATAATCACCAAATACTTGTGTGCTCATACCATTTGTCACAACGATTAAACCATCAACATTATGTAAGCGTTTAATAAAATCCCAAATTTCTTCCTTATATTGCTTTTGTGCAAGTGGATATAAGCTCAATTCAATTGATATTTGCATTATCGTTTATCCTGCTTTTGTTAAAAATTAAAACTGATAATCTAGTGTAGCACCAAACACTAAAGGTTCAGACAATTGGGTATATTGTTTGGCGCTATAACCATCACGAGGGTCATTACCAAAATAAAAGCCACGATTCGCATATTCTTTATCAAATAAATTACGCGCCCATAACTTTAGTTGCCAATTATCTTTTAGGTAGCTAACAGAGGCGTTAGCTAAAATAATGGATGTTGATTTTTCATCATGGCTATCAGAGAAATAAAACTCATCTTTACCGTCTACCGATATATTTATCAACCAATGCTCATCAGGGTGAATATTTAAACCTAAGTTAACTTGATAATTAGGCGCATGCGCTTGTTCTCTATTTGCTAGTGATATACCGTCGGCATTAATGAATTGGTTAAATTCACTGTCAAGCAAACCTAATGACCCGTATACATTTAAACGATCATTAAGTTGCCAATTTGTTTCAATTTCAACGCCAAAGTTAGATCCTGTTGCGGCATTACCAAGGTAGCTAATAAATTCTGCGCTACCATCGTCACGAACAATGGTTTTTGAACTTCGAACCTGTACATCTTTTCTATCCATATAAAATACAGAAGTACGAACAAAAGCGGCATTATCGAATAAAGAAACTTTATAACCTAATTCGTAATTTAATAAATACTCAGCGTCAAAAGTGCGTAAATTATCAGGTAAACTGCCATCAGTATTTGTTCCGCCTGCTTTATAACCACGATTGATTGAGCCATACCAAAAGCTATTATTATCTTGTTGGTAACTAAGCACCAACTTACCACCTATCATGGTATTGTCGGAGCTGTCGACAAAACTACTCGCATTAATATAGTCTGCACTGCGTTGTTCAATTCGAAGACCAGAGGTTAATGACCACTGATCATTCAACTGGCTATCAAGCTGTCCATAAAGAGCAAATGATTGTGTATCAAATGTTGAAGTGAAATCAGTATTTAAATAAGTATATTGGCGTTGTAAGTCTTCATTGTCTTTTTTGAAATAAATGCCAGTAACCCAACTAGTTGAATTATTGAACAATGCACTGCTCTTATTTGATAAAGCTCTAAACTCTATGGTTTGGGTAGATTTATCTCGAAAATAATAATCAGTTGATGAATATTCCCAATAAGCAAAGTCTTGATTTTCAATGATTTCAGGTGATGAAATACCAACATAAGCCCAGTCTTCATCATAACCATAAGCTAAGTCTGAATTGGTACTGCTTGCTAAAGTCACCAGTGTAAATTTGTTAAAGCCTTGATAAGTGAATTTAGCGGCTAATGCAGCGGTTTTTTGTTGATCAAAACCTGGTTGGTCAGAAAGGGTTTTGCGAGTGTTGTCTAAAGAGAAAGCATCGTAACCGTTGTTAAAGTTAAAATAGAAAGCGGTTAAATCAATGGTTAAGTCATGCGTTGCTTCAATAGATACCTTGCCTCTTATATTCAATTCATCCCGATTATTAGTATCTTTTCTATTTAGAAAGGTATTTTCTATGAAGCCATCACTTTGATGTTTATTCAGTGCAAATCTATAATTAACTGTATCGCTTGAAGGACCTGATAACGCTATCCCTAAGCCATAACTATTATAGTTTCCCAGATCAAACGTAATAGCGCCTTCAAATTCATTTGTAGGCTCGTTAGTGGTAATGTTGATCATACCTGCAATAGCATTGGCACCAAAACGTGTACCTTGTGGGCCTCTATAAATTTCAGTTTGTTTTACATCAAATAAGCTAGCAATACTGCCTATACCCGTGAAATCTACACCGTCAATTATTACGCCAACGGATGGATTTATAGGCTCTTGAAATTGACTGCGCTCTCCTATTCCTCGAATTTGATAATATCGAGCACGTTGAGAGCCGCTAGCAAAATTTACATTAGGGCTTATTGCAATTAGTTCTTCAAGATGTTTCGCATTACGTTGCTTTACTTCAATACTTGTTAATATTGATAAAGAAGTAGGTGTTTGTTGTAAATTTTGTTGTCGAAAGTCACTGTGTACGGTAATGACTTCTATTGATTTATCAGTATCAATTGATTGTTCATTTAACTGTTCATTTGGCTGTTCATTAGATAAAGCAGAAAAGCTAATAAAAGTGAATATACTTACAATAGTTGCTAAGCATGTAGTGGATTTTTTAAGTGTCATGTAGATCTCATAAATTAAATAATGTTAATTATGGGATCCGGCAGATGAAGGTTATTCTTATCGAATAAAGTGATTATTATCACTAACCATTCCTACGCCGGTTTAGTAGTGTTGTTATATATAAAATATAAATAACAAACTATTCCCGTCCAGGTTCAAAGGGTTTGCCTAAGCATCTCAGCGATTTTTACTTATATATTTTTCTAATGAATAGAATATTTTTTGCAAGTAAAAAAAGCACTCCTTGGTTCGCGGCGCATACTAACAGTTTTTTTTTGGATATGCATGATTAAATATTTTTTTTATTCCAGCTGAATCATGTATCTTCAGGTGAATCGAGGTATATTATGGGAATAAGCGACGTTATTTAAGTATTAAGAGGTATTATGTTCCCTAACTGGCAGTTGGTTAGTATAAGTTTACTTTATATTGGGCTGTTGTTTTTAATTGCCTATTTAGGTGATAAATATCGTCATCAATTAGTCAATAAAGGCCAAAGTATTATCTATGCATTAACGCTTGGTGTGTATTGTACTTCTTGGAGTTTTTTAGGTACAACAGGGCAGGCATCTAGTAATTTCCTTTCACATATTCCTATTTATTTAGGTCCTATTTTACTCTTCATTTTTGCTTGGCCTTTTATTCAGCGCATTATTCGCGTTAGTTTGAAATTAAATTTAACATCTATTGCTGATCTTTTAGCTGCACGTTTTGGTAAATCTCATAATTTAGCCATTATTGTGACGATTGTAGCATTAGTGGGCACTATGCCTTATATCGCTTTGCAATTAAAAGCGATGGTTTATTCGTTTCAACAATTACAGATTGATCAAAGTAGTTCTTACTTACAGGGAAAAAACTGGCATATAGGATTAGTCGTTAGCTTTGTATTGGCTGGTTTTACCATTGTTTTTGGTATTCGACATATTGATGTAACAGAAAGGCACCCTGGTGTAATGTTAGCAATAGCTTTTGAATCATTAGTTAAGTTGATAGCTTTCTTATCTGTAGGTATATTTGTTTGTTTTGTTTTATTTGATTCTCCCATGGATATCTGGCATCAGTCGGGTGCTAACCTTCAGCTTGAAGAACAATTAAATTTTAGTAATGTTAGTGCGATGGTCGCAATGTTAATTATTGTTATGATGGCTTTTTTATCATTACCTCGACAATTTCAGGTGATGATTGTTGAATTAAAAGATCAGAAAGATACTTGGCTTAGTCGACGAATTTTTCCTCTTTATTTACTCGTGTTTGCTTTTTTTGCTGCACCATTAGGGTTAGCAGGACAGCTATTATTGGGTGATACCGTTCCTTCTGACACTTATGTATTATTTCTACCCGGTATAACAGATCAGGTTTGGTTAACACTCTTTGCTTTTATTGGCGCTGTATCTGCTGGTAGCTCAATGGTTATTATTTCAAGTATTGCTTTAAGTACCATGTTAAGTAACGAAATTGTTTTTCCGATGTTATACCGCTACCAAAAAGTAGCACAAACAGATTTTGATGGTTTTCGTCAGCGTCTATTAAATATTCGAAAAATTTTAGCTTTACTGGTGATCTTATTAGGTTATGGCGTATTTATTATGGCATCACCCGATACATTATCATCACTAGGAGAAGTTGCTTTTGGTGCTTTTGCGCAATTAACACCCGCACTAATAGCTGCTTTTTATTGGCGAAGAGCAAGCTTAATGGGTGTGTATGGTGGGATATTAGTTGGTTTCATTTTATGGTTCAGTTTGAATTTTTTACCACAATTTGGTTTATATCCACCACCATTTGCAGAAGGACTTTTACCGGCCAAAACCTCCGCCACACTTTTTAGTTTGGGAGCAAATATAGTAGTAATGTGGTCTTTATCACAAATAAGCCGGCAAAGTGTACAAGAACGAGTACAAGCTTCCTTATTTTTAGAGTGGCAGTCACCAACATTATTACAAGTGCAAAAAAAGCGACAAATTGATGCAAAAGAACTTGAATTGTTAGCATCAAGATTTGTTGGTTTAGAAAAAGCAAAATCAGGGTTTAGTTTGTTTTTGTCATCAACAAATAAAAAACAAGTGGGTAACGACACCTATAATCAATTATTGCTACAACATACAGAAAATACACTTGCAATGGTTATGGGGGCTTCATCAGCACGACTTGTACTTTCTTCTGCATTAGATGGCCGTGATATTGCCTTAGATGAATTGGCTGTTTTAGTGGAAGATGCATCAAGTGAGCGCCAACAATTTTCACAAAATTTATTACAAAGTGCGATTGAAAATGCGAGTGAAGGCATTTCTATTGTTGATGAAGATTTAAAGCTAGTTGCATGGAATAAAAAATATTTAGATCTATTCGATTATCCTAAAGATCTTGTCTATGTTGGTAGTCCAATTGAAGTGCTTATTCGTCATAATGTACAAAGAGGGCTTTGTGGTGCAGGAGATATTGATGACCAAGTTAAAAAAAGATTAATTTTCTTACGAGAAGGAAGTTCTCATAGTTCTGAGCGCCAACATGCCAATGGGCAAACCATTCGAATTGAAGGTAATCCACTTCCCGGTGGTGGCTTTGTTATGTTATTTTCTGATATCACTGCTTATCGTCAGGCAGAACAGGTTTTAAAAGAAGCTAACCTTGATTTAGAAACACGTGTATATGAACGAACTTTAACACTTGCAAAAACCAATGAGGCACTGGCGATAGCACATGATAAAGCTGAACGAGCTAATATTATGAAAAGCCAATATTTGAAAGCATGTAGCCATGACTTAATGCAACCACTTGAAGCAGCTCGTTTGTTT
>Ga0209826_1002977_pt1 | contig 10858 bp, 11 predicted proteins | sample GOMGulsemesocosm_5_FD_184637 | JGI IMG/M metagenome (GOLD analysis project Ga0209826, IMG submission 184637) | Methane-oxidizing microbial communities from mesocosms in the Gulf of Mexico - GOM15C Gulf of Mexico (SPAdes) (version 2) | ecosystem: Environmental > Aquatic > Marine > Cold seeps...
GTGAGGCCATGACAATGGTAGCTGTTCAAGTTATGGCAAATCACACAGCAGTATCCGTTGCAGCCTCTCAAGGTAACTTTGAGCTCAATGTATTTAAACCAGTCATTGCATACAACATTTTACAATCTATTCGATTGCTAAGTGACACCATGATGGCATTTAATGATAAGTGTGCCGTTGGAATTGAGCCAAATATGGAAAACATCACTCGATACTTAAATGATTCATTGATGTTAGTTACTGCTCTGAATCCTCATATTGGATATGAGAATGCAGCATTAATTGCAAAAACTGCCCATAAAAATGGTACTACTTTGAAAGAAGAAGCTGTGGCATTGGGATTAATGAGTGCGGAAGATTTTGACAAAAATGTTCGACCAGAAGAGATGACCAGTCCTAAGTAGATAGTGTTTGTGGGAGTTTTACTCCCACAAAATATTTCTTAACTAATATTTGCTTTTAAAAAGAGGAAGAACAAATTTAAAAAAGACATATGCTGATATGGCGATGATAAAAACAACTGACATAAAAACTTCCATATTAATTCTTTATGTTATCAAGTTCAAAAATATTCCAAAGAGATTGTGCTTTTTCAAAGTTATTTTCAATAGCTTTGTGCGCCCAAAATTTAGTTTGGGATAAATCTATTTCAACGCCAGAACCATTTGCATACATCACTGCAAGGTTGTATTGCGCTTTTACATTATTTTGTTTGGCAGATTTTTCAAACCAAGAAATTGCTTTTTCAAAGTTTTGAGTGATAATGCTTCCACTTTCATAAAAAACACCCAGATTATATTGTGCTTTGTCATTACCATTTTTAGCTGACTGTTTGTACCAGTATAGTGCCTCACTTTTGTCAACAGGTACATCGTTTAAACCGTTTGAATAAATACTTGCCATGGAGAACTGCGCTTTTGCTGAACCATGGTTTGCTTTATCTTTTAACTTCTCAAACTTAGATTTTTTTTGTACTTTTACTTCTATGATTTCATTATTAGAATTATCACTTGGCAACATCAAACTTTTCATTTCGCCAATAAATTGCTTGTACACATCTTCTTTTTTATTCATTTCATTTTGAAGTTCACGTGTAAGTCTCTCCACTTCTTTTTGAAGTTTTTTTTCTCTTTTATAAGCTCTATTTAGTTCTGTTTTGAAAAATTCATACTCTTTATTTGTTGCCACTTTAAACCTTTTTTCTTTCATATTAAAAATTATAGTCAATTTTTTTTAAAATATAGTGTAAATTTATAATCTCTTATGTTAATTTTAAACTTACTTTTGTTACTATTCCATCTCTTAAAGAGAAGCATTGAAAACATCAAGGTGTTTTGAATGCTCTTCTTTAGACCTTTACAATTATTATTTGAGACAACGCCCCAGGATGGGAACATAGCAAGGCACCTCACTTAGTAGTGTGTTTAGGTATCTGGAGAAGGGTGCTAATAGCACCTTTTTTTATGCCCAAATTTTATACTTTTATATCAAATCTGAATAATCACTTTTATAAATCATCAATTCTTTAGTATCTTTTTTAAAAATAAATCTATTATCTTTATTTTTTATTCTATTTAAAATCATAATTTTTATCTGTTTGTCTGATTTTTGATGTTTTTTCATCAATAGAAAAAAATCACTCACACTCATAAACGAAAAATCAGCCTGTTCATTTTTAAGTTGTTTGTGTTCACTTTTGTATATGGTACGCATTTCATTGAAGGCATTTTGCAAGAGTTGTATTTCTGATTTAAATACTTTTATGATTCTTTTTTGATTTTTTTCAAGTCGTTCAATTTCATCTTTATATTGATCTTTCATCCAAGTCATGGACTCTTTTAAAAGTTCAATCTGTTCATCTTTTACTTCAATAACTTTGTTACCATCATCAACACTGTCTTGTTTGGTTTGGGTTTGTTCTTGTAAGTAGTCTGAGATATAAACGTAGGTTTTACCGCCACGTTTTAATGATTTGAGTTGATTGTTTTTTATACGGTAGTGGATACCTTGTAAGGAGAGGCCAAGAATTTGTGCTGCTTGACTGGTGCTTACTAATCTCTCCAATACTTATACCTTTAATTATTTAAATTTTGCGCTATCTATTTCAATAACGGTGTGAACATTTCCTCTTGGTTTGTAATCTGCAATTACTTTCATCCATTTTGGTTTAAGTTTTGTATATAAAGTATCAAAGATTTCATTGGCAGAATTTTCATGGGAAACATGTCTATCCATAAAAGAATTGATATAAATTTTAATTGCTTTTAATTCAATCACAAATTTATCAGGTGTATACTCTAAATAGATTGTTGCAAAATCAGGATATCCGCTTCTTGGGCATTTACACATGAACTCTGGAAGTTCTATTCTAATCACATATTCTTTTTCATGGTCATTAGGCCAGTAGTGTTCTTGTGCATTTATATCAAAATTCGCTATTTCTTTTTCACCATATTTCATTTAGTTTAAACCTTTTGTTTGTTATTATTTTTTCAATAGTATTGTTATAAAGTACTATTTTATCCAAATTTTACTTACAATTATTATATATATGTCATATGTTTTTTATAGGATTTGGGAATAAAATTTTAATTAGTATATAATAAAATCAAAGTTTTTTAACAAGGCAGAGCCAAACACGAGAAATTACTACAATAAAAATTATAGGTGGGGAAGAATATGATTTATGATATTGCAATTATTGGTGGGGGACCTGGTGGTATTGGAACAGCGATTGAAGCTGCTGTTCATGGGATTGATAAAGTCATCTTAATAGATAAAGCGGACAATCACTCAAGTACCATTCGAAAGTTTTATAAAGACAACAAAAAAGTAGATAGGGACTGGAAAGGTCAAACTCTTAGTGTTGATGGAAACATTCCTTTTATGGATGGAACCAAAGAGTCTACTTTGGATTTTTTTGATCAACTTTTAGATGAAGAAAAAATTGATACTGCTTTTAACACTGAAGTTGAAAGTGTCACAAGAAATGAAGATGGACTTTTTTTAATCACCACTTCCACTCAAAGTTATAAAGCTGTTGCAGTGGTCGTTACCATAGGTCGAATGGGAAAACCCAATAAACCTTCTTACAAAATACCTGCTTCTATTAAAAAGTTTGTCAACTTTAATCTTGACAAATGTTCACATGGAGAAAAAATCCTAGTCGTTGGTGGTGGTAACTCAGCTGCAGAGTACGCATATGACCTAGCTGATGAAGATAACAATATCACCTTAGTATATAGAAAAGCAGAGTTTAACAGACTCAATCCCCACAATGAGGAAGTATTAAGAGCTTACAATGGGCAAGAGCGATTACGTCTTCGTTTGAACACAGACATTGAGAGTGTTGAAAGTGCTTCTGGAAAAATCAAAGTAAATTTCAATGATGGATATCATACAATTTATGACAGAATCATATATGCAATTGGAGGCACAAGTCCCGTTGATTTTCTTAAAAAATGTGAAATAGAATTGGATGAAAATCTCAAACCAATTTATGATGAACACTATAGAACCAGTGTGCACTGTTTATACGTTGCAGGTGATATCGCCTTTGATACAGGTGGCTCAATTGCAGCAGCACTTAATCATGGATTTCATATCGTCAATTCTTTTTTAAGACGAAGTGGGAAAATCTATTCTCATACAGAAAAAATTGAAAAATTCTTTGAAAACAACCCAACTTTTAAACAAAGATAAGCAGCGCCATAAAAATGCTAAGCCCACTTTTATTTGGCTTATTATTCTAACGTCTTTGGCACTTATTTTTTTGGGTGCCAATTCTATTTTGGCCAAAGCTGCTTTAGTCAATAACTTTATTGATGCCTACTCTTTTACTTTTTTTAGAATTTTTTCAGGAGTTCTTACTCTTTTGATTTTACTGTTTTATAAAGAAAAAACTATTTTAATCTCAAAAAATAAAAACTGGTTAAGTGCTTTTATGTTGTTTTTGTATGCTATCACCTTTTCTTATGCTTACTTGTCATTAGATGCAGGTTTGGGAACACTCTTGTTATTTGGGGTAGTTCAACTGTCTATGATAATCATTGCCTTATTAAAAAAGGAAAAAATCACCACACAGAAAAGCATAGGTATTTTAGTCGCTTTTGCTGGTTTGGTTTACCTTCTGTATCCAAGAGAATCATTTGAGCTTTCACTATTTCATTCTTTGTTGATGATATGTGCAGGAATTGCCTGGGCTGTTTATACAGTACTTGGGAAAGAATCAACCAATGCTTTGTTAAACACTACAGATAACTTTAGCAAGGCTCTTTTATTTATATCAATCATGTATGTGTTTTTTATGAAAGATACCCATGTAAGCTCCAATGGCATCCTTCTTGCTTGTATCTCAGGAAGTTTGACTTCAGCTATTGGGTACACTATTTGGTACTATGTATTGCCCCAACTACAAATTGTAACAGCAAGTATTATTCAACTGATTATTCCAATAATTGCTATAGTGTTTAGTATTATTTTATTGGGTGAGCAATTAACATTTACTCTTTTACTTTCAACAATAATTATTCTTGGGGGAATCATCATCACTTTGAAAAAACCCAATAAAATAGATTAAAAAGATATATTTTATTCGGCGTAAGTAGAAATCTCTATTAGATTTTCATCGGGGTCTCTGATATAAATAGAATTTAAAACTCCCATTGCTCCTGTTCGCTCGCAAACTCCTTCTTCGATCATAATATTTAGTCTCATAACATGCATGATCACATCATCAAGGGGAAGATCACTGATAAAACATAAATCAGCACTACCTTCTTTTACATTTCTGGCTTTGGGTTCAAACTCGGCACCCAATTGGTGTAGATTTATTTTTTGCCCATACTGGGATTTAGTCGCATCCTCTCCAGCATGATTTCCAAATTTTAAAGCAACTCTATTTTCTTTAAAAATCTCTTTTTCCATCCCCAAAACACTCACGTAAAAATCAACTGTTTTATCGATGTCTTTGACGGTTAAAACCAAATGATCAAGTCTATTTATTTGCATCTTATTCCTTTAGAGTTTGATATTTTCTAGATACTCACTGATTTGAGGCACATAATCTTTTCTACATACCATATGGGTATGAATACTAGCAACACTAACATCAAGCTTTACAATATGTAAATCCTCTTCATAACCCAGCTTTTTTACAACACTAAGGGGTAGTAGGGTTTTTCCCATTCCAGCTTTTACACATCCCAAAATTGTCTCATAAGAGCCAAATTCTAGTACCTTATAGTTATCATTACCTTGTTGCCTATAATATTCTTGAACAAAAGCATCATATCGACACCCTTTTTTAAATAATAACAATACATTTGGTACCACTCTATTTTTAGGCTCCACTATGACAATATTTTCTTCAAACTCATTTAAAACCATTAACTCTGAACTTTGAGGGTCTCCACTTACAAAGGCGATGTCCACTTTATAATCCTCAACCATTTTGGTAACCTCTTCTGTGGTTCCTGTAAATAGTTCCAATTGTATTTTGGGAAATTCTTTATGCATATTAAGCAAAAATGGCACGATTCGAACCACTGCGTTTGATTCAGTTGAGCCCACACGAAGGGAGCTTTGCTCCTCAATATTTTTCATAAAAGAGATGGCCTCCTCTGTTTTTTTGACAATCTCAACAGCATAAGCGTATAGCTTTTCACCAGCAGTTGTAAGTATCACGCCTTTTGGAATACGATGAAAAAGAGAGTGACCTACATTTTTTTCCAGCTGTTTAATCCTTGCAGTTACGTTTGATTGGGCAAACTGAAGCTCACGTGCAGCTAAGGAAATACTTTTTACCTTGGCAACTTCTACAAAAACTTTTAATAAATTGGAGTCCATATCACTTTCCTATATATCACATATCATGATTCATTATTTGACATACGATAACTTTTAGTGATATTATACCACATAAAATAAAAAAGGCAATGGCGTGACTAATATTAATTTACTAGATAGAAATAACAACGCAGCTATTCTTCTTGCAGGTATCATAGCACTAATTGTAGGTGTGGGGGTGGCAAGATTTGTATTTACATCCCTACTTCCTTTTATGCTTGATGATTTTTTAGAGTTAACTTTCGCTGGAGTTTTGGCTTCAGTAAATTATGTGGGTTATTTACTGGGTTCAATTTTTTCTATGTTTCTAAAAGATATTAATACAAAAGTAAAATACTTTAGATTTGGAATGGTGCTTTGTGTTGTAACCACACTTATTCTAGGAATCACTACCAATGAGATTTTATGGTTAATCTCGCGTATCATTGCTGGATTTGGTGCAGCCATGGCGCTAATTGTTGGCTCAGCCATTGTAATGACCAAGTTAAATTTTGAAGACAAAACAAAAGCCATGGGAATACACTTCAGTGGAATTGGATTTTCTATTTTTGTTACAGATTTAATAAATAGAGCCGTGTTAAGTAATGGCGGAACTTGGGAAGATTCCTGGTTGGCATTAACTTTATTTGGTGCAATTGTTGCAGTGTATTCTATTTATATATTGTCTTTTGATCAAGAAGTCAAACAAAATGTAGTTAAACACAAAATTGATAAATCATTATTTTCAGCCTTTGTAATCATTCTAATCTTGGCCTATTTTACTGAAGGTGTTGGGATGGTAGTTCAAGCGACCTTTCTACCTGACATCATCAACTCCCTTGAGGGACTAGATGGATATGGAGGCTTTACATGGACGCTGGTTGGACTTGCTGGAATTCCTTCCTGTATTATTTGGATGAGACTGGCACATAAATATGGAAGTGTAAATATAATCATCATCACCATGTTATTACAAGTAGTAGGTATTTTAATACCTGCGTTCACAAACAATGTATACCTAAATCTTTTTTCAGGTGTTTTGTACGGAGGAACTTTTGTTGCTTTAGTGGCATTGTTTATGAGTTTGGGTGGAAGATTAGCAGGATCAAACCCTGTGATACTCATGGGAGCAGTGACAACTGCATACGGAATAGGACAAGTTGTAGCACCCCTTTATAGTGTTGCACTTATTGAGTATTTTGGAAACTACAATTATGCATTATTTCTTACTGCTTTTATTGTTTTTTCTGGAGTTGTACTGTTGTTTTTTGGTAAAAAACTCAGCAGTGCACCAAAATAAAAAGGAAACTAAATGCCATATATTAATATAAAGATGACAAAAGAAGACGGTGGAGCAACGACGCAACAAAAAGAAGACTTAATAAAAGGTGTGACTGAAGTGTTTGCCAAAGTAATTGGCCGAGGTGAAAAAACTGCTGTAGTTGTAATTGATGAAGTATCTACAGATAACTATGGAATGGGTGGACAAACAATCACTCAAATAAGAAAAAACACCAATTAGATATAAAAAGAAATAAAGGAAAGAAATGAGTATTGGATTTATAGGTTTAGGAAATCTAGGGACTGCTATTTGCAAAAGATTAAGTGATATGGGTGAAGAAGTTATTGTTTACAATAGAACCAAATCTAAAGTAGAAAAACTTGGATATACAGTAGTTCATACCCCAAAAGATTTGTTTGCTTCATGTAACACTGTTTTTATGTGTTTATTTGATTCCTCAGCCGTTAAAGACGTTTTAACAGGTGAAAATGGATTATTGAGCACGTCAGCTGAAGGTAAAACCATTATTGATTTATCAACCAATCATTATGAAGAAGTTTTAGACTTTCATTCACTAAGCGCAAATAAAGGAGTATCCTATTTAGAATCTCCTGTGTTTGGAAGTGTTGCTCCTGCCCTTCAAGGAGCTGTAACCATTGTATGTTCAGGAAATGAAGAAGTATTTTCTGCTTGTAAACCTACTTTAGAAAAAATAGGAAAAGAGATCTTTCACTTGCCTCAACCTGGAAGTGCATCTAAAATGAAACTCATCAACAACTTATGCTTGGGTTCATTTATGTCTACAATTGCAGAATGTACAGCATTAGGGGAAGCGTGTGATATAGAAAAGTCTAAACTTCTTGAAATACTTGGAGTGGGTGGTGGACAATCACTGGTACTTAAAGCAAAAACTCAAAAACTCATTGAGGAAGATTTTTCTCCTCATTTTTCTGTGGATGCTATCAACAAAGATTTACATTGTTTACAAGACTTGGCTTATAGTTTAAAAAGACCTCTATACAGTGCCAGTGCACCTAAAGAGTTGTATTCAAAAATGAAAATGATGGGTAAAGGAAGTGAAGACTTTTCTTCTATTTATCAGATGTTCAAATAAACAAAAAACCATTTGAGTTTACAACTCAAATGGCTTCTCATCATTATAAATTAAAACTTTTCAAACTCATCAGTCTCATCTATAATCTCTAAGTTTTCTTCTTGATTTTTTTGTTTCTTTTTTGGCTTAGTTAAATCAATATTGTCTTTGCCAATAAACTCTTTTTCATTGGCATCTTTTACAATATCATCTGCAATATCAAGGGTGCTTTGTGAGATTTCATAAGCTTTACTTGCTATTGCTGCATTTTGTTGCGTTTTTTCATCTAACATAATCACCGATTCATTAATCATCTCAATTCTTACTTTTTGATCTTTTGAATTTTTTTCAACACTGTTGATTAAATCCATAGTTTTATCAACATTTTCATTTAGTTTTGAAAAGCCTTCAATCATGGTATCTGCAATTTTTTTACCCGCATTTGCTTTTTGTGTAGCATTTTCAACCAATTCTTTGATTTGTTTAGCAGCTTCAGCACTTCTACTTGCAAGATTTCGCACTTCTTGGGCGACCACTGCAAAACCTTTTCCAGCCTCACCTGCAGTTGCTGCTTCAACAGCTGCGTTTAGAGAGAGAATATTCGTTTGAAATGAGATCTGATCAATAACACCAATAGCATTGTTAATATCAGTAACTTCTTTGTTTATTTCATCCATAGATTCGATGGTTTTATTTGCCAGAACTTCTCCATCTTTTGCTGAAAGGGTCAACTCTTTTGAATAAGAAGACATTTTCATAATGCTTTCAGTGTTGATGGTGATTTCTGAGGTAATCTCTTCTAAAGAAGCTGATGTTTCTTCTAACGATACAGCTGTCTCATTTGAATTTCTATTTAACTCATCTACATTTTGAGATAATACATTGGCACTACTGTTTAAAGTCAGACCATTTCTTTTATTATCAATCAACATTTCATTTACGATATCTGCAAGATTGTTTAAACCTTGAGATACATTTCCAACAGTACAGTCAAGTCGTGCATTGAAATTTAAAGCTTGGTACTCGTGTAATATTTTTGTAATATCATTGACATCTGTACAGACTGATTTACATAGTTCTTCTAGCATTTCGTTGATAATCTTTTTTAATTCTTCCAATGACTTATTGTGAGAAACATTTTCAATTTGTTGGTGAAATTTTCCATCTTTTACTAAAGCAACCACTTTCGTAACATCATTGATAAATTTATTGTCTTCTTCTATTGCCGCTTGTATTTTTGATATGTTTTCATTAACTGCTTTTGACATCTGTCCTATTTCATCGTTCATAAAAACAGGAAGTTCTTCAACTGTTGAACTCTCTTTATTAAGATATTTAAAAAATCCCAATAAACCAGTCTGGAATTTTTCCAAGGGTTTGATTACTTTTAAATTAATCAAGGCATAGGCCAAAAATACGATGATCACTAGAATAGCTAAGGTTGCTAGGATGATGTTATTTTTTACTTTATTGGTTGTAATTAGAACTTCTTCCATTTCTATTTCAGATACAATCGCCCACTTTAAACCATCATCAATTTTTAGACTTGAATATGCAGATAATACTTCTTTGTTTTTATAGTTTTTAAGTATTTCTATATGTGGTTTCTTATTTGAAAAAACATCTTTTACTGCTTTTGTTTTTACACTACCTTTTTTAGGGTCTTCAAATGATTTTTCTAAAGAGTGTGTTTTTGGATCTAGAAAACTATCACTTCTCATTAAAAAGTCACTACCAACAAGATAATCTTCTTGAGTTTTTCCATACCCTTTTTTAAATTTCATAATGTCATTGATTGAAGCGTTACTTAACTGAAAAGCAAGTACTGCTTTAAAACTACCATTGACATAAATAGGCGTTGCTAAAAACATAGCAGGTGTATCAGCTATTGGTTCATAGGGTTTCATATCCACAAATACAGGACGTTTTAATTCCTTGGCTTTACTCCAAGCAAGAGCTAGTCCTGAAGTTTTTAAGTCTCCCTCACTTAAATTCTGACCATTGTCAGACTCTTGGGCAGCTGAGAACATAACATACCCCTCTTTCTCACTGATAATATACAAGTCATAGTAAGCGTATACCTCAATATATTTTTGTAAAAACTCCTGATATTTTTCTGTCTCATTTTGTATAGAGTAAGAATCCGTTGGATATTCTTCATCGGGTTCTAATTCTTTTTCTTTAATCTGCTTATCTAAAAAAGCAGTTAATGCTATAACATCATTATTTCTTGAAAGAATACTAATATCAGCTACTCTGTTATTAAAATAAGTATTTACCTGCTTGATTTTTGAATCTCTGGCTGAAGTTAGTTTTGCATTACTCTCATCTTTTAATGCACTCTCCATATTCACCACAGAAATGGTAGCCAAGACACTTGCTAAAATAATCAGTGAAAAAAAAGTAATTGACACCAATTTGATTTTTAATGATAGATTCCCCATAATACCGTCCTTAATAATCTAATGCTTCAGTATATAAGCCCCATATGATAAAAGAATGACATTTAAGTCACATTGCATAAAAGTAGCTTAAAAATATTCAAATTGACTTCTATAGATATTGTGCTATGATGAAGTATGAAAAATCAAACAAAATTTATTATTGACCCAAAAATGCCCCATGTGGAGCTAAGATATTCTAATTCATCTACAAAT
>Ga0209826_1002984_pt1 | contig 10844 bp, 10 predicted proteins | sample GOMGulsemesocosm_5_FD_184637 | JGI IMG/M metagenome (GOLD analysis project Ga0209826, IMG submission 184637) | Methane-oxidizing microbial communities from mesocosms in the Gulf of Mexico - GOM15C Gulf of Mexico (SPAdes) (version 2) | ecosystem: Environmental > Aquatic > Marine > Cold seeps...
ATCCCACTGCTGCGGCTGCCCTTCATTTTCTAAATGGTTATAAAAACCATAGAACGTAAAGTCACCCTTACGATTCCCAGCTGAAATAAACTCTTTATTACCCCAAAGGTTTTCTTTTCTACCAAGGCGATCCGATTGCTGCATCATTGCCATCGCTTCCATATGCATTTCAAAGTCATCTGGCAAACGTGTTTTAACATCAATAACACTACCGAATGAATTGCCGGAATGCTCAGCAGAGAAGGGGCCATATGAAATATTGACCGATTCAACAGAGTCAGGAGATATAAGGCCCCAACGAGGCGCACCGTTCCACTTTGTTTGCGTTAAATTACTGAGCGGAATACCATCTTGAATAAGCATGCTATGTGCTGTTTGCATGTTCGTTGACCCACGCGTAGAGACAATACCGTTAGTATCACCAATAAAGCGTCGTCTTACCTGGATACCCGGCGCTCCCCGAACAATATCATCAGCCGTTGGCGCATTGATTTTATCAATGTCTTCTCTACCAAGCGTAAATTTTGGGGTGGCAATAGCTGTATTAGGGAATAACTTATGTGAGACGGTAATGATCATCTCATCGCCTTGGTAGACATCTGCTGCTTGCTCTGCCATGACTGGTAGCGCAGGCATAAGCCCTGCTAAAAATAGAACTGGTTTAAAACTCACTAAATAAATCCCCTTTAAAATGTGCGTAAAAAGCAACAGCTTGTTGCGAAAGGCGAAACTATATCAAAATCATTCTCATTTAAGGGTGTGACAAATTGTCGCAGGCTGCTGGCTTTAGAACCAATTGATTTAAGGAACTGAAGGATGTTCAAGGTGGATTATAGATAAAATTGGTTGTTTTCTACCGCTAGAGATAATTTCTTTTATGTGGCAGTATCTACTAAAGGTTGACTGCTTTATTTATGCTATCGCATTAAAATCAACCACTTAATGTAAATTTAGGAGATAAAATGTTTAGTCATGTCATGCTAGGTGCGAACAACATACAAGAATCAAAGACTTTTTATGACGCTGTGTTAGCTACGGTGGGGTGCAAGTCAGGTGTTATAGATGAAGATGGACGGTGTTTTTATATAACGGATAACGGAATATTCGCATTCACTAAGCCTATTAATGGTGAAAAAGCCTGCAATGGTAACGGTAGTACGATTGGCTTTGCGGCAAAGAGTACTGAGGAAGTTGATGCTTGGTATGCTGCGGGCATTAGCAATGGTGGTACTGCATGCGAAGAACCTCCGGGTGTTCGTAGTTTGGGGCTCGGCGATTTATATTTGGCTTATTTGCGCGACCCATCAGGAAACAAAATTTGTGCTTTATACCAAATGGGGTAACGCCTGAAATAAACAGGTATAAAAAAGCCCGAACTATTTAAATGGTTCGGGCTTTTTTATGTAAAGGCTAAAATTTATTCGCTAGGTTTAGCAGATGAGCTCAAAACCTTTTGTGCGTGCGGTTCAATGGTGTCTAGTAAAACACGGTGCATTTTTAAGTTAGCACAAACAATATTTCCTGTTTTAAAGTAATCATGTTCACCATCAAAATCAGTAATGACTCCGCCAGCTTCTTGAATTAACAATAAGCCCGCCGCAAAATCCCAAGGCTTTAAGCCAATTTCAAAGAAACCATCAAGCTTACCTGCTGCAACGTAAGCTAGGTCAAGGGAAGCTGCGCCAGCACGACGAACACCTGATGTATGGGTAAATACATCACGGAAAATATCAAGGTAAGGCTCAATATTATGATTGTTTTTAAACGGGAAGCCCGTGCCAATAAAAGCACCTTCTAACCTGCGCTGACGAGAAACACGAATGCGACGGTTATTTAAGGTAGCACCTTTACCGCGAGAGGCGGTAAATAGGTCTTGACGAACAGGGTCGTAAATAACCGCTTGTTCAATAACATCACCGTGTTTTAATGCAATAGATACGGCATAGTGTGGAAAACCATGCATATAATTGGTCGTTCCATCTAATGGATCGATAATCCAAATATATTCAGCATCTTGATTTGTATAACCAGATTCTTCGGCTAAAATGCCATGATCTGGGAAAGCCGAGAGCAAAGTGTTGATGATTTCTTCTTCAGCGCGCTTGTCTATCTCAGTAGCATAATCATTTTGACTCTTGATTGTTATTTTAAGAGTGTCAATTGATTCTGCAGAACGTATTATAATGTCGCCTGCTTGTCTTGCTGCTCGAATAGCAATATTTAACATTGGGTGCATGATTTTGCCTCGCCTTTAAAATGGCGAAAGGATAACAGATACAGCCGGAGAATGTCTTTTGAATGTCGATGAAAATAGTAAAATACTATCAAATATAAGAATAGTGTTGGTTCAAACCTCCCATCCAGGGAATATTGGAGCGACTGCACGTGCAATGAAAAACATGGGTTTATCAGATTTAGCACTGGTTAAACCGAAAATATTCCCAAGTTCAGAAGCCACATCAAGAGCTTCTGGTGCAGATAACATTTTGGCGAATGCCAATGTTTACGAAACTTTACAAGAGGCGTTAGCCCCTTGCGAGCTAGTTTTAGGAGCCAGCGCGAGAATTAGGCACTTGGGTTGGTCGGAAGTTGGCCCTAAAAAAGGCTGTGAATTAGCTATTTCAGCTGCAAAAACGGCAAAGGTTGCCTTGGTTTTTGGCCGTGAAAACTCAGGGTTAACGAATGAGGAACTGGAGTTGTGCCATCACTTATTGCATATTCCTACTCACCCTGACTTTAGCTCACTGAACGTTGCATCAGCGGTGCAAGTATTATGCTATGAAATTTACTCAGCCATTATTGGTGAGCAAGTGATAGAGTCACCTGAAGTTGAGGATAGACCAGCAACCAGTCAAGAATTTGAAGGTTTCTTTGATCATTTATTAGCTACACTTGAAAAAACAGATTTTCTGCAGCTTTATAAAACTAAACGGTTGCAGCAAAGAATTAGACGTATTTTTTACCGCTCTGAACTGAACCGAACAGAAGTTAATATTCTGCGTGGTATTTTAACGGCGGTGAATAATAAGATTGATGGGATCAAAAAAAGATAGTAAGTATTGCTCTAACCCATTTAGCAATCGTTAGAATGTCATTAAATACTGTAAATAAGCATCTATGTTTAATCAATTAAAAGAAGATATTAAAGTCGTTTTTGACCGAGACCCTGCAGCACGAAATACGCTTGAAGTGGTGACCACTTATCCCGGGTTTCATGCCATTTTATTGCACCGAATGAACCATTATTTGTGGCAGCATAATTTTAAGTTTATTGCACGCTTCCTGTCATATTTCTCACGTTGGCTTACTGGTATTGAAATTCATCCTGGCGCTGTTATTGGTAAAAGGTTTTTTATTGATCATGGAATGGGAGTTGTGATTGGTGAAACCGCGGTTATTGGTGATGATTGCACGCTATACCATGGAGTCACCTTAGGCGGTACTAGCTGGAAAAAAGGTAAGCGTCATCCGAGTTTAGGTAACGGTGTTGTCGTTGGAGCAGGGGCTAAGGTTTTAGGCCCTATAGATATTGGTCATGAAGCACGAATTGGCTCAAATGCCGTGGTGATTAGAACAGTGCCTGAAGGCGCGACAGTTATCGGTATTCCGGGGCGAATTGTTAATACTGAAGTGACTAAGCCAACCGCTGAGCAAGAAGCGATGGCGAAGAAAATTGGCTTTGATGCTTATGGTGCTTCACAAGGTGTGCCAGACCCAGTAGCGGTGGCTATTAATAGTATGTTGGAGCATATTCATTTGATGGACGTTGAAATGAAACGAATGTGCGGTGAAATTAAATCCTTAGGAGGGCACGTAAACCCTGTTGAGGAAATTAATAGTAAACCGGTTGATGATGGTACGGGACCATCTTGCCGCCAAGAAAAGCAAGATTAAGGTATAGGGCTGATGATTTATTTTGACCACAATGCAACAACGCCGGTAAATCCAGAAGTGTTAGATGCAATGATGCCATTCTTTACTAGCTTATATGGCAACCCTTCTAGCTTGCACCGGCATGGGCGTGCGGTAAATACAGCTTTAGAACAAGCGCGTTTTCAAGTGGCTAATTTGGTTAATGTAAGCGCTGACCAAGTCATTTTCACTAGTGGCGGTACAGAAGCAAATAACTTAGCTATTTTAGGTGCAGCAAATACACAAAAGTCACATATTCTATTCGGTTCTACTGAGCACCCTTCGGTGTTAGACACCGTGGCAAGCCTGAAGAATAAAGGCTTTGATGCAACAGCGCTCCCTGTTAATAGCAATGGCTTACTATCGGAAGAAACATTATTGGCTAATATGAAGCCAAACACTGGGTTTATTAGCCTTATGTTGGCAAATAATGAGTCGGGTGTTATTCAAGATATTTCAGCACTGAGTCATTCAATTCGTGATGAAAACGTGATTTTTCATACAGATGCGGTACAAGCTGCCGGTAAACTCAACGTTGACTTTAATCAGCTTGGGGTGAATTTAATGTCCTTATCTGCCCATAAGGTATACGGCCCGAAAGGTGTTGGGGCATTAATTCATGATAAGAAAACACCCTTATCAGCATTACTACACGGTGGCGGCCAGGAAAATGGTTTTCGCCCCGGTACTGAAAATGTTGCTTCAATAATTGGTTTTGGTAAAGCGGCAGAACTCGCTAAACAGCAGTTAGATGCTCGCACTCAACATTTAAAAAGCCTGCAATCGACTCTTGAAGAGGGCTTGCAAGGTATTGCTGGTTTAACCATCGTAGCTAATGAGGTGGCTAGGCTGCCAAATACTAGCCAAATCTTAATGGAAAACATTGATGGCGAAATGCTGTTAATGCAGTTAGATCAACAGTCTGTTGCTGTCTCAAGTGGCTCAGCCTGCTCAAGCAACAGTAAAATACCTAGTACGGTACTCACTGCTATGGGCTATGCCGATAAGTTAGCGCTAAGTGCTATACGAATCAGCTTAGGTGAGCAGAACACACAGGATGAAGTGAATACTTTTGTGGAAAAAGTAAAAACAATTGCCGCGCAGCGCCGTTAAAGCGTAAAGAATTTTCCGGTTTGCTCGTTTAAGCAAACTTTTACAATACCGTCGGCTAATTTTTCAGCGGTGTGTAGCATCGTTTCTTCTTCACCCGGATGTGTCTTTTTACGAATAGGTAACAAGCTTGGCCCTGGAATAAAGACATTGCAATGAACTGAGGTCGAATCAAGCTCATCGGCTAATTGGCTTGAGAAACTTTCCAATGCTACTTTTGATACCCCATAACCACCCCAATAAGCCTTACTTTGGCGAGCGGATGAATCAGATATAAAGACAATGTTAGCGTGTTTAGACTGTTGCAATAATGGCAAACAAACCTTGTTTAATAAGAAGCAGGCATTCACATTAATTTGCATTGTGTTTTGCCATAGCTCAGCGGTTTGGCTATTGATTGGGCCAATGACACCAATCGTACATGCTGCATGGACTAACCCATCTAATCGCTTGAATTCATTGTAAATTGAATGAATTAGTTGAGCGTAATCCTCTTCTTTTTTTTGCTCTAAATCGAAAGGGATAATCGCAGGTGTTGGGTAACCCGCTTCTTCAATTTCATCATATAAACGATTTAAAACATCTTCTTTTCGCCCACTTAAAACAACCGTTGCTCCTTGCTTAGCTAAAGCCAGCGCGGCGATTCTACCTAAGCCGCCACTAGCGCCTGTTACAAGGTAAACGCAGTCTGCGAGTTGATTGGCTGAAATTTCAGCTGAAGGTAGAGGTGAGGTGTTATTCATCGTTTGAGTTATCTATTATTGAATGTTGACGAGCCGATTTTTCAATCGAATCAAGGTTGGGCATAGTTTTACGTGTTTCAATACCCAGTTCTTTAAATTTACGTGCGTTAGGAAATACTTGGCGTTCGAGCGAGCCAATGGCCTTATTATAGTGTTCTACGCTTTTATCTAGGCTGCTTCCAACTTTCACCATATGTTCTACAAAAGTGGCTAGGCGAGCATACATGCTTTCGCCTAATTGACGAATCTGCTCAGCATTTTCCGTGCTTGCTTGTTGCCGCCAACCAAATGCAATGGCACGTAGTAGGGCAACGAGGCTTGTGGGGGTCGCCAAAATAACATGTTGGGCTAAGGCGTCTTCTAACAAGTTATGATCCTGCTCAAGCGCGGCACTTAAAAACTGATCACCCGGAATAAATAAAACAACCAAGTCAGGGGTGTTTTCAAATTGCGCCCAGTACGATTTTTTAGACAGTTCTTTTACTCGCTCTCTAAGCTGTTTCGCATGTCGAATTAAGTGGGTTTTACGCTCACTATCAGTTTTTTGCTCAATAGCCGTTAAATAGGCATCCAGCGGTGTTTTGGCATCAACAACAATATCTCGCTGATCAGGCATACGAATGATCATGTCGGGGCGTAATATGCCATCATCGGTGTTTAATTGGGTTTGCTGGTCAAAATCGCAATGTTCTACTAAACCCGCTAATTCAACAAGGCGTTTTAGCGTCAATTCACCCCACTGCCCACGAACTTCAGGTCGTCTTAACGCCTGTACCAAATTACGAGTTTCCTGCTGTAACTCATTTTGGGTTTCGCTCATGTTTTGTAGAAACTGACTAATAGAGCCGTAGCTTTGCTGACGATCAGCTTCAAGTTTTTTTAGCTGCTGATCTGTTTGCTGAAGAATATTTTTAATGGGTGACAACATATCAGCAAATGCATGCTGTTTTTGGTCAAGGTTAGACTCTGCTTTTAACTGTTGCTGCTTAAAGTTTTCACGGGCTAATTTTAGAAACTCTTCATTATTGTTTTTTAATGCTTGTCCTGATAATGCGGAAAAACTATCGCGGAAGTGCTGCTGTTGTTTTTCATCATTTAGCGCTGATTTAGCTGCAATTTCTTGCTCTATTATAGCCCGCATTTTAGTGTGTTCAATTTCACTATTTAGCTTAGATAAACGCTTTAACATAATGATATAGCAGGAAATAAATCCAACAGTAATCCCGATTATAAAAATAGCACTTTTATTGTTAAGTATCTCGATCATTAAGTTTTCTAGGTCCAATGTGGATGCCTTAGTTTAATGATTTAAGTGCGTTAGATAAATTAATAGAACTATCAATAACCTGATCGGCACCCCATGTATTAATATCACTTGATGCGGGAATGTAACCAAATTCACAGGCAATTGTTTTAAGCCCAGCGAGCCTTCCTGCACGTATATCGCGCTCTGCATCACCAATATAGATACTATGCTCTGGAGAAACTGATAGCTGCTGACAAGCCAAGTAAATTGATTCAGGGTGCGGCTTTGGATTTTTGACTTGATCACCACAAACAATACAGCCAGCTCTGCTATACAAGCTCATTTGTTTTAACAAGGGCAGGGTAAGGTGCTCAGGTTTATTAGTAACAATGCCCCAAGGGATTTTTTTAGATTCTAAATGTGCTAGAGCATCTTCTAGACCATCAAATAAAACCGAGTGCTGAGCAATGTTTTGTTGGTAATGTTCAATTAGCTCATTTTTCAAGCTGAGCTGCTTTGTCGTTGTTAATGCCTCACCAAAAGCGAGTTTTATCAAAGCATCTGCGCCATTGGATACAATCGGTCTTATCTCAATATAATTTAATTCAACTTGTTGGTGCGAGCGTAAAACAGCATTTAATGCCGCTGCTAAATCTGGCGCTGTATCAACTAATGTTCCGTCTAGGTCGAACAAAACAGCCTTGATAGGCCATGTGCTTATTGCTTGAGACATGCAGTGTTAAGTATTGTCGTTAGCTTTTTGAAAGACACAAATATAATTAACACTAATATCATTCGTCATAGAGAATGATTGGTTTAGTGGGTTGTATTCAATGCCTCGACTATCAACTAAATTTAGATCCGCTTGGCGACACCATGCGGCCAGTTCAGAAGGTTTAATAAAACTAGCGTAATCATGCGTGCCTTTTGGCAACATACCTAAAACATATTCCGCACCAATAATTGATAACAAATATGACTTTGGGTTTCTGTTTAAGGTTGATAAAAAGACATAACCACCGGGTTTTACTAACTCAGCGCAAGCTTCAATAATAGCAACAGGGTCGGGAACGTGCTCAAGCATTTCCATGCAGGTTACATGTTCAAAACTGGCGGGTTGTTGGTTAGCTAGTTGCTCCACACTAATCACTTGATAATCAACATCGACGCCAGTATCTAAACTGTGTAGTTCAGCTACATCAATTAGCTCTTTGCCAAGGTCAATGCCTGTAACAACAGCACCTTTACTTGCCATTGATTCTGATAGTAATCCGCCACCACAGCCAACATCGAGAATTTTCTTACCTTTCAAGCCAATCGTTTTATCAATAAGCTGTAAGCGTAAAGGGTTTATCTGATGCAGGGTCTTAAAGTCGCCTTCTGGGTCCCACCAATGGGAGGCCATTGAGCTAAACTTTTCAATTTCTGCAGGGTTTACATTATCTGTTGTCTGATTCATAAGGCTATTTTACACCGCTTTTTTGGCTGGGTGATGAAACGGGTTTATTTTTCCTTGCCATTGCACCACAGAGGCAAGCAAAGCTGTTTCATCAAGCGTGGTGAGTCGTTGGTTTTCCATCAACTGTTTACCAGCCACCCATAAGTCTGTTATTTGTGATCGGTTCGCTGAATATATTAGAGTGGATACAACATCGTAAACGGGTTGAGTTTCAATACTGTTTAAATTGATTGCAAAGAAGTCAGCTTGCTTACCTATTTCTAATGATCCTATCGTGTCCTCAAGGCCTAAAGCCTTAGCCCCATTAATGGTTGCCATTCTTAATGCTTGATGTGCGGGTAGGGCATCGGCTTGCTTAGAAAGCCCTTTTGCTAACAGTGCCGCACTACGTATTTCACCCAACATATCAATATCATTATTACTGGCTGAACCATCAGTACCAATCGCCACATTAACCCCAGCTTTAAGGAGTTTAATAACGGGACAAAAACCACTGGCTAGTTTTAAGTTAGATTCAGGACAGTGCACCACATGAACGCCGTGTTCTACGAGTAGTTGAGTATCTTCATCGTTTAGCTCGGTCATATGGACGCTGATAAAGTCAGGCCCTAATAAGCCTAATTGATTTAAGCGGCTGATCGGCGTTTGCCCGTGTGTTGCGAGGGATTGTCTAACTTCATCAGCCGTTTCATGAACATGAATATGCATGGATAAATCCAGCTCATCCATTAACGGTTGAATTCTTTTTAGTGAATGATCCGATACGGTATATGGGGCATGCGGTGCGAAAGAAAAGTTGAGTAGGGGGTTACCGCTAAACTGATCACGAACAGCGAGGCCTTTACTGATGTATTCATCAAGATTTTTAGCCCAACGAGTTGGGAAATCAATCACTGGAATACCAATGTTAGCCCTTATACCCGACTGCGCGGCAACCGCCGCTGTTTGATCGATAAAGAAGTACATATCATTAAAACAGGTGGTGCCGCCTCGAATCATTTCTGCAATAGCCAGAGCAGAACCATCGTGAACAAACTGTGCATTAGCTAGTGCAGCTTCAGCAGGCCAAATATGTTCATTTAGCCATTCCTCCAGTGGAAGATCATCGGCTAGGCCTTTTAACAAACTCATTGCCGCGTGGGTATGTGCATTAATAAAGCCGGGCAGTAGTGCGTGATCGTTTAGTTCGATACAACGCTCAGCTTGGTATTTATCCGCCTCTTGCTGTGGCAAAATATCAATAATTTTATCGTGTTGAATAATCAAAGCATGATTTTCAAGTACGCTATTATCAGAGTCTACCGTTATAATCCAACGGGCATTAATTTGAAGGGTAATTTGCATAAAATGATTGATACAGAAATGTTGTTATATGATTCCATTCGTCCTGTTCGCTGGCAGGATAATGGCTTGTACTTATTAGATCAGCGAAAACTTCCTAACGAGGAAGTATATCTACATATAACAAGCACGCAAGCTCTGTATAAGGCAATAAAAGATATGGTAGTGCGCGGCGCGCCAGCGATTGGAATTGCCGCTGCATACGGCGCTGTTATTGCGGCAAAAGAATCAACACTCGATACCAATGTGGATTTTGTACAAGGCTTCAATACACGTTTAGACTTATTAGCCTCATCAAGACCTACCGCGATTAACTTATTTAATGCATTAAATGCCGCAAAACAAGTTGTTGTTAATAGTCCTGAACCTATCAACACACTACTAGCTTGGGCAAATCAATGGTTAGAGGATGATATTAATGCCAATAAAATAATGGGTGCACATGGTGCAAGTTGTTTTAAGCCAGGTAGCCGAGTGTTAACGCATTGTAATGCCGGCGCGCTGGCAACAGGCGGTTATGGAACAGCATTAGGCGTGATACGAGCAGGTTATCAACAAGGCTTGCTAGAGAGTATTTACAGTGCTGAAACGCGGCCTTGGAACCAAGGTTCACGTTTAAGTTTATGGGAATTTCAATATGAAAAGATCCCTGCTACCTTAATTGCCGATAGTGTTGCCGCATCACTTATGCAAAAGGGGTTAATAGATTGGGTAGTTGTGGGGGCTGATAGTATTTGTATGAATGGCGATATTGCCAATAAAATTGGTACTTATTCCTTAGCTGTTTTAGCCAAACATCATGGCGTTAAATTAATGGTAGCAGCACCAACAACAACCATTGATTTAAGCGCTGAATCAGGCGAGAGTATTGTTATTGAACAACGCTCAGCCAGTGAAATTTTACCAGCCAATTATGTTGATGGTATCGTTAATGCGCTAAACCCAGTATTTGATGTAACACCTGCGCACCTAATATCCGCAATTGTGACGGAAAAAGGGGTGATAGAATCGCCAGATGCCCGTAAAATGCAAG
>Ga0209826_1002990_pt1 | contig 10835 bp, 10 predicted proteins | sample GOMGulsemesocosm_5_FD_184637 | JGI IMG/M metagenome (GOLD analysis project Ga0209826, IMG submission 184637) | Methane-oxidizing microbial communities from mesocosms in the Gulf of Mexico - GOM15C Gulf of Mexico (SPAdes) (version 2) | ecosystem: Environmental > Aquatic > Marine > Cold seeps...
AAGCAGATGATCTTTTATTAGTTACTTCTGATGGTATTCACGATTTTTTAACCTCGGATAAAATTATTGAACTAATGTCGGCTAAAGGTTCATGTCAAACGCGTATTGAATCTTTAGTACAAGCTGCTTTTGATAATGGCAGTGATGACAATATTAGTGGTTCGTTGTGCCAAATAGCCTCATTACCTAATGAGAGTTTAAATGACTATAACTCAAAACTAACCCGTTTGCCTTTTCCTCCTCCGCTTGATAATGGTGTGATACTCGACGGCTATAAAGTGCTGAATGAATTTTTTGCTAGTAGCCGAAGTCAGCTTTATTTAGTGGAAGATACCGACACAGGTGAGCAGATGGTAATGAAAACACCCTCTGTTAACTTTGAAGAAGATACAGGCTATATTGACCGTTTTATTCAAGAAGAGTGGATTGGTAAACGCATTAACAGTGACCATGTGGTGAAAATAATCAAACAACAGCGACCTCGAACTTGTTTGTATTATTTAATGGAACAGGTTAAAGGGATTTCGTTAGACAAATGGATGGAACAAAACCACTTTCCTAAGCCTAAAGTAGCTTTTAGTCTTGTTGAACAAATAGCGCAAGGTTTGTCTGCTTTTCATAAAATGGAAACAATTCACCAAGATTTAAAACCAGGAAACATACTTGTTGATGAAAATAATAGAATTAAAGTTGTTGATTTTGGTTCAGTATTTGTTGCTGGCCTTGCCGAGGTATTTGTTCCGCTAGAACATGAAGGAGTTTTGGGAACTGCTACCTATTCAGATCCAAAATATTTACTTGGTAAAAATACTGGTGTTCAAGGTGATTTATATGCTTTAGCGACGATAACCTATGAAATCTTTACGGGTAAATTGCCTTATGGCAATAAAATAGAAGAATGCCAAACAGCTTTTGAATATGACCGTTTACGTTATATATCAGCTACTGAAGCTAACCCTATTATTCCAGTGTGGTTTGATCGTACTTTAGAGCGCGGTGTTAGTTTTGATCTTGAACAGCGCTACGATAATATTCCTGAATTTATTAAGGATCTGAAAAAACCTAACCCAAGTTATTTGTTAGATGATCCTAAAGTGACTAAAAATAAATCTCAGGTATTGTTTTGGCAATTACTCTCTGGTTTTTGGATCCTTATGTTGGTGTTAGTGGTAGCGTTGTTTACGAAAGGATAAATTAGTCATGCTTTTTAAATCGAGCTTTGAATTTATCTAAGTTGAGTAAAAACCAGCAATTAAGGCCAACCATTAAACCCACAAATGAAAATAACTGTAAGGTTAAATAGAACTCATTTCCTTGTGTGACAGGCCAAATAAGTAGCATAGGTATGTCTGCTACGAATATTGAGCCAAATGTTATAGTGAAAATGTTAACGCGTCGTCTTCTTTTTAGCATCCCCCAAAATTTTCCACCAATAAAAAACATGTAGATATAAGCAACGGGAATGGCTGCTAAAGTTAAACCGACAAATAGCCCGATAAAGTCCAATATGCCACTATCCATATTGAAGCCTGGCACATCTGAAATATAAGCATAAAAAGTAAATGCAAAGGGAGTTATTAGTGGCGCAAGCGCTAAGGCTTTATCTTCGGTCATCAGTAAAATACTCTTTCATCTTTATTAAAGGTTATACCAATCAGATCGCTTAGTTAATATGATTGATTAGTGCCAATTGAGTTGTTTGTCATTAATGAACGGCATAACCATCTTCTTTTATTAATTTCTGTGCTTTCTCAATATCTAATTGCTCAATAGGAGCGGCTAAATAATAGGGAAGCTCTACTGCTTTTTTACTTAATTTTATCATGTTGCCTTCTATCAAGCGTTCAATAACTGATTCAAGGGTGTCATCTAAACTTGTTGGTATTTGTTGGTATTGCTGACGCATAAAAGCAGTTAATTCTTCAAGTGTATGTTTGCCATCAGCAAGTGAAATAACCACGCCAAACCATTCTTCTAGTTCAGTGCTTTCTTGTGGGTTGTTAATATCAGCTAGAGCAATAATGCCGGCTTTGCGAGTGAATACTATTGTGCGATAAAAATATTGTGATTTGTCCAAAGCTATTCTCAAAGGGGATTTTATAATTTGATAATGATAACACATCTTAATCATATGAAGGCTGATCTAGAATAAAGGCATTTTATAAAAATGTTTTATAATGTTGTTTTGTTTTACCTTTTACTTTGGCATTTATGGCAACTTTTTTAACGCTACAACAAGCTAGAATAACTGCGAAAATAGCTTTTTTTGCCCTGTTTCTTTTTGCTCCATTATTAAATGTTTTTCGTTTTGATCTCGATTTGGGGCACTTTATCATTTTTGGTCAAGCATGGACTATAAGCATTGATTCTATTTTGCATGGTGGTGGGAATAGTATAGATGCTGCGATTAAAATATTCACTCGCGTTTTGCTTCCTGGTATGGCTTTTGTTGCAGTGAGTGGTTTATTGATTTGGAAATATGGCCGGATTTATTGTGGTTGGTTATGCCCACATTTCTCTGTGGTGGAAGTGATAAATGACTTAATGTTGAAAAAGCTTAACAGGGTGACAATATGGGAAAAAGCCAGTAAGCAAAGCAACGGTTTTTTGCCTAAATTTATGGTGTTTATTGCCGCGATAAGTATGGCATTTATCTGGGCTGTTGGTTTACTTAGTTATTTGCTTGATCCAACTATGTTACTGGTTGGTTTAGCTAATTTTGATTTAGATTTTGGTGCTAGTATTTTTATTACAGTTGCCACCTTACTCTTTACTGCCGACTTTATTTTTGCTCGTCATGTGTTTTGTAAATATGGCTGTGCATTGGGTTTGTTTCAAAGTTTAATTTGGATGGCAAATAATAAAGCTATGGTGATTAAATTTGATAGAGTACGTGCTAAGGCTTGTAGAGAATGTGAATCATATAATAAGCACAAACCTTGCGACCAAGCCTGCCCAATGCGATTGCCCACTAGAAACATGAAACGTGCTAAGTTTACTTGTACTCAGTGCGTACAGTGTGTGTCAGCTTGTAATGAAGTACAAAAAGATAATCCAGAAGGTGGTTTACTTAAATGGGTAAATGGAGATGAAGCCGTTAAAGTTGATAGACCGGCGAGTAAATATAAAAGTGAAGAGATAGAGATTAAAGGGGTTAAGTAGCTCGCAAAGCAATAAAAAACAGGGGCATTGCTGCCCCAGAGTAAACATGTTCCTTGTTTTTATGTTTAGTACATAGCTGAATAAATAGCTAAACCGTTCTGGTAGCTGTTGCTGGCGATATTAAAGAAGCTTTTCTAGCCGGATAAAGTACCGCCAATTGTCCAACAACAAGCAAGGTAACTACGCCAAAAAGCACTAATCCAATGTTAATAGGTGCTAAGTTAAATGTTTTCACTAGCCACATATTTAACGACACTGCGCCAATACAACCAATAACAATACCTAGGCTTGAAATTAACAAGTTTTCAACCATAAAATAGCGCATAATTTGCCAACGGGTTGCGCCTAAAGCGCGGCGAGTGCCAATTTGTTTAGTGCGTCTGTTAATGCTAAATATGGCCAAACCAACAATGCCAAAACCTGTGATAATGGTAAGGGTAATAACGACGGTGGTGAGTATTTTATTCGTGGCGTTATGTCTTTGGTAGCTACGTTCTCTGGTTTCTTCCATAGTACGCATTCTACGTATTATTCGACCTTTATCACTTTCGGCTAACATTTTTTCAATTTGTGGCATTAGTTGGTCGCGCGTTTCTGGCTCAGTACGAATGAATAAGCGGCTACCCTTACTTTCCATATGAAATGGTATTAACATACTGCGTTCAACACCATCCCAGCCATTCCATGGCGCTTGTAGTTGCTTTAAAATACCAATAATTTGTATGGTTTGGTTTTGAGAAATAAAAACTGTTTTGCCTAAGGCAGAGTTCCAATCATCAGGAAATAAGCTTAATGCTAAGGCTTTGGTAACAATAACTTTATTAGGCCAAGTTGATTGTCCTGACTTTCGCCATTGAATATCCGTATCTTTAAAGTTTTCGCCAGCAATTAACTCCAAACCAAGCGCATTAATAGCATGATCATCAACCATGTAAATTGCGGTACCAATGGTATCTTTATCTTCACCTGCTTCTGTTTGCACACCCGATGACCAACCACCACCGCTTAATGGTATGGCATTTATTTGAATAGCATCGACAACGCCAGGGGTGTTTCTTAAAGTGTTTAAGTCGGTTTGTAAGGCCGATTGAATATTATAATCTTGACCAAATATAGTGTTGGTTAAATAGAAGGTGTTTTCTTCGTCAACACCACTACTTCTAAGCATTTGCGTTTGTCTGTCTTGGATCATAAAAATGGCATTAACAATAATAGTCATGGTGAGTGCTATTTGTAAGGCAATCAGTAAAGCGCCAATTTTGTTGCGCATTAAAGCGCGAAGTATAAGTCCTGTTTCTAACATGCCAGATAACATAATAAACCTCCTATTGGTTCTTTAATTGTTGCGCAGGGGATATGTTGCAAGCACGCCACGTTGGATAAAGTCCAGCAATAATCGTACAAACAAGTGCCATAACAATGGCTAAAATCATCATAGGCATATCGAGCGTTGCCAAACCTTGCATATATTCTCCGTACAAACTTTCAATGCCGATTAACCCTAAAAATGATAAACCTAAACCCAGTAAACCTCCGGCAAAGCCAATACAGGCTGACTCAATAATGTATTGACTAAAGAGTGTTGCTTTACTTGCGCCTAATGCTTGGCGTAGGCCAATTTCAGGTGCTTTACCAAGAAATTTAGCTAGCAGTAAGCCAACAGTATTAAGTAAGCAAACGGTTAAAAACATGAAAGACATGGCCATTATCATTCGGGCATCATCAGCAACGACTTCTTGTTTTTCTAACCACTCCATTACATTGCTAAGGCGATTGTTTAGTGGCCTTTCAAAACGGCCGTATTGCTTTTGCTCTTCAACGTAAGCGTTTAGAAAAGTCATATAATCTTGTTTTTCTTGCTCATTTCTTAGCTCTACCCAAAATTGTGTCCAAATACACTCTCCAGCAAGAAATGCTGCCATACCATCACCACTAGGTTTCCAGCAGTTGGTATTACCTGAACGCCTGATTTTTTCTTCAGCAATCAAGCTAAAAGGAACAAATACATCTTCAGATTCATTAAAGGCGCCGGTGCTAATATCGTAAAACCTTGGCTTAGGTTGCCAATGGTCAATAACACCGATAACTTTAAAAATGTTGCTATCAAACTTAACTGTTTTACCTACAGAGTTTTCGCCGCCAAAAATTTGCTCATTAATTTTTTTGCTCAGAACTATCACCTGTTCCTTGCCAATATCGGCTTGTGCAGACCAAGATGAACCGTAAATAAATGGGACATCAAACATAACAAAAAAGTCGGCAGAATTTGCTCTAGCGGTAACGCTAATGGGCAGTAAATCTGCATCTTCAGGCTCTATTACGCCATAAGCTTGTGCTTGCACATTTTGACGAAATGCTTTGGTAGCTTTCATCAGGTTTGTTGAGTCGGTATAGGTCAATTGATCAGGCGGATTTACACCTTCATCAAAGGGTTCATTAACATCCCAACTATCAAGTTGTACGAAAAAAAGCTGTTCACTTTTATGTGGGATGGGGTTGGCCGACATTAAATAATTTACAGTGATGGTGGTCATTGCTGCGCCAATACCTAAACCAATGGCGCATACCATTACTAGGCTTAAGCCCCAGTGACGTATTATGCTGATCCAAGCGAGGCGTAAATAATAGGTAAACATCATTTCTCTCTTATCTTTTATTTTATTGGCTTTTAAGCGGTAGCTTGTTGATTAGCATTGTTAATGTGTAAATCTAGTTCACTCACACGACCATCCATTACTTGAATAGTGCGTGGTGAGCGCTGTGCTAATTGCGCGTCATGGGTCACCATAATAATGGTGGTGCCTTGCTTATTAATATCTTCTAATAAAGTCATAACGCCTTGCGCCATTTCGGAATCTAAATTCCCGGTAGGTTCATCGGCTAATAAGAAACGAGGATCAGTTGCTAATGCTCTAGCGATAGCAACACGTTGTTGTTGACCACCAGAAAGCTGGCTGGGTAAATGTTTCATTCTTGATGCTAGCCCTACACGCTCTAAGTTTTCTTCAATTCTTATTTTACGCTCTTTGGCATTAAAACCGCGATAGCGCAGTGGTACGTCGACATTATCGAATAAATTAAGATCAGGGATTAAATTAAAGCTTTGAAAAATAAAACCTATTTTGTGATTTCGCATGCGTGAACGGCCATTATCATTGAGCTTGCCTATGTCTTCACCGTCAAGGGTGAATTCACCACTGGTGTAGCCTTCTAGCAAACCAGCTATATTTAAAAAAGTCGTTTTACCAGAACCAGAAGGGCCAGTAACACTGACAAACTCACCGTCATTTACGGTTAAGTTAAAGTCTCTTAACGCATGGGTTTGTATGTCTACTGTTTGGAAAACTTTACTGACGTTTTTCATAATTAACATGTGATGTTCCTTGTTTTATGCTTATTTGTTAGTTGCTTAGCTATATTTATTTAGTTCAGTTTGTATTGTTGTCATCCTGAGTAGGTACGACAAGGATCTTCTTGAGTAAGATTCTTCATTCGCTTCACTCATTCTGGATGACAGTAACTTCAGGTACTTTCCTTAATTAAGCAGTACTTGTTGTGCAGAATTGAATAAGTCGGTATTTGAGATAATGATTTGATCGTTTTCTTTAAGACCGCTGAGTAATTCAATATGACTTAAGCTGCGTGCGCCAATAGATATAGGCGTTTTTTTTGCAATACCATCTTCAATTTTGTAGGCAAACTTACCGCCACTGCTATCAATAAACTGTCCGCGCTTTACTTGCAGCACATTGCTTTTATGTTCAAGAATTATTTGTGTGCTTAACCGTTGATTTTGGCGGAGTTTTTTCGGCGTTTCTTTAATAAAGCGCACTCGTCCAGTAACCTGATTGTTCAGTATTTCGGGGGAAATTGTTACTAGGCGAGCGCTAAACTTTTCCTGCTCAAAACTAATATCTACATCCATACCTATGGCTAAATCGTCGGCATAGCTTTCAGGAATATCTATTTCTACTTCAAAGTTACTTAGATCTACCACCATGAGAATAGGCTGGTTTTTAGATAAGAAGGTTTTGTTATTGCTACTTAAATTACCAACAATGCCGTTAACGGGTGAAGTGATAGTAAGCGCATCAACTTGGCGCTGAAGTTCTACAACATATAAATTTTGCTGATATAAATCTAGTGATATTGCTTTGCTTTCAAAGCTAAGGCTTTCACTGTTCAACATGGCATCTTGCACAGCATGCTTATAGAGAAGCTGTGCATTTTCAAGATCATCTTGAGATTTCTCAAAATCTATTTGATTAATCACACTCTTTTCATAACCCAAGTCAGAGCGCCTTTTTTCTCTTTTTGCTGTGGTTAACTTCACGTTGGCAAGATCTACCGCTTTTTGGTCAATGAGTTTTTGCTTTTTCGCTTGAATTTTTTGTCTCGCTAAACTTGATTGTAATTTTTCTAGAATAGCTTGCTGCTGAAATAATTGATTTGTTAACTCTGGGCTATCTAGTGTTGCTAGCACTTGCCCTTTATCAACTTCATGTCCAGCCTCTACGGCTAGCGTAATAGTGCCGTCGGCGGGGCTATAAACTGTTGGCCGAACCGCTGCGACAACTCTACCAAGTACGGAAATATCACGAATGAAATCGCCACGGGTGATAGTGGCAATTCGGACTCGTTCAAGTGAAACTGATTTTTGTGCTTGGCTCCAACGACTTGCTGCGGGTGCCACCTGCCAAATAATACCAACAAGCACGGTTAGGCTTATGGCAATGGTGAGTAATTTCTTTGGTTTGCTTTTTTGTGGTGCGATCGAGACATCTTGATCGCTAGTATCTTTAATCATAATTATTCCCCCGAATATTTATGATTAAGTGGTAACCTTTGTTGAAAAGGTTTAAATTAAAGTGAAATAAAGTTGATTTTTGTTAATTGGCGAAATCAATGTTTAAGAGGAATTGTTATGCGTACTGTCACTTTTGTTTTGTTAATCATTGTATCTATGAGTGTTTTTTCTAAAGAACATGTCGTTGAAATTTATAAAATGAAATTTGTTCCTACAGAGATAACAGTGGAGAAAGGAGATACAGTTATTTGGAAAAATGTTGAAAAACGCCAATATCACAGTGTTTGGTTTAAACAACTAGAAAAAGAAGAGCCTGATTATTTTTTTCCCGATGAAAGTTATCAACGCACTTTTAATGAAGCAGGTGAGTTTCCATACGAGTGTGGCCCACACCCTAGAATGAAGGGGGCGGTTATTGTAAAAAACATGTAATACCATTTGGATTAAGTTAGGTTAGTTAAACGTTGTGCTCAATTCTTTAATGGTATTGGCACTATTGCTCACGTCTAAACCTATCTTATCTACTTTTTCGGCTAAAAGAGTATTACTTGTTGAAATGCCATATATAGTCACAATGCTTTGGTTTATTTCATTGGCGACAACGCTTTGTTCTTCGGTTGCTGTTGCTACTTGTGCGGTCATATCACTAATCTCATCAATGTAGCTTACAATGTCTTGCATGGCTTGTTTTATATTGGATGAATCATTGCTACATTCATCCGCACTAATCTTACTGGTTAACATGATATCACTCCAATTTTTTAGAGTGCTTTGTAATTCAACAACGGATGATTGGATTTTACCTGTTGCATCTTGTGTTCTACTTGCTAAGGTTCTTACTTCATCGGCAACCACTGCGAAACCTCGACCTTGCTCTCCAGCACGGGCTGCTTCAATAGCCGCATTTAATGCAAGTAAATTGGTCTGGTCTGCAATAGATTGAATTTCAGACATTATTGTTGATATTTTATCTACATCATCGACTAAAGTGTTTGCGTTAGTGGCAGCATTTTCTACATCTAATGTTAGTGTTAAAATCTTAGCTTGACTTTGGTCTATTATATCAATGCTTTTATGACAGCCATCTTGAGCATTCACTACCTTGTCGTGGGTTTGTGTAGTATTTTGACTCACCTCTTGGATAGTGGCACTCATTTCTGTAATTGCAGTAGATAATTGATCTAAATGAGAGTTTTCTTCATTGATTCCTTCAAGCATTTCTTTTGATGTGATTTGTAAATCATTGGCTAAATGGACTAGTGATTCACCTGAATCCTTACTTCGGCCTAATATGGTTTTAACTTTAGAAGAATATAACTCAATAGGATATTTCATTGTGTTCGTTAAACCACTGCCTAAATATATATGCCTAGAAGGGCTATCAAATTGTTGTTTTCTTTTTTGAATATAATTAGGTAGAGTTATTATCTCCTCTGAGAAAAGAGTTAATAAAGTAGTAAATACAATAAATAAAATAATTAATGATGTTACTTCACCTACAAGTAACCAGCTTGCTATAAAAGCTATGGCGACAATACACCAAGCTATTATACGCTTTAAACTAATATTCTCATTAAAACTACTTGGTGATTTTCCGTTGTTTAGGTTGTCATAAAATTGTTGTGCTTTTGTCTTTTGCTCGTATGTTGGTTTTGATCTTACTGATTGATAACCAGTAATCACTTTATTTTCATATAGAGGGGTGACATAAGCATCAACCCAATAATAGCCGCCATCTTTACAGCGGTTTTTTACCATGCCTCGCCATGAATCACCACGCTTTAGTTTAGTCCATAAGTCTCCAAACGCTGCCTTGGGCATATTAGGATGACGAACAACATTATGATGTTGTCCTATTAACTCATCCAAGGTATAACCGGCAACACGGCAAAAAGCTTCATTCGCGTAAGTAATACGTCCTTCAAGGTCTGTTGTTGAAACGAGTTGCTCAGACTCTAAAAATTCCTTTTCATTATGGGTTACACTGTTCATTTAAAAGCCCTTGTCCTGTATGTAAAAATAAAAGCACAAATATAAGTAAAGCACAGTTATGAATAAAAACCATCTTTATACGTTGTTTACTTCTATAAAAACCAGGGTGCTACTTTTTCATTCCTGAGATGGGAGTTTACGTTATATGGGATAAACTGTTTTTTAAATTAAATCAGCGCGTTATTTTTGATATGGCGCAATAATTATTAACTTTTCGACACATTCTATTACAACTCCCAATAAACTTGATTTCTATCAAACTATTGCTCTCGTTATGTAGGCTATCATTTAAATGGTTATTAATATAAGTGACTAATGCAAACACGTAATATAACACTAACGCATGAATTTTATAATTCAATTAGGGGGAATACCCATGTCAGAGAACTTTACTAAAGGCATGGCAAGGAATATTTATTACGGAGGAAGTGTTTTCTTCTTCTTAATATTCTTAGCTTTGACTTTTCACACTGTAAAAGAAATGCCCAAACGGGATAATCGAGAAAATATTACCGAGGCAGTAGCAAATGGTAAACATTTGTGGGAAAAAAATAACTGTATCGGCTGTCATACGTTAATTGGTGAAGGCGCATATTTTGCACCTGAGCTAGGTAATGTTTATATTCGCCGTGGCGGTGAAGCAGGTTTTAAAGCTTTTTTAAATGGCTGGATGAAAGCTCAACCATTAAACATTCCAGGTCGTCGTCAAATGCCACAATTCAACTTAACTGATCAAGAGATTGATGATTTAGCTGAATTCTTAAAGTGGACGTCAGAGCTTGATACTAATAACTGGCCACCGAACATAGAAGGGTAACTGATGAATACTTTAAAATATCAATCACAAGCGGTAGCAAAGCCTTATTTTATTTTT
>Ga0209826_1002992_pt1 | contig 10834 bp, 7 predicted proteins | sample GOMGulsemesocosm_5_FD_184637 | JGI IMG/M metagenome (GOLD analysis project Ga0209826, IMG submission 184637) | Methane-oxidizing microbial communities from mesocosms in the Gulf of Mexico - GOM15C Gulf of Mexico (SPAdes) (version 2) | ecosystem: Environmental > Aquatic > Marine > Cold seeps...
TTGGCGTCGATATTAATCGTGTCTTCGGTTTTTTGTTCAGTGGCTGGTGATGCCACTGGAGTATTTTCTGAAGCCTCTGAAGTTACTGGCGGCGTTATTGACCGGATTGGGTGTTGGGCTGTACTCGCGCTGGGTTCTTCTTTGTTTGGGGTGTCGACGTCTGTAGTGTGCAGCTCGGACCCTGGCTCCGGCGCGGTGGCTCTTGCCAGCGGAGTGATGTAATCACCGGCGTATTGTTTGTGACGCAGAAGCGAGATTTCTTTTTCCAGCCGCCCGACCTTTTGTTCGAGTTCACGGCTCTTAAAGAAGGCGGCCCAGCCCAATAGGGCCCCAATACCGAGTGCCAAAGCAAAAATAACGGAAATGAAGATGGTGGTCTTCCTTGTTCTGAATGCGTGTGGGCGATCACAAAAGGTTATTGAACGCGGCTTTTACGCTCCTGTAAACCGTGGAAGGGGAGCGAGAGTGCGGCAAGGCATGGCGTGCTTGTACAGGATATTTATTTTTAATGAAGGCCCCCGCTGAGCGCTACCGCCATTTTTCAGAGGCGCCCGAGCTCGGCTGTTTTTCAATGGAGAGTCTTGGCGGATCGACCAATCTCGCCGAGGTGTTCGCTGACCAGTGTTAACAGCCCGTTCTTGTCGGTGAGGTTAAACGGTGCCGGCAGTTTTTGAAAGGCTTCGAGCTGCACCAGTGGCGGCAGGTTGTGGTCTTTATTGGCGAGCGCGATGCTGTGATAAAGCGCCAGATTTATGATGTCGCTTATATTCAGTGCGGCAAGGGTGTTGTTGGTTGATGTGTGTGGTTGCCAGTCCCCACAGTGTTTAATGACATCCGTGTAGTGGTTACCGAGGCTCCACTTTTTTAAAATGATACTGCCGAGCGACTTGCTGTATTGGCGACAGAGGCTGTAGTAGGTTTTTAGGTCGGGGGTGTTCGCAACTTCGGTGAGCGCCGAGAGTATGGCAAGGGTGCCGACTTCGCTGAGTAGACTGGCGACCAAAGCTTCATCGGCTGGGTTGATGCCGAGCTTGCGGGCGAGAAAAAGACTCATCGCGGCTTTTACCGTTTGGCGTTTCCAGGCCACGTTAAAGAGTTTTTTTAGTTTTGGGTTCTGGATGATAAATAAGCTTTTGATGCTGTGCAGCATGACGAGGTTATCGACACAGGGAATGCCCAATAAACGAATGGCGTCGTCCAGGCTTTTGGGCGGCTGTTGGGTGCGATAGATTGGACTGCTGGCGTAGCGCATGACTTGCACGACGAGGCTGGGGTCGCGGGCAATAAGACCGCTGAGCCGTGGGATGGTGATGTTGGCATCGCCAGAGGCCTTGCGGATTTGCATGGTGAGTGCGGGCAGGCTGGGTAAACGCTCGTCGCCCTGCATGATTTGGTCAATGGTGGTGCGGTAGATCGCGTATTCGGCGATGGATGCCATGCTGGTTATTGCCTTGCGCTTGAGTGGTCCGCATAAAAATTGACGGTTCGTTGAGCCTAGTGCAGCTTGCTGTGACAGGCCAGTTATAACCCGCTTCGTTGATGTTTGTTACAGGTAACGGCAAACTCATATTTTCACTGGGCACCCTGTTTTTCTAGTCTCCTGCCGTCCTTTTTTATGTGCTATCACACTTTTTATCCGTGCATAAAAAAGGCCCCATCTTTTACGATGGGGCCTTTGAGTTGGCCGTGTGCTTCGCTCAGCGTGTTACATGCTGAAGTTGTAGCGCAGGCTGGCACCAATGGAGCGCTCATCAATCACGCTTACCTGACGGTAGCCTGTTGGGGAATTAATCAGGCCTGCTGTTTCTTCTGCGAACTTGGAGTTCTCGGCGACCTTGTTGAGTAGGTTCTTAGACCAGAGGCTCAGCTCCCAGTCTTGATCCTTACTGCGAATACCCGCGAACACATCGATTACACCGTAAGAGCCAGTGCGACCTGCAGAGCCCGGAATGTTAGGCGCTTGGGTCCAGCCGTTGTACTGGTAAAAACCACGTAAAAAGGCGTCGACTTCATTCAGTGATAGGGTGTATTCGCTGCTGGCGGTGAAGCTCCAGTTGGGGTTGTCGCCAACGCGTTGACCGCCCAGTTCACAGCTGCTGTACAGCTGGCCAGGTGTAACAGCGCCGTCATTACAGGGGCCTGTTTCGCCGTCGACAAACTTAAAGTCGTTGTAACCCATCGCAACGCTGGCCTGCCAGTTCTCGGCAATCAGACCGGTCACCTCAATATCGACACCCTGAGAGATGGCGTCGACATTGGCAACGACATTATCCGTAAAAGAACTGCCGGAATCGAGCAGTGGCATTTCTTTAAAGTAGTTTTGATACTCGTTTAGTTGCTGATAGTAAACGGACGCATTCAGCTGCACGCGGCCTTCTAGCAGGGTGGTTTTAACCCCCATTTCAAAGGCCGTGGTGTCCTCTTCATTGAACAGCAGCTGGTCTGCGTGCTCAACGATGCGCGGGTTAAGCGCCGAGGCGTTGAGGCGGTAGCTGACGTCCAGTGAGGTGTAGACCATGGTCTCATCGTTGAGGTGGTGCAGGTACTTCAGGCCGCCGGTAAAGGCATCGGCAATACCGTCTTGTATTTCCACCAGAGTGGCCAAGCGCTGGCCCTGAATGGACGTATTAGCCGCTTGGCCATTGATGTCTGGTGTGGCGGCGCAGAGTGCGCCCGACGTGTACAGGCAGTCCAGGTAAGCGGTATTCCCGTTACTTATTTCACTGGCGCCGAGGGTGTAGCCTTGACCGGCGTATTGATAGGTAATGTCTGAGCGGCGAGAGCGGTTATAGCGCACACCTACCTGCAGTTCAGACACGTCGCTCAGCTCGATACGGTTGTGGGTGAAGTAGCCGAACTGTTCTGTCTCGAGGAAAACGTCAACGTTGGTTTGTACCGCGCCGTTATTAGGCTGTAAGTCTGCAATGCTGAGCACGTGGTTGTTGGATTTGGAGAAGAAGATACCCGCTGTGTACTGCCACCAGGAGTCGTCGTTGCGGTCAACACGCAATTCACTGGAGTAGCTGTAGGTATCGCCGTCGGTGCCCAATGAGTGGAAGGCCGTGTCGTTATCCAGCCCCAGTCTGTCGTAGGTCTGCAGTATGGAGTTGGTGATGCTGGCATCATTGCTGGTGTAGTTGGCCAGATCCCGGTCCTGGCGATCCAGCAGCTCGGTGGAGCTGTAGGAGGTCAGGTAGGTGATGTCGTGGTTGCCGATCTCGTGCCAGTTCATTTGCAAGGTCGCGATTTCGGTCTGCATTTCCACCGCGTGGCGGTTGGCCATCATGCCTTTGTTGTCGGTGAGGTTGAGCTTGCCGAGGTAGCCGTCGCCGGCCATCTGGAAGGTGTCGCGTGTGCTCAGCTCCATGTATTCATAGCGAGCAACGGCGTCGAAGGTGTCGCTTGGCTCCCAGGCAAGGGTGATGCGTCCGGCTTCTACATTACTGGTGTCTTGCTCTCCGCTGAGCAGGTCGCTGTTGCCGCCGGCTTCGTTGGAGTCGTAGATGCCCGCTATGCGTACGGCCAGTGTGTCTGACAGTGGCAAGCTTATTCCGAACTCACCAATCTTGGTGCCGTCGTCGGCAAATGTAGTTTTAATCTGGCCTTCTATGCCATCGAAAGACGGGGCTTTGGTGTGCAGCTGAATGGCGCCGCCCGGTGAGGTTTTACCCTGCAGGGTGCCCTGTGGGCCGCGCAAAACTTCGAGGCGCTCAACGTCAAACATGGAGCTGAAGAAGGCGACCGAGCTGTAGGGCGCATCGTTCCAATAGGTGTCCACTGACTCTACAGCGGCTGACTGGCGGCTGTAGGTGAGACCGCGCAAGCTGATAGAGGTGTTGGTGGCGTTGGTCTGCTTCATGACCAGACCCGGTACCATCTTGGCGGCGTCTTTAAAGTTGGTCACACCGTTTTCGGTCAGCGAGTCACCGCTGACGGCGGCCAGCGAGGCGGCGATATCTTGCAGGTTCTCAGCACGTTTCTGCGCGGTAACGATGATCTCTTCCAGTACCAGGCCTTCGGCGTAGCTGTGCGAACCAGCCAGCAGTGACGCGGTGGCGGCAATCGACATAAAGAGCTTTGAGCGACTAAACAGGCGCGGGGCGAAATTTGTCATGGTTTGTTCTCCGTGATTATTATTATGCTCTAGATCACACAACGAGCAGGTCGTGCTGAGTTACCAAGTTTATTGTTTTTTTTCCTTGGCACTTTTAAACGGTTCCCTAAGCTCAATGCTATCGAGCCGGGTATAAGACAGGGCCTTTTATTTTGGTACGCTGGTGCTTGTGGGCATCGCGCTCTGGCCTCTAATCGTGAAGAGACACAATCAGTCTTGTGTCCGATTATAGGGGCCAGTAATTCAATAGGGCAAGTACTTCACTTGATACTTTACACTTAAGTCGTGGTGGTGGTGCGAGAGTAAAAAATGACTATCAGGTTATTGCTTGTTGCGCTACCTCAGTACTGGGTAAGTCAGCGTGGTTTGTGCGGGGTGGCTGAGGGGGGTGTAATGAACTCTGAAAATGAGACGTGATGAAACCGACCGAACACACCGAGTGATCAGTCAGTAGCGGAGGCGGGGTTGTTGGTGATTTTTTGCTCGGGCAGCGAGGCTGTTAGCGCAGCATGACGGGGATCAGCAGTGAGTGCAGGGTTACTCGCAGCTCTTGTTCGGTGTTCATAAAGTGGCTGGGCAGGGTTAGGTAGGAGAGCAGTATGCGGTAGATCCACTCGGTCATGATTTCTGGGCGGACTTTGTCTTGCAGTATTTTCAACTCGACCGAGGGCCGAATGAAATTTTCCAGCATGTGATCCACAAGGTCGCGAATGGCGTTCGACTCCCATATGACTCGGCGGGCTTCTGTGTCGTCATCGGACGCCAGTACGGCATTGATCAGCGGGTTTTTGGGGATTTCTTGCAGGGAGATGATCAGGCCTTCGACCAGTGTGTCGGCGGGGGTATCAAAGTGTTCCAGCGAGCGGGTGATGTCGTCGCCTAGGTCGATGAGCTCTTGTTTGATGACGGCGACGAGTAGGTCGTCCTTGCTTGAAAAATAGCGATAGAGTGTTGAGCGGGCAACCCCGGCGGTTTGTGCGACTTCTTTCATGCCGGTACTGCTGATGCTATCGGTGAGATAGCAGCGCTTGGCGGCCTCGATGATTTGCAGGCTTGGGTCGCGGCTGGGTTGTTTGGCCATGGTGAAACGGTTGCCTAGTGGTGTGGCTGACGGAGTTAATAGGCCGCTATGTTCGCTTAAAACGGCCCTCGCTGGCAATGCTCAAAGCGCTCAAACTGGCACCTGAGCCCCATCTATCTGGTTTATTGGCTAGAAAATCATGGGTTGTGTAGAGAAATATGCTTAAAAGATCATCACCAATAAGAAGATGAGCAGCGCGCTGATGCCCACGAATTTATAAATCCCTCGCTTGCTTAGCCCAGGCTTACGCTTGAGAGACTCTTCCTGTATCAGTCGAGCCATGAGCGCGTCGGCGTCCCCATGCCCCAACCTCCCAGCTTGTGCTAGCCCAGCGCTGGCCTGATCCTGCGCTGTCTTGGCGGCTGGCGGCTTTGTTTGAAGAGCATGTTGCATGGCCTTTGGCGAGCGGACGCGCTCTTGTTTTATCGCTTCCAGTAGGTACAGCAGCTCTGTTCGCTCAGCTTTGGGGAGGTGGTTGAATGTCGCTGGGTTGTCGGCATTCAGGCAATAATCTTTGCCTTTGATGATGACCGTGATAGTCGGGCGTTGAGGGGGCATGGGCTCTCTTTCAATCGTCGAATGAGCGTGGTTCGATAGGTGCTAAGTTGACAATAGCTTACACAGTCGCGCGGTGAGTCTTCAACGCCATGGTTGTGCTGGCGTGTGAATAAGCGGTGCACTGCTCACCTCTGTTGTTTCTGAGTTTGGTTTGGCCGGGTTTAGTCCGGCTGGACTATTGGGGTGGAAAGATTGTATTTGGTTGACTAACTTGGCTATTAAAGTCAATGAAAGCTATTTAGGATAAAGTTCTGTGATCTTCAGTGACAGGTGTTAGGACGATGCCGAGCGTGTTAAATCAGCGTCAACAACACAGTGCCGAACGCCGCGAACAAGTCTTGGCGGCGGCAACTGAGGTGTTTGGAGCCGAGGGCTTTCGAGCGGCCAGGGTCGATGATATTGCGGCCAGGGCCGGTGTCTCGAAGGGCTTGGTGTATGTCTTCTTCAAGCACAAGCGCGGCCTGTTTGACGCGGCATTAAAACAAGAGTTGCTTGAGTGGATGCAGGCGACGGCACAGTTTGCTGCGGGCAGTGATAACCCATTGTTGGGCCTTGAGCGGTTGTTTACCGGGGTCTTCTCAGTGCTGCAAGACAAACCGTTACTCAAGGCGGCCCTGGCTGGGGACCCGTCAGAGTTGGGGCGCTACCTGCCGGTGTTGCGGCGTCTAAATGGCCGCCGCCGTCGGCAGGTGGTTGCGCTCTTGGAGGAGGGGGTGAGCAGTGGGGTCTTTCGCCCAGGGCTCGATGTCCTGTGTACCGCTGACATCCTTGACAGCTTGCACCGCAGTTACATTTTACGAGCACTTGAAGCACCCCATGATCCGCAGTTTGGTGACTTGGTTTTTGATGATGCCTACGTTAAACAGCTCGGTGATTTTATCGCCTGCGCCGTAAAAGCCTAAGGGTTATTGGCGGCGGATAATGTTTTTACTAATTATAAGGAATGCCCATGTTGGATTTTTTTAGCTTGGAGAGTTTGCTCTCCGCCGACACCTATCAAACATTGTTATGGATAGGTTTTGCCTATGTTGTGCTGGTGGTCATAGGCGGACTTTTTGCGCCGTCACCCTACGGCCGTTTTTCATCAGGCTCTATGGGTTTTAACTTTTCACCGCGTTTTGGTTGGTTCTTAATGGAACTGCCCGCCACCATCAGTTTTGTGTTCTTTTATTTTCAGGGGCAAAACAGCATGGAGACGGTGCCGTTACTCTTCTTGGGTATCTGGTGTATGCACTACGCCAACCGCGGTTTTATCTTTCCCTTCTTGATTCGTGCGGCCAAGGGTGCGCGGGGTTCATTCAGTTTGATGGTGGTGGTGGCCGGTTGGTCTGTGACCACCCTGCACGGCTATCTTAATGCGGTATTTATTTCGCACTTGTCTGAGCATTTGACCAACGAATGGTTAACCGATCCGCGCTTTCTGATCGGCATGGCTATTTACCTGTTTGGCTTTTTGATGAATATTCACAGCGATGGCATCATTCGCAACCTGCGCTCTAAAGAAGAGGTGGCGCGTGGTGATAAGGTGTATCGCATCCCGCAGGGCGGCTTGTTTAAATATGTATCCTCACCCAGCTACCTCACCGAGATCATTTCCTTCCTGGGTTTTGCCATTGCCACCTGGAGCCTGGGTGCTGTGTTTGTCCTGCTGATCAGTGCGGCTAACTTGATTCCACGTGCGTTTCAAACACACCGTTGGTACCAGGAGAAGTTCCCAGAAGAATACCCTGCGGACCGCAAGGTGTTGATCCCTTACATTCTCTAAGTAGCCAGTTAACTGGTTAGGACGACGAGACTATTTTACCTGATAAGAAGGCAATATTATGTTGGATCTAGAAGCAATCGAATTGATTAAACAGCTCAAGGCGCGTTACTTTCGCTTTATGGATATGGGTGACCTGGAAGGTTTGATGGCCACATTCTCTGACGATGCCGAGGTGGACTTTAATAGCCCTACCTATGAGATTAACCATAAGGGTCAAGCTGACGTCAGTGAGTTTTATGCCTCAACCTTTAGCAAGCGAAAGTTCGGTATGCATACGGGCCACCACCCAGAGATTACCGTTACGGGTGATACGGCGACGGGCCTGTGGTACCTGCATGATATTTTTGTCAGCTTGGATGACGGTATCGAGGTGGAAGGCAGCGCTCTCTATAAAGATCGTTACGAGAAGATCAATGGCGAGTGGAAAATTGTCTATACCGGTTACGAGCGATTATTAGAAAAAGTCAGCATGATACCGGAATCGACGCACGTCACGGGCTGCCCGATTAAGTAATGCTTGATTGCGGCATGTGCATATAAAAAGTGCATAAAAGTATGATCACAAAAAAGGGGCAGGCTATTAATAGCCTGCCCCTTTTTTGTCGTGCTGCGACGTTTACACGTGGCTTAACGCATTAACCTCTAGCTCTTGCTCGAGTGGCTCGGTTTCCTTGGCCAGTAGCAGGTAAACACTGGGCAGTAGAAACAAGGTGAAGAGGGTGCCAATGGCCATACCTGCTACCAGGATAATACCAATGCTGTTACGTGCTTCGGCGCCTGCACCGGAAACCAATACCAAAGGCAGGTGACCGAGAACGGTAGCCGCGGTGGTCATGAGTACCGGACGTAAACGTGTTTGTGATGCCTCGGATATTGCTGCCATTTTGGCCACGCCCTTGAGCTGCAGTTCGTGGGCAAATTCGGTAATAAGAATACCGTTCTTGGCGATCAAGCCGATCAGCGTGACAAAGCCAATTTGCGAGTAGATGTTGATGGTCGTCAGGCTTAAGAAGGTAAACACCAGTGCGCCCGATAAAGCCAGGGGCACAGATCCAAGCAATACCACCAGTGGTAAACGGACGCTATTGAACTGTACCACCAGCGCCAGATAGACAACCGCCAGCGCCATGCTCAAGACCGACACCATGCTGTTACCTTCTGTGCGCAGCTGGCGGGAAACACCGGCGTAGTCGATGTTGTAGCTCTTGGGCAAGATCTCTTGCGCGGCTTTCTCCAGAGTCGTGAGGGCCTGGTCGTTGGTGACATGCGGCAAGGTGGCTCCAAAGATTCGGAAGGACTTCTGCTGGTTGAATTTACCTAAAATTCGCGGTGCGGTTTCTGTCTGCAGTTGGGCGACTGAGCGCAGGGGTATCAGTGAGCCATCCGGGGTTTTCAGTTGCAGGTCCAGCAGCGCTTCGGGGTTTTCCCGCGCGTAGTGCTCGACCATAGGGATGACCCGGTAGGCCTTGCCGTCGGCGTTGAAGCGATTGCTGTCCTGCTCGGCGATCAGAGCCGACAGCTGACGGCTGACGTCCTCTACCTTCATGCCGAGGTCGGCGATGCGCTCGTGATCAAAGTGTACACGGACCTGCGGCAGGTTTACTTCGAGGTCGGTGTCGACAAACATAAACTGGCCGCTGCTGTAGCCGACCTGCAGTAATTGCTGAGCGTACTCCTGCATGGCTTCGTAGCTGTCATTGCCCTGCACTACCAGCTCAATATCAAAGTTGCCCGCCGTGGGCAGCGATGAAGAGAGGACCGGCAAAACTTTCAGCCCCGAGATGCCCGAGAGCTGGCCGAACAGCTTGGGCAGGGTCTCCTGTACTTTTTCATCGCGCTCCGAAAAGTCCACAAACTCAATGCCGCCAAAGCCGCCATTGGGGGTAACCACCTGCCAGGTCATTTTATAACCAGGGGTGCCGCTGACCAGGTTAATCACCTTATCCATGTAGTGGTTGGTGTAACTTAAGGACGCCTCGGGCGGCGCTTCAATAATGATGTTAATGCTGTTCTGGTCTTCAATCGGCGCCAGCTCTTTCGACGAAAAAAGGAAGAAGGGCACCATCAACAGCGACAGGAATACGCCGGCGGCGAGAATCTGATTGCGCCAGGCAAAGCTGCCCTCGAGCAATGTAGCGTAGCGAGATTTTAACACGTCAAAGTAGTGGTTTACGCGTTTGGTCATCGGCGCTTCATGGCCTTCATCGGATATGACGTAGGCGCTCATGATCGGCGAGAGGGTCACGGCCACCACGCCGGACATCACCACGGCAATGGCCAGGGTAAAGGCAAATTCCTGGAACAGGGCGCCGCTTAAACCGCCGACAAAACCAATCGGTGTGTAGACCGCGGCCAAGGTAAACGTCATGGCGATGATGGGGCGCAGCAGCTCGCGCGAGCTCACCAGTGCGGCTTCCATGCGGCTGCGACCTTCGTGTATGTGGCGTGAGACATTTTCCACCACGACAATCGCATCATCGACCACCAGACCCACCGATAACACGATGGCCAGCACGGTGAGCAGGTTGAGGCTGAAACCCATCAGCAGCATGGCGGCGACGCTGCCGAGAATCGAAATAGGAATGGTGACCAGTGGCACCAGCGCGGTGCGAAAGGAGCCCATCAATGCGAGTACCACTATGCCGACCAGTAACACGGTCTCGAGCAGGGTAATAAAAATCTCACGCAGGGCGTTGCGCATATACAGGGTGCCGTCATAGCCGGTGTTGATCGTGAGACCATCGGGCAACTGTGCATTGATAGTGTCCAGGCGTTTGTAGAGCTCATCGCCTATGGCAATCTCATTGGCGCCAGGCAGAGGCCAGACGGAGAGGTAGGTGATGTTGTCGTTGTCGTAACGGGCGTCAACGCTGCCGCGCTCCTCTCCGAGTTCGACACGGGCGATGTCCTGCAGACGAATCAAACCGCCATCGAGTTCTCGCACGATCAGTTGTTGAAACTCTGCCACATTGCGCAGGGTGGCGTTGCTCAGCAGGTTGATTTGTTGTTGCTGGTTTTCTGTTTTACCCACCGCGGCGATGATGTTGTTGCTTTGCAGTGCGGCCAAGACTTCATCGGCGCCAAGTTCCAGCGCCGCCAGCTTCATGGGGTCTAGCCATATACGCATGGCGGGAAAGCGGCCGCCTTCAAAGCCGATTTTTTGCACGCCTTTAATCGAGGCCAGTTGCGGGTTCACTTGGCGCTGGAGGAAATTGGTCAGCTCCGCGCGGCTCCAGTTTTCATTCTGAACATCGAGGTAGAAGAGCGCCGAGGGTCGGTCGGCACGCTGTACCTCGATGGCGGGGTCTTCTGCGCC
>Ga0209826_1002995_pt1 | contig 10831 bp, 6 predicted proteins | sample GOMGulsemesocosm_5_FD_184637 | JGI IMG/M metagenome (GOLD analysis project Ga0209826, IMG submission 184637) | Methane-oxidizing microbial communities from mesocosms in the Gulf of Mexico - GOM15C Gulf of Mexico (SPAdes) (version 2) | ecosystem: Environmental > Aquatic > Marine > Cold seeps...
ATGCTATTGCAGGTAAGATCGTTAAAACGGGACGACAACTTTTTATAAACATGAAAGAAAAACACCGTATTTTACTTGAAGCAGTGCTTTCGAGAATAAGAATGATCGAGCCTATGCTTATTTAAATGAAAAACAACACTCTGTCCTCGCTCTACAGGATAAATCCGTTTAAAAAACGGTTACTGTGGGGTGCAGAACGTAAAAATTATCGATTACTAAGAATAGCGAGTAAAAATTGACTGAATAATCATACGATGCTGCCTAACTGAGTAAAAAAGTTGATATTTAAAATATCAAAATCAACGTTGGGGCTCTATGTGTGAATTCGGGACTTAATTTAAATTTGACAACATATTTTGATCATTCAGTTAAGTTGATAATACTGAGTTTGGATTTATATTCTTATAGGCGGCTAAAAAATGATCTACAGTCAGGAAGTACTTTACACATATCTTACGAAAGGATTTTCAAATAACCAGTCAGACCGTTTTAACAAAAAACATCGAATCCCCCTTCCTTCTTTATGTTATTTCCTTAACCTACTTTTATTATTGGTTATTTTCATTGTAGGAGGGATGATTCCAAGCAATGCAGGGGCTTCAGGTCTCTTTGTTTTTGGGCCTGAATCATTTGCACGTAACTCTGGAAGTCCTATTGTTGTTCAACGTGTTTTTAATCCCACTAATTCATTATTGCCTTATACGCTAAAAATAACTAATGGTGGTTTAGAGGATGGCATGACAACCACAGAGTATGTTTCTAGTTCACAGATCTATCTGAATGGAGCGCTGATTATAGGGACAAGTAACTTTAATCAGAATGTTCAGAGTTTAAGTTTTCCCGTTATTTTACAAGCGAGTAATACCTTAACTGTTGAACTACGTGGAAAGCCAGGGGGACAACTTTCTATTGAAATTTCAAAAGATCAGAATACCCCGCCAACAGCAAATTCAGGTGCAGATCAAACTGTATTTGTTGGTGATACCGTTCAATTAGCGGGTAATGGCTCTACTGATATTGATGGTGATCCGATTACTTTTTTATGGCAACTTATTGAAGCACCCACACAAAGTCAAACGATACTTAATAATGAGACAAGCATTAATCCCAGCATATATATTGATAAAGCAGGACGTTATACAGTAGATTTAGTCGTTAACGATGGCTTTGAAGATAGTGTCGCCGACCCGGTTGTTATTGATACTCAGAACTCAGCTCCCGTAGCCGATGCGGGGACTGATCAATCAGGGTTTGTTAATAGTATTATTACCTTTGATGGGAGTCAATCTCATGATGTCGATGATGATTTATTGAACTATCAATGGCGATTGGTTGATCAACCGGTTGATAGTCAATCGGTATTACAGAGTGCCAACTCAATTTTGACTGGTTTAACCATTGATCAGCCAGGACATTATATTGCCGAACTGGTTGTTAATGATGGCACCCTGGACAGTACGCCAGACCTGGTTGCTATCGACACTCTAAATTCCGCTCCTGTTGCAGTGACAGGGTTGGAGCAAAATGCTTTTGTCGGTAATGAAGTGATTTTAGATGGTATTGGCTCCTTTGATGCCGATGGTGATAGCTTATCTTATCATTGGTCAATATTAAATAAGCCTGCAGGAAGTATAGCGGCTTTATTAGATGCAGGTTTGGTTCAAAGTCGTTTTTTCCCTGATGTAGCGGGATTATACGTTGTGCAGTTGATTGTTCAGGATCTGGAATTATCCAGCGAACCCAAAACCACCACGGTGACCGTAACAGTAAAGCCAGTCAATCAGTATCCTGTTATTTTATCCATGCCCAACACGACAGGCGTAACGGGTGAAATTTATGCTTATGCCGTTAATGCACAGGATCAGGATGGGGATAGCCTTGACTATCAGTTAGTTGCATCACCTGTGAATATGACTATTGATAGTTTAGGATTGCTTGAGTGGACACCTCAAACACCTGGCGTTTATGCCATTATCATTAAAGTCACTGATGGCCAGGGAGGGCATATTGAACAGTCTTTTTCAGTTGATATTACTGACCCAGTCGATGATGGTCTGCCACCAGACCCCGTAACCGTAGCTTCTCCTCATAATTCCACAGAATTTACTTCTCTGATCGATTCAACGGCTTTCTTGTATAGCGGAAACGACCCCATTCAAACTGGAGTAAGCTCTGGAACCATTGAGGCTAGCCGCGTAGCTATCATTCGAGGGAAAGTCGAAAATAATAGTAACCTGCCGCTCACAGGTGTCACCATCAAAATAAAAGAGCATCCAGAATTTGGACAGACCTTAAGCAGAGCCGATGGGGCATTTGATATGGTCGTTAACGGCGGAGGTTTATTAACTGTTAACTATACAAAAGAGGGCTATTTACCCGTACAGCGTAAAGTCCAAACACCCTGGAAAGATTTTTCTCGTGTAGAAACCATCATCATGATACCGCTGGATGAAAGAGCAACTGTGATTGACCTGGTTAATAGCACCGCTGACTTTCAAGTCGCACAAGGCAGTATCAGTACGGATGTAGATGGTAGTCGCCAAGCGACCGTACTCTTTCCACAGGGCACCACCGCTACCATGACCTTGCCTGATGGTACCATGCAGGCACTAACGAGCATGACCTTTAGAGCCACTGAATATACAGTGGGTAAAAATGGTCCCAAAAGAATGCCCGGCCCGTTACCCCCCTACCAGTGGCTATACCTATGCAGTAGAACTGAGTGTAGATGAAGCAATAGCCGTTGGCGCTGACACGGTGACTTTCAATAAAAAAGTACCTTTTTATGTCGATAACTTTTTAAACTTTCCGGTAGGAGAGGTTGTGCCAGTTGGGTTTTATGATAAATCAAAAGCCGCCTGGATACCTTCACAGAATGGTAAAGTGATTAAAATTGTCAGCATTACCAATGGAATGGCAAATTTGGATGTTACGGGTGATGATGTTGCGGATTCTGGCACAGTTATTACAAGCCTTGGTATCACTCCTGAAGAACAAGCTCAATTAGCAACGCTATACACAGTAGGTAAAAGTTTATGGCGAGTTCAAATAGAACATTTAACCCCTTGGGATTGTAATTGGCCGTTTGGACCACCTCAAGATGCTGTTTTCCCTCCAAATAAAGATAAAGAGAAACTCCCTGACGATCCATGTAAAGAATCGGGTTGTGTTATTCAAGTAGAAAGCCAAGTGTTAGGAGAAGATTATCAGATCACCGGCTCAGCGTTTAGCTTGCATTATCGAAGTGACAGAGTTTCTGGGAGAACAACGGGTAGAGCAATCACCATTCCTCTAAGCGAAGATAGCATTCCAGCCAGTTTAAAAAAGATTAAATTAACTATAAATATTGCAGGGCAAACATTTATTGAAGAATTTGCAGCACAAGCCAACCAAGAAAAAATATTTTTCTGGAATGGACTGGATGCTTTTGGTCGACAAATATCAACGGCAAAAGCTGATATAAAGGTTGAGTATCACTATCAAGTACAATTCTATGCGGCATGGTCTGACTTTTCGGCTAGTTTTGCCATAGCTGGCAATAGTACAGGAGCTGTTATCGGTACGCGAGGTAGCTCTACAATCAGTACAGTGAGTACCTGGCAAAAAGTACTGGTTTCTAGTAGACATCCTATTCCCAATGCATATCTTGGTGGATTAACATTAAGTAACCACCATACTTATGAGCCAGTGAATGGACTTTTCTTATCTGGAAACGGAGATTCTCGTAGGAGTGATGAAGCGGGTCTTGTTGTAGAAAAAATAGATACAGGCACTGGCACTGGTTTTTCTTACCTGGATAGTGATGATGCCGGTAATATTATTGTAAGTATGAATAACCACATTGTGAAAATTTTAGTGGATGGCACGATAACCACTGTTGCTGGCACGGGTATAGCAGGTTTCAATGGTGATAATGGACGTGCGATAGATGCTCAAATTAATGGGGTGAAAGGAATAGCAGTTGATGCTGAAGGGGTTATTTATTTTTCTGACAGTCAAAACCACCGAATTCGTAAAATATCACCTGAAGGGATTATTTCAACGATTGCAGGTACGGGTATTCAAGGTTCTTCTGGTGATGGAGGCGAAGGCGTTTTGGCTCAAATTGGAAATATCGAAGATATTGAAGTAGACAGAGCGGGTAATATTTATTTTGCTGAATTTGACACCAACAGAGTTCGCCGAATATCTGTCGAAGGAATTATTTCAACTGTCGCAGGTACAGGTGATCAAGATTCGTCAGGCGATGGCGGCTTAGCGACTGCCGCCAAACTTAGCCGACCTATGGGCCTCGCTATTGATTCTACCGACGTGCTTTATATTACTGAATATTATGGACATCGTATCCGTCGCGTTACGCCTGATGGAATAATTGAAACGGTTGCAGGGAATGGAAGTTCTGTTCATTCTGGCGATGGAGAGCTGGCTATTAATGCGGCAACACCCTGGCCTAGTGATGTTGAGATTGATCGGAACGGGGGTATTTATATCAGTGGGAAAGGATATAATAATACGGGGCGAGTTCGACGCATATTTAATGGGGTAATAAACAATGTAGCTGGCAAAATTGAATGGTCGGCACCCTATGGAAAAGAGGGGGATCTAGCTACTGAGTTTAGATTGTACCCCAGTGTTTACTTTACGCTAACTCCAAATAGCCATTTAATATTATCTGATGGTATAAACCGAATTCTTCAAGTTAAGCCTGCTGGCTTCAGTTCTATTCGTAATACCTATATTTTGAAAGATGGAGGTAATCTGCATACTTTTGATTTAAAAGGAAGGCATCTTGAAACGCTAGATGCTTTAACTAACCAAACGATTTACAGTTTTTCTTATGAATCTAATGGCTATTTAAGCATTATCACCGATATTGATGGAGATATAACGGCTATAGAAAGGTTAAGCGATGGAACTCCCGTAGCCATTATTGCACCTGATGGTGAACGTACAGAAATTACTCTGGATGAAAACGGTTACGCCAAAGCATTAAGTAATCCAGCTGGAGAGCTTTATCAAATGAGCTACCTGGAAGGCGGTTTGCTGGATATCTATACTGACCCCAATGGCAATATCTATGATTACGACTATGATGTAGAAGGTCGATTAATTAATGATAAATCCCCTACTGGCTCAGGATGGGAACTGGCAATAACAGAACAAACCAATGATAGTCGGACAGTCACTAAGACCAGTAAAGAAGGCCGAAGAACAACTTACAAGTCTGAAACCCTACCAACAGAAAACTTTAGGCGCACCATAACCAAACCCGACGGAACAGTGACCATTTCAGTTGAAAATGCCAAGGGTGAAACTTTTACAACAGCAGCGGATGGCACTATCTCTAGACTAGTGGAAGGGCCTGATCCACGCTTTGGCATGCAAGCCCCCCAACCTAAAGCAATAATAGTAAGCGTACCAGGTGGATTAAGTTCATCCACCACATTTACCCGTGATGTCACACTCTCTGACTCGGCTGATCAATTAAGTTTGACTCAACAGATAGATAGAGCGACAAGAAATGGCAAAACAAGTACATCAGTTTATGATGCAACAACAAAAACCATCATCAGTACCAGTGCCCAAGGTAGAACAGGTAGCGCAAAACTTGATGCCAAAGGCCGTCCAGTAGAAAACCAGGTCACCGGCTTAAACGCAGTAAACACAGAATATGATAATCGAGGCAGAACAAAGGGTATATCAACAGGCAGTGGCGCAGATTTAAGAGAAAGTCTATACAGCTACTATCAAACAGGTACCATGAAAGGATACTTGGAGAGCATAACTGACGCATTAGGCCAAACATCCAGCTTTAAATATGACTTGTCAGGCAGAATAACGCAACAAACACTACCCGATGCGCGTCAAATCAAATTTCAATATGATTTCAATGGAAATCTAACGCGTCTAATCCCTGATGGAAGACCTGCTCACGACTTTGACTATGATGGCCTAGATCAGGAAAAAGAATACCTTCCACCTGAATTATTTGGTATAGCCAACCCTAAAACAAGCTATAGCTATAATAAAGATAAGCAATTAACCCTGATTACCCGTCCTGATGGAAATACCATTACGCCCGTTTATAACCAGGATACGGGGAAATTAGAAAGCCTAATAACAGCACAAGGCCAAACAGATTATACCTATGATATAAGCAGTGGAAAATTAAACACAATAACCACAGCAGATAACCAGCAGTTAAATTATAGCTATGATGGATTTTTACCTAAGAGCACGGAATGGACGGGTGACATCAGCGGCATCATAAGCCAAAACTATAATAATGATTTTAATCTAATCAGCCAAAGTATTAATGGGGCGCATGAAATAGCTTATAGCTATGATGACGACCAATTACTCACTGAAGCAGGTCGTTTAGTGCTCAGTCGAGAAATACAAAAAGGGGGACTGCTGAATGGATCATCAATAGATCAAGTGCGTTCAATACGCCAACACAATGCATATGCAGAGCTTGTTGATGAACAGTTTTCTCAGTTAGGTGAGGTAAACGCTTCAATAGATAAAACCAGTGGAACCAGCGATACCTTACATATGACGGGAAGGCTGGAAAATGCATCTAAAATTGTTATCAATGCGGAAGAATTTTCCGTTGCAGCGGATGGTCTACTCTCCGTAGATATCCCTTTAAACTTTGGTAACAATACTCTTCAAGTTGAGGCTTATAGTGGGTTGGGTCAATTAGAAAAATATACTCAGAGCTTTAATTACTATAGATACCGTCCTCAAAGTGGTGTTAGCCGCCCTAAAGTTATTGCTATATCAGTGCTGGGGGATGTTTTTTTTCAAGATGAAAACCAAGGCTTTATGCACCTTAAGGCTGGTGAAAAAATCGCTGAACAACTTCAGTGGTTACAGAATGTAACCGATGTTGTGATGGATAATAACCAAAATGGCTACACTTTAAAAAACAATCAACTCTGGCGCTACGATGGCAACAGCAATCAGATGATGATTGATTTTTCTGTGCAAAATTTGATAGTTCAAGATATTGATATCGCAGCAAATAACACGCTTTATGTTGTAGCCGATAAAAAGATATGGCAAGTTGATACCAATGCACAGCTAAGTCTTTATGCAACCTTACCCGCAGATGCCTCTGACAATCTGATGCTTGATGTATCTGATTACGGTGTTATGGTCGGTAACAGAGGTTTAGGTATAAGTCGTGCAGGCAGTATAGAGGGTACAGGGAGCCCTTTCTACAGGGTAACAGCAACCAGTATAGAGGCTGTTAATTTATTCTACACCCCCGTTTTTGGAGTGTTTGAAGATGCGGCAATGGATAATGCTGGACGACTCTGTGTTTCTTATTATGATGCAAGATATGGTGGGGAAGTAACATCATTAACTTGTATGCAGTTGAATGGTACAGTAGAAGAATATTCCGAACGCCCAAATTCAATCGAGTTTGATGTAACGGACACTTTGTATTATGGCGACTACGATAATATTTATCGTCAAAATGAATCAAATGGCCTGTTAAGTGAAGAGTTGCTGACACAAGTGACGTTGACCTTGCAGGGGAGATTGGAATACAGCCTTTTTCAAACCCACTATCAACATGATAAATTAGGGCGCATAGCAAGTAAAACAGAAAATTCAGACAGCCATGCTTACCAGTATGATCTAACAGGCCGATTAATTCAGGTTAAAAAGAATGGAGCCATTACAGAAACCTACGGCTACGACAGCAACAATAACCGTACTCATAAAAATGGCACACAAATCGCCAGTTATGACGAGCAAGATCGTCTGCTTACATACAACAGCAATAGCTACAGCTACACAGAAAATGGAGAGCTGAAAACCAAAACCAACAATGGAACCATCACAAACTACAGCTACGATACACAAAGTAACCTAAGACAGGTTACTTTGCCAGGCGACATCATTGTAGACTATCTTATCGACGGTCAAAACCGTAGAATAGGTAAAAAAGTTAATGGACAGCTAAAACAGGGCTTTCTCTATAAAGATCAGCTAAACCCCATAGCCGAGTTAAACGCAAACAATGATGTAGTCACTCGTTTTGTGTATGCAGAGAAAAGCCATGTGCCGAGCTATTTGATCAAGATAGATCCTGGTACGCAAATAGAGACCACTTACCGAGTTATTAGTGACCATCTGGGCAGTCCACGACTCATCGTCAACACAGCCGATGGCAGTATTGCACAGAAAATGGACTATGATACCTGGGGCAATGTGATTCATGACAGCAACCCTGGTTTTCAGCCTTTTGGCTTTGCTGGGGGGATTTATGATTTGCATACCCAACTTGTCAGATTTGGAGCGAGGGATTATGATGCGGAAGTTGGACGATGGATAAGTAAAGACCCTATTCGGTTTGAAGGAGGGGACTCCAATCTTTATGCTTATGTTGGCAATGATCCTGTTAATTTTATTGATCCGAGTGGGTTATGTCCAATTGACTGGTTTGCTGTTTTAGATGCTATTGCCGATGCATTAATACTGTTTGATATTGCCAATAGCTTTGTTAGCCCTACGCCTGATGTTGGGTTGATTGGGCTGGGGATTAAGGCGGCTCTTAAAAAAGCTACAAAGAGGACAGACAAGATAGATGATGGATTAAAGGCTATTGATAAATTCTTTGGTGGTAAGAAGCCGGATGTAGTTACAAATAAGGCGGGAGACAAGATTTTTATGACAAAGGATAAGAAGGTGAGGTTTGACATTAAGAATTCACATGGCGATAAGCCTCATGTTCATTTTGAAAAAAAGGTGGGTAACAAGTGGAAGGATGCCTTTGATCAACACCGAATTTACCCAAAAAAATAGGCGGGCATAAAAATGCGATTTAAGAAATTAGTATCTTATAGGGATGATAAAAAGTTCATAATAGATGAGGATTTGCCAAAGGTGGGTGCGTATCTTTACATTTATGACGGTGATAATTGTATTTTTGATTGCTTGCAAGACAGTATTGAGATCTGTAAGGCAATAGCTTTAGATGAATACAATGTACCTCTTGAAAGTTGGAAAAATAGTGATAGTTAGTTGCCACAAAGGGGGGAGCGCCAAATGCACAGCAAGCATCTAATCTAAAACGGTTCCAGCGCGGTAGGTTGCGACAATAGGGTCAGACAATAGGGTCAGGTCCCGAATTGCGAATTCTTGAGTCTGCTATTAATGACGCTCATTGTACTCTTGATTAAAAGCATTTTCTCAATTCGGGACCTGACCCCAATGTCATGTGACCCCAATGTCATGACCCCAATGTCATTAAAACCCTTTCCACTCGGTAGGTACAAAGCCGCCTTTCTAATTCCCTTGGGTGCAAATAAAACCTTGGGTGAATATGGTTGGGAATTTGAAATTAAATACTTTACTGTAGATATACTTAGTTTTCTAATTGGAATATTAGGTCTTGTGTTAGAAGAAAGCTATTTAGGTATTGATAAATATATTGGTGTAGGTATTCAAGCTTCAGTAATTCATAACGATGAAGGAAAAATTGAACATGTTAGCTTTCAAATTTATGGTGATAATAAAAAAAGATTGGAAGAAGCATTTATTTCAAGTGATTTAGAAAATAGTTGCGAGTTATTTTTTCCTGATTAATCTGTTGCCACAAAGAGTGCAGGGAAGCCGTTACTAGGTAAGAACCCAACACTTGGGAAAAACAAAATTCGGGTAAATACCGAACTTGATGGTGGAGCTGCTACGGCTAAGAGCATTTTCCGTAATCAAACCAAGGGGCAGAAAGTTACTCAAGAAGCTCTTGGCCCGAAAGGTGGGGTTAGGAGGTCTACCGATGATGGTACGGCGATTAGGATCTATAACCAACCAATGGGGTCAGACTCGATTGATGTTGGGATATATGATATGCTCTTGTCATTAATTAGGATAATTAAGTTAAGGCAGTAGAAAAAAATGGCAAGGCACCCACGATTTGTACTTGAGGGACAACCACAACATGTTATTCAACGAGGGAATAATCGAGATATTATTTTTGTGGCCGATGAGGATTATCAGTATTATCTAAAAAAGTTGAAAGATGCTTGTAAAAAATATGGCTGTGAATTGCATGCTTATATTTTAATGACGAATCATGTTCATTTATTGATAACGCCCTATTCAAAAAATGGGATTGGGAAAGTGATGCAATATATTGGTCGATATTATGTGCAATATTTTAATCACCAATATCAACGCACGGGGACATTATGGGAAGGGCGGTATAAAGCAACGGTGCTTGATAGTGAGAGCTATTTATTAACGTGCAGTCGGTATATTGAATTAAACCCAGTCAGGGCAGGAATGGTTGGAAACCCTGCAGATTATCCATGGTCGAGTTATCATTACAATGCATTAGGAAAGAAAGATAGTTTACTCAGTTCACATGTTGTGTATAAGTCTTTAGGGAAAGACGATGTGAGTCGTTAGATGCATTATTATGGATTATTTGAAAATCATATTGCTAAAGCAGATATGGATGATATTCGGGAGGCGACAAACAAAGCTTGGGTACTTGGTAATGATCGGTTTAAGGTAAAAATTGAACAATTAATAGATCGGCAAATTCAAGCAAAACCGAGAGGTGGTGATAGAAAATCTGAAATATTTAAGAAAAAAGGCAACATCAATCGAGTCTGACCCCATTGAATAGACCCCATTGAATAGACCCCATTGAATATGTCGTGATAACGGCATAAAGGCAGGTATTCGTTATACCTTAACTCAAGATAATGTACATGATTTTCCAGCCATGCTTAAGTTAATGGATGATGAGGATATAGATAAATTTTATTTATCACATTTAAATTATGGTGGACGAGGCAATAAAAAC
>Ga0209826_1002996_pt1 | contig 10829 bp, 13 predicted proteins | sample GOMGulsemesocosm_5_FD_184637 | JGI IMG/M metagenome (GOLD analysis project Ga0209826, IMG submission 184637) | Methane-oxidizing microbial communities from mesocosms in the Gulf of Mexico - GOM15C Gulf of Mexico (SPAdes) (version 2) | ecosystem: Environmental > Aquatic > Marine > Cold seeps...
GGACGGCACCAAGATGATCTCCGCGTCGCTAAGCACCCGTCCTAAAAGTGGAAACTCACTATCATAGCAAGTCAGCACCCCGATTTTCCCTAACGCGGCTTCAAACAGCTTTAGCGGACCACCTGGGATCACATCCCAATTGTCACGCTCCGAGCGGGTCATGATTTGCTTGTCCTGATGATCGCGCGCCCCGGTCGGACTGTAGAATTCGGCACGGTTCACGGGCCTTGCCAACCCACAGTTCACGGGCGCCGAAGCACCAAGGATATAGACCCCGTGTTCGGCTGCTAGCCGCAGGTGCAGGGCTGCGACCTCCTCCATTCGGTCCGAAACGGCATGAATTGAACGTTCCAGATCCGCCGCCACAGCTGCGCCATCCAGTGTCGACAGCTCCATTGCTGCATATTCGGGAAACACCAAAAGATCTGCCCCCTGCCCGGCAGCATCAGCAACCCACGAGGCGATTTTGCCTTCATACTGCGCCCAGCTGTCCAACCAATCGAGCGGATAAGCGGCGGTGGCAATTTTCATGAGCGTCCTCTCAGAAACGTTGAAGGTGATCTAAAGGCAAGGCCAGAAAAACATCGCCACCACCTACTACTGCAACACAGAACAAAATACGCGTTACGCCTGTGCGGGGGGGCCCCATCGGTCTGTCAGATGCAGAATGATCTGATCACGGGTCTGTCGATAGCTGTCCAATTTGGTAGCGCGGCTTTCTCCCACCCCGGTAGGATCCGTAATCGGCCAAAATTCCACCTCCAGATGGAAAAAGCGGGTCAGCTCCAACGCCCGGCGCTGGCTGGCGGGGGACAGCGCCACCACCAGATCAAATGATGACAGATCGTCACCCCAGCGCTCCATTTCATCAAAAGAGCGCGATCGATGGCGCGACAGCTCAACACCAATCTCTTGGCACACAGAAATAGAAAATCCGTCAATCTCCATGTCTGTCCTGACCCCGGCTGATTGCACATAGGTGCCGGTGCCGTAGAATTTTTTCATAATGCCTTCGGCCATCGGCGAACGCACCGAGTTGTGGTCACAACAAAACAACACCGATTGCGGCAACTCTCTCAACCCGTCAGCCCCCGAAATGCAGCACGCAGATCAGCGTGAACAAACGGCGGGCCGTGTCGGTATCGATCTCGGCTTTGCCGACCAGCCGCTCTTGCAGCACCCGGCTGCCTTCGTTGTGGATACCACGGCGCGCCATGTCGATGGTTTCGATCTGGCCCGGTGGCAGCGTCTTAACTGCGGTAAAATAGCTTTCGCAGATCTGGTAGTAATCTTTGACCACCTGTCGGAACGGCGACAACGACAGGTGAAACTCCGCCGCTTTGCCGCCGGTCTCGGCGATCACATCAAAAACCAGCCGCTTGTCCCGGATTGCCAGTCCCAGATGATACGGGCCCTGTGGCACTTCGCGATCATCGCGCAGGGGCAGTTGAAACGAGTTTTCCTCAATCAAATCAAAAATCGCCACCCGGCGTTCTTGCTCAATCTCAGGTGTCGGCGGTGGCAGGTTGCGGTCGTCCAACTCAATATGGCTAATGCGGTTCATTATCTTTGGTCTCACTGCACAGAGGCGTCGTCTAAGGGGTATCGCAACCTGCTGGCCGGGGCAATGCGCGGTTTTAGCGGCGCCCTGAAAGCGAACAAATGGGTTTTCCGCCAAACCATCGTCAAAAACCCATTTATGCCTCCGGCGGGGATATTTTTGGCCAGATGAAGTAACGGATCCTTAACCAAGACCGCTGAGCCTAACTTGGCGGTACAGGCGGGGACGCCGATGGCCGCGCCAGGTGAAGCTCCTCGGTCGCTCCGGGGAGCGGATCCCCTTGTTCATCTGGCCAAAAATATCCCGGGGTGAATTGGCCATAGGCCAAGAGGGGCAGCGCCCCTAATCAATTGTTTAACGCGTCGAGCCGGGCGCGCACCGACAGCCCATGCGCTTCAAGACCTTCACTGCTTGCTAGGGCTTCAGCGGCTGGCCCAATGGCGCGCAGAGCCGCCGGGGTCATTTGGCTGAGCGTCGTGCGTTTGAGGAAATCCATCACCGACAACCCGGAGGAAAATCGCGCCGAGCGAGCGGTGGGTAGCACGTGATTGGGCCCGCCAACATAATCGCCGATGGCCTCGGGGGTATATTGGCCCAGAAAAATGGCCCCTGCGTGCACGGTTTTGAGGCTCAGAGCCTCCGGGTCAGCAACACACAGTTCCAGGTGCTCTGGAGCGATGCGATTGGACAGGGTGGCGGCCTGATCCAGGTCTGCCACGGTGATCACCGCACCATAATCGCGCCAGCTAGGCCCGGCGATGGCGCGCCGTTGCAGGGTTTGCAGCCGCTTGGCCACTGCGTCCGCGACTGCGCGACCAAACTGTGTATCATCAGTGATCAGGATCGACTGGGCGCTTTCATCGTGTTCGGCCTGGGACAGCAGGTCCAGCGCGATCCAGTCCGGGTTATTGTCCTTGTCGGCAATCACCAGAATTTCCGAGGGACCAGCAATCATGTCGATCCCGACTTTACCAAACACCCGGCGCTTGGCTGCGGCAACAAAGGCATTGCCGGGGCCCGTGATCTTATCCACTGCGGCTATGGTATCGGTGCCATAGGCCAGTGCGGCAATCGCTTGCGCACCGCCGATGCGATAAATCTCGTCCACCCCTGCGATCCGGGCCGCCAGCAGCACCAGCGGGTTAATCTGCCCGCCCGGCGTGGGCACCGTGATCGCCAGCCGCTGAACCCCGGCAACCTTGGCCGGAATAGCGTTCATCAAAACTGAGGAGGGATAAGTGGCCAACCCACCCGGCACATAAAGGCCAGCAGCAGATACTGGAGACCAGCGCCAGCCAAGGGTGGCACCCGCCGCATCGGTCCAACTGTCATCGCTTGGCATCTGCCGGAGGTGATAGGCGCGGATGCGCTCGGCCGCCAGTTCCAGTGCGGCGCGATCATCCGCTGTCACCAGGGCGATGGCAGCGTCAATTTCTTCGACAGAGAACGCCATACTCTTCGGGGTGAGATCCAGGCGATCAAACTTGGAGGTCAGCTCGATTACTGCCGCATCACCACGGGCGCGCACATCAGCGATGATATCGGCCACCACCGCATCCACATCCGGACTGTCCTCACGTTTGGCGCCCAGAAGCGCGGTGAATTCAGCCTCAAAATCAGGCGCGGTGGCATCAAGAAACTGCGGCATCGGGCTCTCCTTTGGGCGCTGAATAGCGGTCTAGGTGCCTCGGCTCAAGCAAATAGGTCCAACTAGTCGCTGTGCCCCGGCACCTTACCCGATGGGGCCTGATAGGGACGGGTGACATCGCGCAGTGAAACCTCGAGCGCCTCGACCGACAACCGAAGCACCCCATCACCCGCCAATGTCAGCAAGACATGACCGGCACCGTCCTTTGCAGGTTCAAAGCTGACTTCGAGCAGCGACAGGATGACGTCACGGTCACTGCGGTCGACGCCCTGCGACGACACTGACAACACGTTGTCGATGACCAGCAGCGATTGCACCCTCTCATAGGCGCGGCCGCGGGCCTTGGCAGTGTCGCTGTCCTCCCAGCGAAACCGGTTCAGCAGCAGGGCAAAGCGGTGCCGACCGGACTGCCACCGCATCTCGGTGATCGGGAACACCGCATCCTGTGCCAGGGACGATATGACCTGCAAATCCTCGCCCGACAAAGCGCCAAGGTTCAGCGGCGCTTCGCCGCCGTCTTCAAATGTTGCGTCGGCCATTATTGCCCCTTGATCCGTTCAATTTTGGCACCAACGCCAGACAGCTTGCCCACCACGTGCTCATAGCCACGATCCAGATGGTAGACCCGGCTGACCACTGTTTCACCTTCGGCTGCCAAGCCGGCCAGAATCAGCGAGACCGAGGCGCGCAGGTCGGTGGCCATCACCGGGGCCCCTTTCAGACGGTCCACTCCGGTCACCGTGGCGGTGCCACCGTGCACGTCAATCTGCGCCCCCATGCGGATCAGTTCTGGCGCGTGCATGAACCGGTTTTCAAAAATCTTCTCCTCCAACACCGATGTCCCCTCGGCGGTGCACAACAGGGCCATCATCTGCGCCTGCAGGTCAGTGGGAAAACCGGGGAACGGTTCGGTGGTGATATTCACCGCCTGTATTGGTCCGTTGCGGCGCGCGACCTTCAACCCCTTATCGGTTTCTTCCACCGAGATCCCAGCCGCGTCCAGTTTCTCGCAGAATGCGGCGACCAGATTAAGACGACCGCCCAGCAATTCGACCTCGCCACCGCAGATCGCCGGGGCCAGCATATAGGTGCCCAGCTCGATCCGGTCGGTGACAACCGGGTGCGTGGCACCGTGCAACCGGTCGACCCCCTGAACGGTAATGGTCGATGTGCCGTCGCCCTCGATCTGCGCCCCCATCTTGCGCAGGCAATCCGCCAGATCGACGATTTCCGGCTCGCGCGCGGCGTTGTTGATGACCGTTGTGCCCTTGGCCAAAGTCGCCGCCATCAGCACATTTTCAGTCGCCCCAACGGAAACCAGCGGGAAATCGACAGTACCGCCTTTTAGCCCCCCCGGAGCCTTGGCGTGTATATAGCCGTCTTTCAGGTCCAATTCGGCGCCCAGCGACTCTAGAGCCTTGAGATGCAGATCAACCGGACGGGCCCCAATGGCGCAGCCGCCGGGCAGTGACACCACCGCGTGACCGTCGCGTGCCAGCATCGGCCCCAACACAAGTATAGAGGCCCGCATCTTGCGCACGATGTCATAATCGGCAGTGTGATTGTGGATGTCGTGACTGGACATTGCCAGAACTTTACCATCCTGCATCGAGGTAACCTCGGCGCCCAGCGACTGCAGCAGCTCGGTCATGGTTTTGATGTCGCTAAGCCGGGGCGCGTTGGTCAGGGTCAGCGGCTCTTCGCTGAGCAGCGTCGCTGGCATCAGTGTCAGGCATGCGTTTTTGGCGCCTGCGATTGGGATCTGGCCATTCAGTTCGCCGCCACCAGTTACTAAAATTGAATCCATCTGCCGTTATCCTTCCGACTTGCCTGTCTTGTCACTGCCGCTGTTTGCACGCGCCTTGGCCTGGGCTTTACGCCGCGCCATATTCGCCTTCAATGCAACCTTTAGCCGGTCCTCGCGTGAGGGGGAACTGCTGCTGCTCTTGGGTGTTTTCTTGTCTGCCATATACCCTGTGTAACTTAGTGTGAAAAAACCGTCCAGATTACCCTTGCGCAGTTCTGCAATTGATCCTAAAAGCCCCTTCACTGGCGCTGCTGAAGCCCAAAGGGAAATCACTCTTTGATGCGGGGGCTGCAACGGTAACTTAGATGGCTGAAATACATGGGGTTTCCAGACCCCTGCGGCAATCAGGTTTAGTCTGGAAAAGGTTAGCTGTGGTAGCTCAGTGGTAGAGCACACCCTTGGTAAGGGTGAGGTCGGGAGTTCGATCCTCCCTCACAGCACCATTTCACACTTTTGATTGCCAATCCCACCTAACACCCTGAAGGGTATGGTGGTTTTTATAGTTCGATACACCCCCTCAGGGGTAAACGTCAGTGGTTGTGAAAACACTAACCTAAGCACAGTTTGACGTACGGCATAGCTTCCATTTTGATATATATTCCAAGGCCTTGAGAGAAGTTTAAGTGCGAGTTCAATACATTCTTCAAACCTCCCCACATTTGGAAGCGGTTCCCCCGCTTTCTCTACTAGAGCGATTTTCTCCCGTTCCAGCTTTTCTATCTTAGATTCTAAAGCCTTGAGGACGGTCTGGCTTTCAGTTTCCAAGATGCGATCAACGAGTTTTAGAATATCCTTATCAGCAGTGTCCACCTGACGCCGCCACTCTTCTCGTTCAGTTTGCACGAGCTCAAGGCGTCCGTTCCAAGCATCTTTGAACATTGCGACGGCTAGATCGACCAACTGCTGACTTGGTTGGAGGTTTTTCAGGATATCTTCAAAGCCAGCTTCAAACTTTGCACGCGGGACTGATTTGCCTTTCTGAGAACATCCCCGCGTTACGCAGAGATAGTAGGCATAATGCTTGCGGCAACCTTTTGACCAAGCACCGGTCATACCCTTCCCACATTCGCTGCATTCGACGAAGCCACGAAGGGGAAAGTCTTCATTGAAATCTGCCCGTGCTGCTGGGCGCGCGCCATCGACGAGATTTTTCTGGATTTGCTCATAAGCAGCAAAACTGACTAGCGGTTCATGATGCCCTCTGCGTAGGGACACGCGCCATTTCTTCGCCTGAACGTATCCGGCATAGAGCGGATTCTTCAAAATTTTGGTAATCTTCCATGCCCTGATCTTCCCGTTTGGCTGATCTTTAGGAAATTCCGGCTTGCTCTCAAGAAAACGCTGCACTTCCGCTTGAGAGCGGAAACGACCAGCAGCATAACCTTCAAGCGCTTCGCGCAAACAACCAGCTATGGGTTCATCGGGCTCCAGTAGCTTTCCATGAATACGATCCGTTTTGAATTTGTATCCAATGGGGGCGTGAAATACCCAATACCCTTTTTCTACGCGTGCAGTCATCTTTTGAATAACTTGGCGGCGATTTTGTTGCCGCTCAAGCTGACCCTGAGCAGCAAATACCGTCTCGACGAAGATTCCCTCAGGGGAATCTTCGAACTTGTAGTTAAGACATTCAACTAGCGCGCCCCGTCTGGCGAACTCTTCCCGTAGCATCCAATGAAATTTGGTATCACGGGCGAAGCGTTTCAAATCGTCAAAAATGATGACGTAGGGCTTGCCCTCTTGAGCTTCAAGATAGGCAAGCATGGCACGCATACCTGGACGATTCAAAAAATCACCACCACCGGATGCATCGTCTGGGAAAACCATTTCAACATTATAGCCGTTGGCTTCGGCGTGCTGCCTACAACGGTGCTCTTGGCTCTCAAGGCCCGACCCTTCAATCTTTTGCTTAGTTGTTGAAACCCTGCAATAAATCAGCGCGGGTATCAGCTTTGTCTGTGGGACTCCCATGAATCCTCTCCTTCCCGCGTGTGCCTCTATATGGCTGGCGCGTCTGTTTCTTGGTGTTGTTTGTCATTGTTTGGCTCCACTCCAGTGGACTCCGAATTTGCCGTCTGATCAAGCTTTGTTCCATGTTTTCCACAGGCTTGTTGAACTGGATGCACGCCGAAACCGAGCTCGACAAACGCTGAAACTATCGTCCAAAGCGCGTCCACTATTTCCGCTTTTTGTTCGGGCGTAAGGGCCGGATCGTCGAGATAGCCCTGATAATGCTCAAGATCGATCTCAAAGTGACTGCGGGGCCGTTGGCACGTCGCTTTGTCCATGGCCGCAGATAAATCAGGAATTGTTGTGTGTTCAGCATCTTTCAAAATTGTTGATCCTTGTCATGCTGGCAAGAAGAGTCAGGTCGCGGCCACATCGAAATGGCGCGTTGAGGCACTTGCGTGTCTGGAATTTTAACGCGACCGACCAAGTGGTGGTTCGTGAATGGCGCGTATCGGCGTATAACGCTTACTGAGCGTGGCTTTCGCCTGATCGCCTATCTTTAATTATACCATAACTTTCAGATACTTCGCAAAATTCGGAAATGGTTCTAGGGTGACTGACTACTGTCAGACACCCCATCAACAACTCTTAGCGTTCGCGATCACTTCGTTCGCGACGTTGCGGATTGGCTGAACGCATCTCATCCAGCCGCTCTTTAGGAGTCCGAAGAACAATCTTGTCGTTCACAGGCAGAGCATTCAGAGAGATGGTATGCCCTTCTCCGTCTTTGTGTCGGAATGCGGTTCCTATCCGGTTGAAAAATGATTTATCCTCCGGTCCGTCCTTCACTGAGAAGACTTCAAAACTTGGCTGGTTTTTGTCATCGCGCTTGGCCATGTTGAATTTCCTTTCTTATCTAAATCAACGCGGGCGATAGCCTTTGACGAAAGACCAAGAGCCCGCATCGTATTGCGGAAAGTCCCCGAACTTTCTCGGCACGGGTTCGTTGATCACTCTAGCCCGCGACGAACCCCAGCGGCGGGGGATAGGCACACTGTCCTGCGGTGGATGGAACGGATTAGGAAGGAAACGGCCTGCAAATTCAGGCCGTGTATAGTATGGATACTTGTGCCCAAGAATTGGGCTCAGACTCTTACCGGAGACGAAGCAAATTTGTCGATCTTCCGGCATCGCGAGTATCTCGTCGGGCGTCATGAGTGATCGCGCTTGTTTGGTCTTTTGAATTTCAAGGAAAGCGTTGTGCTTCAGGTTTTGCGCTGCTGAGAACGGATCATTTCCTGTCAATACGCTCATGGCCGCCTGCCGCTTGGCTTGCCGCGCCTGAGCTTGGCGCAGTGTGTCGTCATATTCCAATGTTTGTTGACCAAGCATTGCTGAAACTAGCTGTGCAGTATCATAGTCTCGCACACCAAAGAATTGCCGAAGTGCTGCTGAGCCCATGAAACCTTGAAGACCAGTTGAGCCAAAGTTTCGAATGATCTGCCCCGCATCCTGAAACAATGCCCATGCGCGAACACCAGCACCGCGACCGAAGGTAAAAGCCCGGAGTAGCGCATCGAATTTTCCAAGCTGGCCTGCTTCGTCAATTATCATGTTTACCGGTGGTGATGACGGCGCACGGGATTTGTAGAGCATTTGTACCGTGAACATTGTGCGTAACACTGGTGCCCAAATCGCCACATATTCAACAGGTACATTTATGAACCAGGTGGCGGATTGCGCGGGATTACACGTGGCCGAGAGCGATGCGCGCGGATTTTCAAGTGCGTTTTGCAACATCGGATCATCGAGGAAATTCAAATACGCGTAGAGTTCCCCAACAATTGCCCCAAATTCGCGAGCGCTATCCTGCTGCTTTGACAACATTTCGCCAGCGCTGCGGCGAACGCTATCCATGCTGGAGCCCAGCATAAATTCCAGGATATCGGGCCATTCGCCAGAATTGGATTCGATGGCGTTGATCGTGCGGTAAAGTGAAGGAAAAGAAACTTCCCCGTCCCGCTCGACCAACATCTTGGCGAAGGCTTCCCCCCATTCGCGCGCGCGAAGTTCAAAATATTTCCCACCCGAAGAGCCGCTAAACGGGATCAGGCTTTCGAGGATAAACTTGCAGTCCGCATGAAAATGCGGACTGTTCAATTTCAGGATATCCAACGGCTGCATGGCATGTTGCGGCAGATTGTGCATGCCAGTTGGATTCCAGCAATAGACATGACTGCCAGCCATAGCAAAATTGACCATCGTGACCGATGAGATTTCACCACGCGGATCGAGAATGAAATTCCGCATTCCCGCCGCTTGCGCGACGGCCATCGAGAGAAGATCACGCATCTTGCCTGCCCCAGCCCCGGCTATGGTGAGCCTGGGTGCATCTGTCTCCAATCGCAGGTGGTGTTGGCCGAAATAGCCGATCTGCATCCCTTTAGTGCCAAGCAGCTCAGCTTGTTTGATTTCACGTTCAGACGCCCACGAGGCGCTGCCGAAGCGATTTGTTTCGTTGTCAAAATCCATTGATCTCTCCCAAAAAAAAGGGGTCACCAGACGGCGACCCCAGAATTGAATGTTGATTTGAAGCGGATCAGCCGAAAACTGCGCCGATGATAATGAAGAAAATCACTACGGCGATCACAGCAGGCCACGAACTCTCTTTCTTCTTCCAAACGGTTCCAACGGGTTTGTATTTAGCCATGAGATATCCTCCTTTTGGCAGTTACTTACATAAAGCGGGTGACGAGGGTCATTCCGCCGAAGATCAAGGCCGTACTGATCGACGCCCTTGAAATTGAAAAAACGAGCAGGCCACAGATGACAAACCAAGCGAGGCTCGCAAAATCGACCCAAGCCGAGCCGTTCATCTGAAGTGTCATTTCCCGCACGTATCCAACGGTGCGCCGCCAAATCCACGGCGTTCCGAAAAAAGTCGCAGCAAGTGCGACCGTATTTGCAAAGAGCACAACAGAACTCATAAAGACGTTCTGCCCCGCCTGAGCGTGGTTGGTGTTTTTCAGCATTGTTTGAAACTCCAAGGCTGGAAGAACGGCAATGTTCTTCGATATCCTTGATAACGCAGCTTAGTGACAGGTTTCGGGGGTTATGGATCAAGCAATGAGCGGCGCTTGATTGTCATTGGCTGTTTCTAGAACGGAATCCCGCCTAGCCCAAGGATGCCACGCAAAGTAAATGCTGCCCAAAGCTAACCATCTAGGGCGTGCTTCGCAGCGCAAACGCACAACTGGGTTTTCTGCGACGGCTGGCGAGAAATTATCGCGCCACCATTCAATTGGCGCATCTTCGAGAGGTTCCAAATCAACAAAGACTTCCTGAAAGTGACCGGTCTCTTGATTAAGGAACCCCGCGCTAGGTTCGAAGTACCGTCCGACATAGTCGCGGTTCAGGTTCGCAAAGTGGTCCAGAAGTTTGGAATGGTGAACGCCCAATTCTATGATACGCGTTTTGATGCGTGTTACGCGCAACGGACAATTTACGTCCGCAAGTGATAACAGCGGGCTGTAGCTGTCAGCGCAGAAAATGGTGACGCTGCCTGGGATACGTCTTGGCATAACGTTTCTCCTTTTGAAGGTTTTCTTGTCTTGGGTCAGCGCTGACTCCATGTCCGTAAGATCGCAGGGCTTGCTTTGCCGGACTACTTTTTGTTTAACCTCAGGAAGAATATTCCCCCAAGCTGGTTCGCTTCCAAAATGCCTCGAAAATACAAACCCAAAAACAAATACTGCCGGAACACCAAGCTCAGTGAGGACGAGTTCACACAAGCGTTTATGGGAGGCGCGGGTGCTGCTGCATATGCTCGGCAATCAGAGCGGTCAGAACGAACCATACGGGAG
>Ga0209826_1002998_pt1 | contig 10824 bp, 11 predicted proteins | sample GOMGulsemesocosm_5_FD_184637 | JGI IMG/M metagenome (GOLD analysis project Ga0209826, IMG submission 184637) | Methane-oxidizing microbial communities from mesocosms in the Gulf of Mexico - GOM15C Gulf of Mexico (SPAdes) (version 2) | ecosystem: Environmental > Aquatic > Marine > Cold seeps...
ATCACGTCCATAGGTCGATTGGATGCGTTTAATTTCTGAGGCCATTTTTGAAGTTGCATTATCCCAGTCAGTATTTTCCCAAGATTCATGAAAGTCGTTTCTGATTAAAGGTGTTTTACCTCGTCCAGCAGACTCAAATAATTCATGCTCAAAAATACCTTTTAAACAAAGTTTGCCTTGATTTACATCTGCACCACCCACGCCACGTGAAGAGACTGGGATGCCTTCTTTATTAGTACCAATCTCTATAGAGCAGCCAGTAGAACAGTAGCCGCAAGTTGAATAAGTCCACTTTTCAACTTTTTTATCAGCAATGGTAATAGGATTTTTTTTGTTACGACCGAATAGCATAGTGATTCTTTGGTTAATTGCTTTTAGTATGTTATCTATCATTACAAGCAAAGGGTATGCCATAAGTTGGCTTGTTTTATCTATATGTTTTTTAACAAATAAAAATACCAAGTGTTTTACTAGGTAATGCTTGTTAGGTTTAAGTTGCTGTTTTGGTGCAGTGTTGACGTTCATGGTGCGGTTTATTATTGAAACGTTCAAATTCTATAGAGTTAATACCAAACATGATCCTTAGCTCAAACCTGTTTGGAAGTGAGTCTTTAGTCTCGCCTGTGCCAAGGACTTATGAGGTTAAAGCCTCACTTACTATGTCGACAATATTGAACCCCAATGATAAAGAATCTTGTTTAAATTAGGTGTTCAAGTTAGATAAATAACTAAAAAATAGATACAATGCGAAAAACCAATATAACTCACTAATAGCGTTAGATAGGACGTTACAAAATTATGGATGATATAACAACAGCATTGTATTTTAAGTATTGGGGTAAGGCTTCTAAGGAAGATAATAGTTATCACCTTCTGCCTTATCATTGTTTGGATGTGGTGGCGGTGGCAGATAGTTGGTTAAAACAGTCGACAGTGCTTTTAAGCCAAATTTCGCAGCAAATAGGGCAAAGTAAAGAGCAGTCAAAAGCAATTGTTTTATTTTTTATTGCCTTACATGACTTAGGCAAATTTGATGCGCGTTTTCAAAATTTTCTTCCCGATTTACGGATCAGTTTGCAAGGTGAAGATTATGAGGTTGATGATGAATCCTATAGTCACGGCTCCTATGGATATTATTATTTTGAAAAAGAATTTATCGAGTTAGATAATATGAAAGCCGTTGCTGGTCATCATGGTTTTTATGATGAATCAATACGTTTTATGTTACCTGATGCTGATCAAGAGTTAATTGAACAAGATCAGCTTGCTCGACAACAATGGATAAGTTTTTGTTTGGACTGGTTTAGTTTAGATGAAATTCCCACTGTGGATAATATTAGTATGTTGGCGGGATTATGTAGTGTATCTGATTGGGTAGGCTCTTCTATGACCAATTTCACACAGATTTCTGATCTTGATTTAAAACAATATTACATCGAGGCATTACCCAGGGCAGAAAAGGCACTTAAAGAAGCTGGCCTATTATCAAATATTCAAGGAGCAGGGTTTGATTATCTATTTCCTAACTATGTCCCCAGGGGCATACAGCGATTATTAGGTGATTTACCCTTAGAAACAGGCTTAACCATTGTGGAATCAGACACAGGTTCAGGGAAAACAGAATTTGCTTTAGCTTATGCTTCAGAATTGATTAAACAAGGACTTGCTGATGGTATTGTCTTTGGCTTGCCTACACAAGCAACAGCAAATGGATTGTTTGATCGTATTGGGGAGGCTGCTAATAAACTGTTTCCTGATAGCACAGTAACATTAGCTCACAGTAAATCGAAATACCTTATTCCTGATGAAAATGGTTTTTTACATCAATCAAGTAAACGAGCCTTTTTAGGGTCTATGTCTGTTGCAACAGTTGATCAAATTTTAATGGGGGTTCTGGGGATTAAACACCAGTTTGTACGTTCATTTGGTACGCGAAAATCAGTGCTTATTTTAGATGAGATTCATAGCTTTGATGCTTATATGTATGGACTCATAGAAAAGGTTTTAACAGGACAGCATGAAGCCTATTCCAGTGTTATTTTATTGTCTGCAACATTAGCTATTGAGCTAAAAACGAAATTACTGAATAGCTATCAAGGAAAATCAGAGAGTGATGCTTATCCGTTGATATCGCATGTTAATTTACAGGGGAAATCAACACACTTTACAGTCAATGAACTACCGGAAGAAAAAATAATTCAAAGTAAAGTATGGATTGATCCTAATCAACTACCTAACTCAGAACAATGTCAGAAATTAATTGACTGGGCAGAAGCAGGGGCAATGGTTGGGGTGGTTTGTAACACCGTTAAAGATGCTCAGTTAATTTATAGTTTACTCGCCAATAAAACAGAGATAGATGTTGATTTATTTCATGCGCGATATACAGTGGAAGACAGAATAAAGCTAGAAGATTACGTTCTTAATAAATATGGTAAGAATGCTGAACGTAAAGGAGGTCTTTTGGTAGCAACGCAAGTGATTGAACAATCCTTGGATTTAGATTTTGATGTATTGGTGAGCCAAATTGCTCCCATAGAGTTTTTAATGCAACGTATGGGCCGATTATGGCGGCATAAGCGTTTGAATACAGAATTATCTCCCCGTGCAACAGTAATTAAACAGCCCTTGTTTATTACTCTATGCCCAGTACTGCAAGAAATAGAGCAAAATTTTGAAACGGGTTACGCTGGCAGTGGCTTTGTGTATAAAAATATTCGCGTGTTATATCGAACGCAAAAATACTTAGAAAATAATACTTCATTTTTATTTCCTGCTTGTTATAGAGCCGCTATTAATCAAATTTATTATGAGGAAAGTTATAGTAATGAGCCTGATAAACTGACTGACATTGTGGATAAATTTAATAATGAACAGGACGGAAGTTATTATTCAGCTAAAATGATTAGTAATCACTATTCACGCCCTTTAAATGATGTTGACCCACGTTCAGCATTATTAACCAGAGAAGGGGAACTATCCCAATCTGTAGTGTTATTTAAAACGGAGGGTAGCTTATTGCATGGTGGTGATTACAAGGAACAACAAGACAGAGAACGAAGTACCGTTTCATTATCCAATAAATTAACAAAAGGTCAAAAAGATGCTGATAACTATTGTTATAAAGCCATCATAGGTAAAGATATTTTCTACAGTGAATTAGGTGTTTTTGATGAAACATTACAACAACAGTTGGACTGCTATTAATAAAAGGAAGGTAAAAGAATGTATATTTCTTTGGTGGCATTAAAAACCACCGATAGTTATGAGCAACACCAAGCAATTTGGAGTTTATTTGCTGATACGCCAGAACGAAAAAGAGATCACTTATTTCGGGTTGAAAGCAGTAATAAAGGACAGGTGGTTGCTCTATTACAATCAGCGACTGAACCAGAAAGTAGTGAGCAGGCAGAAGTGCTGCAAAGTAAACCCTTCAAGTTAGAATTGTCCTTAGGGCAATACTATAAATTTAAATTAATTGCCAACCCAACTAAGCGTTTAAGTAAAGAAAGAAAGGTGATTGAAATTAAAACTGAAGCAGAGCAAATTGAATGGTTACAGCGTAAGTTGGAAGGGGCAAATGTAACGGTTACTTCAATGGAGTCAGCTTTAGTCAATAGTAAGAAAAGTTTTAAATCTCGATTTGTTACCTTTGAGGGAATGATACAAATAACTGATGCAGAGCAGATTTATCGTACTGTGGTGATGGGGATTGGACGCAAAAAACATGCAGGTGCGGGTTTGTTGTCATTGGCAAAAGCAGGTTAAAAGGAAAAGACATGTATCAAAAAATATATAACGCCTATTGTCGCCTTAATAAAGGTGACCAAGCTGAACTTAAACGTTGTAACTTAAAAAAACTGATTGATGCGCCTGCTTATTTTAGAGTGTTAAAAATGACAGGTTTGCAAGACAATGCACAAACCAGTCGCATCTTATTTTTATTAACTGGAATGGATATTGAAACAGAGAATGAAAGCTCATTTCCTGTTGCCACCGCATTAATCAATGCCGGGGTAAAAGAAGAACATATCATCCAGATAAGTCGTAGTGGCGAAAATGGCATTGAATATTTAAAGCGTCAGCTAATACGCTGTAAAAAACTTAATTTAACCAGCGTTGGTGAATTAGCTCAATATTGGGGCGACCATACACGCCGTAATTTATTAAAAGAATTTATTATCTCTCAGCAAGATTAAAGGATTATCAAGATGACAACATTTATTAATATCCACACGCTTATTTCTCATCCTTCTTCAATGATGAATCGTGATGATTCAGGATTACAAAAAACGGCTATTTTTGGTGGCACAACCCGTAGCAGAATTTCTAGTCAGTGTTTAAAAAGAGCGATTAGACAAAGTGAAATATACAACAGTGGGGTTGAGGAGGTATCCATACGCACCAATAAATTTGATGAATTGTTAGCACTTTGCATCAAAAAACTGCCAGAAACAGAGCCTAAATTAATTGAAGATATTCTACTTAATTTAGGATCAAAGGTTAAAACTGAAACTGATAAAGAAACCAAAGAAAAAACACGTCATTTTGATGCCGTGCAACCCTATTCTATAGGTGCAATCAGAGAAGCTATTAACATGGTGGGCGCTGGAACAGAGCTAAAAGAGCTTAAAAAAATCATTCAGATACCTACGTTTGATGTTGCTTTATCAGGACGAATGGATGCCAGTTGTCCTGATCGTAATGTAGAAGCAGCTATGAGTGTGGCGCATAGTTTAACTACCCATACAGCTGATATAGAAGTGGATTGGTTTACAGCCTGTGATGACCTTGCTGAACAAGGTTCTGGGCATATTGGCACCACCGAGTTTAGTTCGGGCGTATTTTATAGGTATGCTTCTATAAATCTGGATTTGTTAGCAAAAAATACAAATAAATCAATAGCCGAATTAAGCGATATTATTAACACCATTATTCGTTGTTTTGCTCAAGTATCTCCATCAGCTAAACAAAAAACTTTTGCCGCTCATAACCATGCTGATTTTGTTATGGTGACTCAGGCAGACCAACCTTTGTCGTTAGCCAATGCTTTTAGAAGTGCAATTAAAAATAAAAGTGATGTGATGGAATCCTCTATCAAAAGCTTAGTGAATCATTATGAAAAGTTAGTAACAGGGTATGAGCTAAATTCAAAAGCACTTGCTTTTGATATGACTGAATCGCTAAACAGTGAGAAAATTAAAGCGGTTAATAAACTTAGTGACCTTGTTTTTGTTGATTAAAGGAAAGGTATGAAAACCTTAATTCTAAAAACTGAAGGCATGTCGGCATATGGTTTACAAACGTTTGATGTGCATCGGAAAATAAATCATTTCCCAACGCGTTCAGCCATTATAGGCTTATTAGGTGCAGCACTAGGAATAACGCGTGAAAAGCATGCGCAATTATTTGCCTTATCTGAGCAAATAAAAATAGCAGTACAAGTGAACAATGCAGGGCAAAAAATCGTCGATTATCATACCGTACAAAACTTTCGTAGCCCGATGGGAAAAATCCAAAAAGGTACAAAGCCAACTTATCGTGAATACTGGTGTGATAGTGAATACTCTTTTGCAATTACAGCAGACGATGCTGTGATTGAAAGATTAAGTCAGCATGCTAAAGCGCCCTTATTTACCTTATTTCAGGGGCGAAAATCTTGCCCGCTCACACGACCCTTATTTGATACCGTCATGGTAAATGATAATCCAGCGAATGCATTAAAAGAACTAGGTAATCAAGGGCAAATCTTTAGCGATATATCAGGTGAAAACCAAATTGCTACCGTGCAAGTACGCGATTTAACCACAAAAATAGCTAGAAAAAGTGCAATCCGTACTGTTTATGTCTGTGCAAGCCGTGGAGTTGATGAATGAATCTGTTAACCGATAATTTTATCTCGACCACGAAGGGAAAAATTTCTTTAAAAGAACTGTTAACTTCGGAGATTGACTACCAATTACAGTATGCCTTTGATGAAATTCAATTGGCCATGCTACAGCTATTAGCTTCATTATCGACTGTTGTTCTAAAACCTGATTTAGATGAGTTGAAAGGTTATTTAAATCAGGGCTTAACAGCAGAACAGTATGATTTAGCCTTAGAGAATATAGATTTATGCTGGTTTGATGAATCTTGTTTTATGCGTTCAGATTTTCCTGAAGGAGAAAAAACAGCTGATGCGGCTATAACAAAAATGATTTCAGGGATTGAATGTGGAACATCAGCTAATGCCTTGGGTTTATTTTCCGAGGTATTCCTGGCAAATGTTATTTGTCCTGATTGTGCTCATGTACTTAATTACAATTTACATATGAATATAAAAGGAGAGTGTTTCGGCCCAACGGGAGCAACAGGTATACGAGGGGGCGGGGCATTATCGACACTTATTGCAGGTAAAAACTTAAAAACTACTATTTTAGCTAATACGATTGCCGTGGATTATTTTAATTCAGTAAGAGAAATAGATGCCCCAAATAATCAGTTTATGTGGCAAGAACCTTTGGAGGGCAATATCTATTACGCACATCAAATTGGCTTAAATCGTGGATTATTTGCTCTCGCCTACCATATTGATTTTACAGTGCTTGATACGCCTTGTTTGTGTGATGTTTGTGGCTATGAATCTTCTCAATCAATTAAAGAATTTACTCGATTGAAGTACAAAGGCAGTTATGGATCAACTAAAAATGGCCGTGATGGCCAAGCAAAATGGTGGCCTCATCCGTTTACCCCTACCACAATAAAAGAAGAGGGCACATTTCCTGTTTGTGCAAGAGATCATCATTGGCAAAGTTGGCAGAATTTTTTATCTTACGTGGCGGTAAAAGAAACAGATAAAAGTTTATCAAACCCTGCATTTATTATTGATCAGTATCGGAAATTAAAAACAGGGGGTGGCAATTTGTTAATCGGTGGAAATATTGCTGATCAAGGTTCTATTACAGGGCGGGTTTACGATTTATATTCAATGCCGGAGCATTGGGATACAGAAAAACTAGAACGGGTAGAAAAAGTTATTGATTCAGGGCTTCAAGTAAAAGATAAATTATCTCAAGCACTTAATAAAATGTTTGGCGCAGGCTATGATAAAAATTTTGTCTCAGGTATAAAAAGTACTGCAATGAACCAATATATATCCAATGCCCAAAAAATTATTCAACAACTGTTAATAGATGTTGATCGGACTGAATCCAGAATGTTAAGAAAACAAGCTTTAGCCGAATTAAAAACGGAAGCTAAAACTATTTACCAAGCATTAATGCGCCAATATCAAAATGATTTATCTTTATTTAAATCACTGGCAAAAGGTGAGCGAATTTTGATGGCTGTAAATAAAGTGAAAACTTGATAATATCCTGTTAACTATTAATAAAGAGAAAATCCATGCATCTAGATCAAATAAAAGCTGAAATAAATCAATTAGAGCTAGCTGAAAAAATACTGCTTGTTGAAGAGGTTTGGGATTCAATTGCTGCTAATAACTCAGAAGTTCCCTTACCTGAATGGCAAAAAAAGGAACTAGATAACCGCTATGCAGAATTTAAAAAAGGAAAAAATAAGTTACATAGCAGTGACTCTGTACACGAAGAATTACGTACAAAATATAAATGAAATTATTCTATACAGACCAGGCAAAAGAAGACTTAGAAAATTCATTAGCTTGGTACGAGCGACAAAAAATAGGTTTGGGACAGGAGTTTTTAACGTGTATTGAAGTGGCAATACAGTCAATTAAGAAAAATCCACATATGTATCGTCTGTATTACTCTGTTTTTCATGGTTGCGTGGTACGACGGTTTCCTTTTGTGATCTTTTATACGATTGAAGAAAATGAAATTGTTGTTCATTCTATTTTTGATAGTAGACGAAATATAGAAAACAGACCTTCTTAATAAAATAAAATGATGAAAACCTATTATTACAGGATTCCAAATGCTTCCACCGCTTAAACCTATAGCCATGAAAGAACGTGTTTCCATGGTATTTCTGCAAAAAGGCCAAATTGATGTAAAAGATGGTGCTTTTGTAGAAATTGACAAAGAGGGAGTACGTACTCATATTCCTGTGGGTAGTATTGCCTGTATTATGCTGGAACCTGGGACGCGAATTTCTCATCATGCCGTTGCACTGGCTGCTAGAACGGGGACGTTATTAGTTTGGGTAGGTGAAGCTGGGGTTAGGCTTTATGCTTCAGGGCAGCCAGGTGGCGCGCGCTCAGATCGTTTGTTGTATCAGGCCAAATTAGCGCTTGATGATTCTTTACGTTTAAAAGTTGTGCGTAAAATGTATGAAATTCGTTTTGGGGAAAAGCCACCCGAAAGGCGAAGTGTTGAGCAGTTGCGCGGTATTGAAGGATCCAGGGTAAAGAAAACCTATCAATTATTGGCTAAACAAGCAGGTGTTAGCTGGAATGGTCGTAATTATGATCGCAATAACTGGGATGGTGCGGATATGCCCAATCGCTGTATTAGTTCAGCTACCTCTTGTTTATATGGCATTAGTGAAGCTGCGGTATTAGCCGCAGGTTATGCGCCTGCTATTGGTTTTATACATACTGGAAAGCCACTATCCTTTGTTTATGATATTGCTGATTTATTTAAATTTGACGACATTATTCCACATGCTTTTAAAATTGCTGCTAAAAATTATCATGACCCAGAGCGTGAAGTACGGTTAATGTGTCGAGATATTTTTAGGCAAACTAAAATTCTTAAAAAAATTATCCCCACCATTGAAGAAGTGCTGGCAGCAGGGGAGATTGAAATCCCTGAACCAGCAGAAGAAAATATAACCCCTGCGATTCCTAACCCTGAGAGTATTAGTGATGTTGGTCATCGTAACTGAAAATATCCCTCATCGCTTAAGAGGACGATTAGCTGTTTGGTTAATTGAAATACGTGCGGGGGTTTATGTCGGTGATTTATCTCGAAAAGTAAGAGAAATGATCTGGCAACAAGTGGAAGTCGGTATTGAAGGGGGTAATGTCATTATGGCTTGGAGTACTAATACTGAGGCTGGTTTTGATTTTCTCACCTTAGGTGAAAATAGACGCTTACCTATTGAGTTAGATGGTTTAAAGTTGGTTTCATTTTATCCCCTTGAAGATAAAAAAGAATAAAAAGCTCTTTAATAAATAGGATTTAAAAAACACAAATTTACGTGGTGGAAAATAAGAGGACGTTTTTTCTCTTGTTTAACAGTGTGTTATGGTTAGTGTGTTCCCCACATCCGTGGGGATGAACCGATCAAACAGACATAAAACCCACTGATTCTGTAGTGTTCCCCACATCCGTGGGGATGAACCGTTCTGACCAATGGCGTTTTATAGTAAAACATAGTGTTCCCCACATCCGTGGGGATGAACCGCAGAATCGAGGGAAACTAATTCTTTACCTGTAGTGTTCCCCACATCCGTGGGGATGAACCGCCTCATCAGGCATATTGCATATATTTAAACCAGTGTTCCCCACATCCGTGGGGATGAACCGGCTTATGATGATGACCGATTACTTGAATTAACGTGTTCCCCACATCCGTGGGGATGAACCGCGTGAATATGCCAAGAGCAAGAAGAAAGTGCTGTGTTCCCCACATCCGTGGGGATGCGTACCTGTAATGGTCTATAGATTACAGTTTAACTAAAAGTAAACTGTCCTTCAGAGACCATAACGGCTTCACCACCGACACGAAGGTTAAGGTTATCTTCGCCTTTATGATCCATTTCTAGGTTAATGATACTGCGACGTGTTTTTTCATCTCCTCTTTGTACAGAGAAAGTATAAGTTCCTTTTTGCATATGATCGAAAGAACATAAAAAAGCCGCCAATGTTGGGATTGCAGAACCAACAGGAGGATCGTCATTGTAGGCGATATTAGGGCCTACCAAACGAATTGCAAAATCAGAATCTTGAGAAGGTGTTTTAGGTGAAACTAATAAAATCTCTTGAGCAGCCGTTTGTGGTGCAATTGATTGGCTCCAGGCAGAGAAATCAAATTTAGCTTCGCGTAGTGTTTTGTAATAGAACGTGGGGACAACCAAGTAAGGTGTGCCACAAGAAACTAAACGAGTAGAGTATTTTTTATTATCAATATATGCTGCATCGATACCTAAAAAGCTTGATAACTCAGTTTCAGTTGGTGTGAAGTAATCAACAATAGGAGAGACGGTACGCTTATATTGGATAAAGCTAGGTTTGTTATCTTTGAATGTAACACTTGCCTCAATTTCACCTGAATTTTGGTGGAATATAACAGGTGTGTGATCATCAGTTATTGATAACCTAAAGCATGCCCCTAGTGTATAGGCTGCTGCAATAATAGGGTGCCCAGCAGTATCAATTTCCCCATAAGGAGAAAACATTTTCATTACAAAATGATTCTCTTGGTCTTCCATTTTTGATAGAAAAACAGTTTCAGTAAGGTTTAATTCTCGTGCAATTAAAGACATTTGAAGTTTATCTAAACCTGCTGCATCAGGGAAAACGGCAACTTGTGCACCGTTAAATGCCTGATTGGTAAAAACGTCAGTAATATAATAAGTGTATTTCATGGTTCTTTATCCCTCTAAGCTGATTTCTACGCGATCATTTTCTATACGAATTGCATAGATATCATTTTTAACGGTTTCATCTTCAAAACAAATTCCCGTTAGTAGGCTGTAATGTTGTTTGTATAAAGGAGAGCATATCATGGGTTCTCCTTTAATATCACCCAACAAGCCGCGTGATAATACGTGAACTTTACCAAAAGGGTCGTAATTACTGATGGCGTAAACGGCTTTTTCTTTAGGCATGTAAAAAATAGCAACTTGCTGATTGTCTA
>Ga0209826_1003000_pt1 | contig 10818 bp, 8 predicted proteins | sample GOMGulsemesocosm_5_FD_184637 | JGI IMG/M metagenome (GOLD analysis project Ga0209826, IMG submission 184637) | Methane-oxidizing microbial communities from mesocosms in the Gulf of Mexico - GOM15C Gulf of Mexico (SPAdes) (version 2) | ecosystem: Environmental > Aquatic > Marine > Cold seeps...
ATCCATCTTTTTCACACTCGCTTCTATAATCTCAGTATTTGAAAAATGAAAGTCTTCTCCACAAGGTTTTTTAAAAGGCAACATTCGTCGAGAATGAAAATTACGAATGGTACCTCCAACTTTTGGTCTTAACCGCCATCTTATATAGTCAGCAATAGGAAGCTTACGAGCATGAATCACTCCAGGCGTTGAATTGCACTTTTGTTTACGCTCAAAGTTATACACTGAGGTAACCCGCTCAATAGGGTCGCGAAACATTGTCATCACTAATAAACGAGTATTTTCAAGCTCAGGCAGAGGTAATACTAAATGGTGAGTAGAAAGAGCAGAGGCCTTTAGCTTTTTCTCTAAATAAGCCCCCAAGTAGCTAGCCCCTTGCCTCATCAAGTCATCCTGTCTATGGTCCACAAAAGAAGAACCAAAGTTCTTTTTTAAAGCCCAGTCTATGGTCGATCCAGCATTTTTAAACAAGTGATTATGTATTACTATAACTCTCTGTTCTTTACTTCGCCTCGAAAAACTGAAGCGCTTAAACAACCTATGCATTAAAACCAACTAGATCAATCATTTTGACGGCACCCTTTTGGAAGAAAAGGAACTCACTTATTCGCCTTTCTTATTAAGCTGTTTATTTATATCATTCAGGCTAGTGTCTGTTAACAAGCCTGCCTTATGAAAAAATCTCGCCCTACTGGTAACATAATCGTATTTTGCCTGTTGAAAATTTTGTTTGGATTGCAAATGTAATTGTTGCAAATCCAAAACTTCAGAAATTGTTGCAATTCCATACTTAAAGCTTTTTTCTATTGCCTGGTAAGCTTTTTCAGCAGACTCAACCGACTTTTCAAGTGCCTCGACCTTCCGCTTGGTTGAGCTCACGTTTAAATACTCATCTTCTAGTTCTTTTCTTATCCGACGATACTCTTGGTCATAGCCCGCCTTAGCAATTTTTAATTGTTGAGTAGCTTCATAAATTCGCGCGGTGGTTGCCCCACCGCTAAAAATTGGCACCGATAGGTTTACAGACATAACTTCTGTATCTGTAACCGATGAGGCTGAGTTCTCAAAGCCAATATTTGTTTGTTGTTTACTTAGCTGAAGCTCAACTACAGGGTAATGCGCTGCCTTTTGCTGCTTTACGTTTTGCTGCGCTGCTTTAATCGCTTGAGTCAATGCAACCAAAGAGGCGTTTCCCGCACCTAAGAGACCAACATAATCATTAATTTTACCTAATTTTTTTTCAGTGCTTGGCTGGCTGGCTAATTCGGCGAGCTTATAAACTGGCTCACCGGTTAACTCACTTAAATTAGCCTTTGCTAACGTCTTTAGTCTTACCGCTTCAACTTCTTCAGCCTCCAATATGTCTAAACGAGCAACTATTTCATATAATTCCGTTACCTTTACTAATTGTTTTTCATATAAAGCACTAATTAGGTTCTTTTTCCCAATTACCGCCGCTTTTTCTTCTTTAATAATCGTCAGGTCGCTTCGTGCTTTTAATAACGCAAAGTACCGCTCAACAGTATCAATTCTCACTGTTGAGCGAGTGTATTCATACTGATATTTAAACTGCTCTTGCACCGACTTTGACTGCTGCCACGCACTATACTTTTGCATATCAAACAACGGCTGACGAACTGAAAAAACATAACGTTGGCCAGAATAATGATCAATAGGGAAGCCCTCGGCTCTTCTTGTACTCGAATTCGCTGAACTACTAAAGGAAGCTTGTGGCAATAGCTGCCCAAAGCTTTGATCTTCTCTCGCCACACCAACCTCAACCTTCAAGGAATCCATCAATAACCGTGGGTCTGACTTTAATACTTGCCGGTATGTTTCAAAAAGGTCTTGCGCCTCTACTCCCTGAGTAAATAAGCACAAAAAGATCACCATATTTTTTTTCAATCGCAAGCTCACACTATTCCTCCAAAAAAGAGCGCGTAAAGGCGTCGGTAACTGGCTTGGCAAGATATTCAAACAAGCTTCTCTCGCCCGTTCCTATTAACACCTCCACCGGCATACCGGGAATTAACTCTAACCCAGAAATATCACTCAAACTGCTCGGTAATAAGGTGACTTCGGCCAAGTAGTAGGGCATTCCCGTTTGTTCATTGATGATCCGATCTGGTGACAGTTTAAGCACCTTGCCAAAAAGCTTTGGTGTCGTTTTCTGATTAAAAGCACTGAAACGCACTTCTGCTTCTTGACCAATAACAAGCCGGTCTATATCCGTTGGCGACACTTCTGCCAGTATCGTGAGTTCTTGCCCTTCGGGTACTATTGTTAGTAGCGTAGCGCCTGGGGCAACCACACCGCCTTCTGTATGCACTTCTAGGTTTAGCACCGTGCCACTGACGGGTGCTTGTATTGATGTTCTAGCAAGGCTTGAATTGATCACCCTCAGTTGCTCTGAAACATCAAAAAACTCGGCCTTAACCGCTGCTAGCTCGTTCGCTATTTCTTTGTTTGCATCTTTTTCAAGCTGGATGATTTGTAGCTTTGTTTCGCCTTTTTGAATACCTACTTCTGCCAAACTTGCGGTAAGCTCCGACACATCACCTTCAACCCTGATTATTTCTCGCAATTTTTCTCGCAAGATACGTTTATCAGCAAAGCCTTCTTTTAATAATTCGTGTAACTCTTCAGTTTCTTCTGAAAGTGATTTCAACAGTGCTTGATTGCTCTTTTTTTGCCCTCGCATGCCCTTATATTTGCTATCGAGCTGTTCGATGCGCTGCTCCAATACCTGCCTTTCACCCTCTCTACTTGCCATCCGCGCATTAAAAATATCACGTTGCTCGTTAAGCACTTCGATTACACGGTCATTGTTCGCTTCCCGTAAATCATCGGGGAATGCTATTTGAGTTAGTTTTTTCTGTTCGGCAAGTAGCCTGGCTTTAATGCTTTTAGCAATAACATACTGCCCTTTATATATTTCTTGCTGTGCCTTTATTTGAGTCGTATCAAGCTTAAGCAATACATCACCTCGCTTAATTACACTTCCTTCCTCTACATTTATAGACTCTACAATCCCACCCTCGAGATGCTGGATAGATTTGCTGTTATTCTTAACCGCAACATAGCCTTGCGCCAATGCCGCACCATCTATCGGAGCTACAAACGACCAAACGCCTAATATTCCAAATGTAAAAAACAACACTGCATAACCAAGTCGTTGTACGCCTCTATCGTCGGCAATGTCTTTTACTTGCTGCTCGACGCTACTTTCTTCCATATGACTCATAACTATAATCTCTAAAGTACCGGCGGAACAGTAGTAGGCGCAACCGCTTTTTGCGTTCCCGGCTGTGAAGCTACAGCTTGCTTATTTAGCTCTTGCAATACTTTTACTGTCGGCCCAAAGGCTTTTATTGCACCACTTTCCATTAACAATAGCTTATCCAACTCTTTAAGCACACTAGGCCTATGGGTGATAACGATTACTGTCACCCCTTTTGCCTTTAAGGCCCTCAGAGCTTTCGCAAGTGCTTGCTCACCGTGGCTATCCAAATTGGAGTTTGGCTCATCTAGAAGGATTAGCTTGGGGTCGTCAAAGACTGCCCGAGCCAAACCTATTCGTTGCCTTTGGCCACCCGATAATACACCACCGGTTGAGCCGATAACGGTATCGTAACCCTGAGGTAAACTAAGAATAGTTTCATGCACGCCTGCTAGTTTAGCTGCATCAACCACCTTCTCTGAGTTCAGACTTGAAAAACGCGCTATATTTTCTGCAATCGTTCCATCAAACAATTCTATATCTTGAGGCAAATAACCGATATACGGGCCTAGCTGCTTTCTATTCCAATCAAAGATATCAACTCCATCGAGCCTTACCTTCCCATTTAGTGTTGGCCAAATACCTAATAAAGCGCGGGCCAGTGTCGATTTACCTGCTGCACTTGGGCCTATAATTCCCAAAGACTCTCCCGCAGCAAGCTTAAAGGTTACCCCTCTGACTACCGGTGTGCGCGTACCTGGTGGCGCAACCATAACGCCAGCCACATCTAGGGATCCACTGGGTGCAGGCAAGGACATTCTTTCTTGATCGTCTGGAATCTTCAATAAAATATCATTCAACCGCTCATATTGCCCTCTCGCAGCAATAAAGCCTTTCCATGATGAAATCATTAAATCAATCGGTGCTAGTGCCCGCCCCAATAAAATAGAGCCTGCAATCATTAAGCCTGGGGTTATTTCTTGCTGCAAGGCCAAGTAAGCCCCCAACCCTAAAATCATTGATTGGGCTAACATCCGAAAGGTTTTTGAGACAGATGTTATCGCTCCAGCTCGAGTACTCGCTTTTGCTTGTAACACTAACACTTGCTGCGCACCTTCCTTCCAGCGTGTTCGAATCCCCTCAAGCATGCCCATTGACTCAACAACTTCAGCGTTTCTTAAGTTTTTATTGATAAGCCCTCTAGCAACTATAGATTGCTCGTTTGCCTTCTTTAAGGTGCTCCCTGTCATCTTTTCATTCAGCACTGCTAAAGCAGACAAGATAATGACCGTGATAATAGCCATCACACCGTATGACATATGAAACATGAACAAAACGGCAATATAAATAGGTAACCAAGGCGCATCAAAAAAAGCGAATAAACCATTCCCCGTTAGAAACTGACGCAAACCAGTTAAATCATCTATCGGCTGAGAGCTCGCTTTCGCACCACCACTATTTAAAGCCTGCTTAAATGCCGCGCCGTAAAGCCGCTCACTCAAGAGAGTTTCTAAACGCGCACTAACTCTTACTAATATTTGCGAACGAGCCCACTCTAATAGCCCCATGGTGATAAAAAGAACCAATACGATAAGGGTCAACATCAATAAAGTTGATTCACTACCACTAGTGATGACGCGATCGTATAATTGCAACATATAAATTGCAGGCACTAGCATAAGGAAATTAATGAACAAGCTAAAGAAACCTGCCGTCATAAATGACTTCCTACACAGCAATAGCGCCTCTTGCAAATCAGACTTCTTAGCCTCTTCCATCCTAAAGTACCTTTAATATAGACCTAAAACGTGGCATTATAACATACCTGTTACCTGCACTTAATTCCAAAACTAGCCTTGTAACTACTGCTCCGAGAAGCACAGTTACTTACACTTGCAAAGACACAAAGCCACCACTGCGTTTCCTGCAAGCTACGTCAGCCTATTGACCGCTAACTTTCATAGCCAACCCTTAAATCAATAAACGCTCGACTCGCTCATTATTTTTTATATGCTTCTCAAAAATCTCATCAAGGTCTTCTTTTGTGTTGTACTGATACCATATTTCATCAGGGTAAATAACAATGACGGGGCCTTTACCACAGCGGCCTAAGCAACCTGCATTATTAACCCTTACGCCACCACGACCAGCTAGCCTTTCTTCTTTAACTCGCTTTTTTAAATAATATCGAAGCTCTTGCGCACTATGGTCTTGGCAAGAGCTTCGGTCATCACTTCCGGCATTAGTGCAAAAGAATACATGTTGCTTAAAATATGACATAAGGGGAGTAAATTAAGTTTGAATAACTTAGTTATTGGGCCTCGTACCTCAGCACCAACGGTGGACTGAGGGGTTTTTGTTTTATAATTCGTCTATCGCTCGGCAACCCCATTCTGGAAAGTGCCGCCTAACCAATGCATTCATGTCTTTTTCAAAAGCGCTGTATTCTCGCCTCAATGATGACTCTGCTGCCCGCGCTGATTTGCCATTAATCATGCCCGCTGCCAATGTTGCATGACTGTATTTATCGATCACGATAAAGCTACCTGTACCTTTAATATCAGCATAGGCATCGAAGGCTATTACTTGGTTTAAGGATAATTGACAGTGCGCTATTTCGTTTAACTGCAATTCATCGGCAGGTATTTCTTCTAATGTATTAACGTCAACCTTATGGTCGATGCTGCTAAATCGACCAGTAATAACATTAGCGCCTCGTTTTATTAAATAATCGGCACCGGGCTGCATAGCAGCTTCATTCATCCACACCAAGGTCACGTCAAATTGATCCGATAGCTCAGGCAAATCATCGCTTTTCACGATCATATCGCCACGGCTTACATCCACTTCATCTTCAAGTGTTAGGGTAATCGCCATGGGTGCAAATGCTTCTTCGCATTGCATACTGTCGATACTTACCGCCGGTTGAATAACTTGTTTCACAACGGATGTTTTTTGTGACGGCAATACGGTAACGCTATCGCCCACTTTAATACTGCCTGCCGCGATAGTGCCGCAAAACCCTCTAAAATCCAGATGAGGCCGGTTTACATACTGCACGGGGAAACGGAAATTTTCTATATTAACAGTATCTTTCAGTGGGATATTATCTAGCTGCGCCATGAGTGGTGCAGCGGCATACCATGTCATATGCTCACTGGCATTCACAACGTTATCACCAGTGAGTGCAGACACGGGGATAAACACCGGTGCGTCGATGCCAATGGATGCAGCGAACGTAAGATACTCTTCTTTAATTTCGTTGAAGCGCTGCTCACTGAACTCAACCAAGTCCATTTTATTTATCGCAACAACAATATGCTTTATACCCAACAAGCTGGTGATATAGCTGTGGCGACGCGTTTGGGTTTGCACGCCATAACGCGCATCAATCAATATAATAGCTAGGTCTGCCGTAGATGCACCTGTTGCCATATTTCTTGTGTACTGCTCATGCCCCGGTGTATCGGCAATGATAAATTTACGCTTATCGGTGGCAAAAAAACGATACGCCACATCAATGGTAATGCCTTGCTCTCTTTCAGATTGCAAACCGTCAACCAATAAAGCTAAATCAATCGCTTCGCCTGTCGTTCCGTGCTTCTTTGAGTCCTTATTAATCGCTGCCAGTTGATCTTCAAAAATCATTTTACTGTCATGCAATAAACGACCAATTAAGGTGCTTTTTCCATCGTCCACGCTACCGCAAGTAATAAAGCGCAATAATTCTTTGTTTTCATGCTGCTTCAGGTACGCCTCAATATCCGACTCAATCAGGTTGTTTTGCTCAATAGCCATTAGAAATACCCTTCCATTTTTTTCTTCTCCATCGAACCTGACTCATCGTGGTCAATTAATCGACCCTGACGCTCAGACACTTTGGTTAGCAACATTTCTTGAATAATTTCCGGTAACGTTTCTGCTGTTGAGGAAACCGCGCCGGTTAAGGGGTAACAACCTAAGGTTCTAAAACGTACTTTTTCCATCACAGCCGTTGCCCGTAGCTTTTCAGGCATACGCTCATCATCCACCATAATTTTAGTACCACCATATTCAACCACTGGGCGCTCTTTAGCAAAATACAAATCAGGAATAGGAATGCCTTCGAGATAGATGTACTGCCAAATATCTAACTCAGTCCAGTTCGACAAGGGAAATACGCGAATAGATTCACCTTGCTGATGGCGGCCATTATAAATATCCCAAAGTTCCGGACGCTGCGCTTTAGGATCCCAACGATGGTTTTTATCGCGAAACGAGTAAATACGTTCTTTTGCACGCGATTTTTCCTCATCGCGCCTAGCGCCACCAAATACTGCATCATACTTATATTTATCCAACATTTGGCGTAAGCCCTCTGTTTTCATAATATCGGTATGCATGGCCGAGCCGTGCTCAAACGGCGAGATGCATTGCTCTTCACCTTTGGGGTTGATGTAGACCAATAGTTCCATGCCCACCTCTTCAGCACGCTTATCACGAAATTCAATCATTTCCTTGAATTTCCATTGCGTATCAACATGCACCAATGGAAACGGTGGCTTCGCAGGATAAAACGCCTTTTGTGCTAGGTGCAACATCACCGACGAGTCTTTACCCACGCTATAAAGCATGGCCGGATTGTCAAACTCCGCCAACACTTCCCGTATAATGTGTATAGACTCTGCCTCTAATCGTTTTAGATGCGTCAAACGCTTTTCGCTTATAACCATATCTCACTCTTTTAACTAGAACATATAATTTTTAATTATAAAGAATTTTTAATAACTTTGCCTATTTTATTACATTGACAATACGAATCAACCTTTCTGATACCGACCAATGCGTTAAATGTGGCTTGTGCTTGCCGCATTGCCCAACCTATACGCTTACCAAAAAAGAAAGCGAATCACCCCGTGGGCGTTTAGCACTAATGCAAGGCTGGAACGAGGGACAGTTAGAACTATCTGCCACCTTAAACGAGCATATTAATAATTGCCTAAGCTGCGGCGCTTGCGAGGCCATGTGCCCAGCACAAGTACCCTACACTCGGCTATTAAATGACTTTCGTGCAGAAACAGCCTCAAGCACGGATAACAACAAACTCAATTCATTAGAAACATTCACCCTTAATACTCTAACTGGAAAACACCGTAAAGCAATGGGGAAATTAGTCAGCTTATATCAAACAACTGGGCTGAATAAATTACCCATCCCTAGTAATAATTACTTGTCCGATAAAGCTAACCAGCAACGCCTCCACAATAGCTACCCAGCACTAGGCTCAATTAAGCGCGGACAAGTCGCCTTATTTACTGGCTGTGCTAGCGAAGTATTCGATAAAAAAACCTTACACGATGCTATTTTCATGCTGCAACACTGTGGCTTTGACGTTAGCATTCCAACTAAACAAGGCTGCTGTGGCGCGATAGATTTACATGCGGGCAAGAAAGCAAAGGCAGCTAAATTAGCTCAACAGAATAACACCGCCTTCTCTAGCGCCGCTTACACCGCCATCATCACCGTTGCGAGCGGTTGCGGAAGTAGATTAGCTCAATACGACAGTCCGCTTGCTAAAAAAACTATCGACATTTCTGACTTTATTGCTCCGTATTTACCTGAACTCTCTTTTACCGAACTTAGTAGTAGCACGTGGCTACACACGCCTTGCACGCTTAAAAACAGCTTATCTAAGGGTGCAGATATCTCAGCCTTACTGAACCATATTGACGGCTTTCAAATCAATAATTTTAATAACTCGCAAGCCTGCTGTGGCGCAGCAGGTAGCTATATGCTGGAACATCCTGAAACAGCAAATCTTTTACGAGAACAGCTACTTAAACCCGTTAAGCAACAAGTCACTCAATACTTACTGAGCAGTAATATCGGCTGCGCTATGCACATCCGCGCGGGCTTAAAGCAAGATGGGCTTAACATCGAAGTACTACATCCAGTATCATTACTGGCACAACAACTGAAGGTAGCATTATGAACAGAGCGTACACCCCTGCAGACACCCTTATTGATCACGCTGATCGCGTACTGCGCACCTTAACTGGCCACGCTAAAACCACTGGCCGAAAAAACCCAGCAGACAAGGCTACCGACAGTGAGCTAAGTGATGATGAAGCCAAGCTCTCAGCCCAACTCATGCGCGTTAACCATGCAGGCGAAGTTGCCGCACAAGCCCTTTATCAAGGACAATCGTTAACCGCAAAAGACAAAGGCGTGCAAGAAGAGCTAAAACACGCTGCCGAAGAGGAGAACGACCATCTTGCTTGGTGCAAAAAACGCGTGACTGAGCTTGGTCAACAAACCAGTATTTTCGACCCTATTTGGTATGCCGGCTCGTTAGCCATTGGTGCAACCGCTGGGCTGGCAGGCGATAAATGGAGCCTAGGCTTTCTAGCAGAAACTGAACGCCAAGTGGTTAAGCATATAGATAGTCACTTAGATAAACTCCCAGATAACGACCATAAAACACGTGCTATTTTGCAGCAAATGCACATCGATGAAAACGAGCACGCCGCCACGGCTGTTGAGCAAGGTGGTGTTGAACTACCTACTCCAGTCAAACACGGCATGAGCCTCGTTTCTAAAATAATGACCAAAGCCTCCTACTGGGTTTAAAGCATTAAGCCTAGCCCACAGCAACAGATCAGTGCATACACCACTTTACACCGAACATCTCGCATTAAACGGTCCAGATAGGCCTTAAGTTTCGAGTTTCTTTGGCCCTGACATAATGCAGGCTAGCCATAAATCAACCTTGACTAATTAGTATGTTGCAACGCAAGAGCTTGTGTCTTAAAAGTACGTGAATAAACCTTAGTAATTTACACTATTCAATGAAGATTGGATAAAGGGGTAGAGACACTGTAAGTAAGGCTTAGAACGTTTCAGTTCTGTGGGTCAGATTAGTGCCTAGCCCTTATTTGACGCTCCAAAATGCGAACAGCGTCTTGTGCACGGGAGCAACCCGCAGCACGTATAACGACAAGAATGCATCTGCGTAAAATCATCCTATCTCATTAATTGTATCTTAAAATTTGGAGGCTTATGATGTTTGTCGGAATTGATATATCAAAGTTAACTTTTGACGTGTCAATATTGCATGAGGGTCATTATCACCATCGTCAATTTAATAATAATTGCCGATGGTTTTTCAGACTGTTTGAAGTGGACTAAACCCTTTAAGTCAGCTACTCTTTTCTGCTTAGAGGCAACCGCTATTTATGGTTTTGCGTTAGCTAAATTTTTGTGCCTGTAGCAGCAAAAGAGCATTGTTGACAACCCTATTCAAACTCATGCCTTTACTAAAATGGAGGTGTCTCGTAATAACAAAAAGCACGCCTGCCTCAATGCTTGATTACAAGACCTGACCCTACTTCTTTCTATTTCTATTTCTATTTCTGAGGGTGGCCAGCAATCACAAAACGAGGAAGACGAGCCATAAGCCAGCTAAACCATTCAGCCCTTAACCCAGTTTTCAACTCTCAGTCCATCAACTCGTTTAAATTCTTTCGTATTATTAGTAACCAGCGTAAGACCAAGGCTTCTTGCATGAGCCGCAACCATCAAATCATACGGACCAATTTCATTACCTTTTAGCTCTTTCC
>Ga0209826_1003001_pt1 | contig 10818 bp, 10 predicted proteins | sample GOMGulsemesocosm_5_FD_184637 | JGI IMG/M metagenome (GOLD analysis project Ga0209826, IMG submission 184637) | Methane-oxidizing microbial communities from mesocosms in the Gulf of Mexico - GOM15C Gulf of Mexico (SPAdes) (version 2) | ecosystem: Environmental > Aquatic > Marine > Cold seeps...
TGCTGGCGGATAACATGGCGATACATACTCAGGCATTAACAGCGCATGTTGTGGATGAGGAAGGTGCGGGTATTTCCTTGAATGTGGAAATCTCACGGCAAAAACTCGGTGTGTTTCAAACCGCACCCAAAAATACTGCCATTACTCAAATGGTTGAACTAAGTCTTGCCGTTATCTGTAAAAATTTACGTGGCTCTTTGGGGGCTGGTTGGGTTCCTCGGTATGCTCAGCTCAGACACGCCGCTCCCACCGATTTAAAACCGCTACGGAAAGTATTTGGAGAGCACCTGTTTTTTAATCAGGATGTTAATGCGATCCATTTAAGTCTCGAAGATCTTCAAGCGCCTAATTATCGCAATCCGCTCAATAAAATATCCAGTGATGCTCATAAAGTTGTTACGCGAGATTTGGAATCCAGCGTTGGCCAGGGCGTGAGCTTTGTGCAGCGTGTTGGGCGCATTATTCGGACCCTGATTAATGACCAGGGCGTCACCGCCGGTGAAGTCGCAAAGACACTGAATATTCCCGTTAGGACGCTGCAATATAGATTAAAAAAACATAACACCAGTTATCAGGCGCTATATGACAAAGCTCGAGAAGAGTTGGCCAAGCATTATCTGACAAGGTCAGAATTATCTGTCGGAGCTATTTCGGAGCGCCTTCATTTTACCGACACGGCGGCCATGTCCAAATTCTTTAAAAAGCAGGTCGGACATTCTCCGCGAGAATACGCCAAGCGCGCACGTATTTTGGATGAGTAGTTGGAAAGGTTGAGCGGCTATTTAGCCGATTAACTTACCGAACTGGACGAGTTTTTGCGTGTGCTGGAGTTGGGTTATATGCGGATTCGCTATGCCGAAAATCATTGTCTAGGAGTTGCTTCAATCTCTGAGATATCAAGGTTGTTTATTGCTCTTAACCTATAACTCGCGAGTGCACACGACAACATTGGTGTATTTTTTTGTTGCACACCAATAGCTGCATTCTTGTCGCAGGAGGCAAGCTTGTTCGGATGCCAAATACAGCGACGGTATTTTTGAGATGACTAGCTTAAGGATTATTGGCGTTCTCTCCAGTCTGTTTCCGGCGACTAGCAAGTGAGGCTCAATACTAATGACGGCGTGAATTCGTTTGGTTAAGAATGTTCTTAACAACACCGTATGATCGAAATAGCTTTCAAAGTGACTATTTTTGTCTGTAAAAAAGGGCTTTTCCAGAGGGCGAAACCTCCAGTGTAACCAATGCGGTCATCCATCTTTGACTGAGTGGCAGCGAGGCCATCCTTCCTGTCTGCAAGCTGAAGTAGTTCTCTGGGGCTTCGGTAAGTCTCTTTATGTGATCGCCCTTGATAATTTTACGCTGTTGGATTGATGATCAAAAGCGATAGGCCTAATAGTTTTTGCTGCGGAGGTGGCCAAAATTAGACCGCTTACTAGTAATGAGCTGGCGAGTATCTGGACGGGTGTTATTGAATATTACGGGGCATAAAAAAAGCCGAAACCCTTGCAGGGTAGGGCTTTCAGGTCTTTCTGGTACTTCTTGGAAGTAGTATCTTGTGGCAATTATCAATATGAAAAGTCGTTCGCTACTTTTCGAAGAAAATATAAACCGCGCCATAATAAGCGCCAAAACTGGCGCAGTTCTGAAAACTGCGCCATGATTGCGCCATCTATTACCTTTAAAGGCGCCAAACCGACAATGTCTTCTAGCACTGAACTTCTTGCTTGCATTAAAGAGTCTCCTCAAGGTGTCACGCTGGCAGAGCTTTTAGCGCAAAATCCAAATGTCGCGAGGCGTACAGCACAGCGTCAGATTGCGAAGTTCATTGATGAAGGGCTGGTGATTGCCCACGGAGAAGGTCGTGCTCGCCGATATTTTGGCGTGGATGTCCCGCTCAAAGCTGACATACAAGCAAATAATAGAGATGCATTTCCTTCCTTCATTCCTGTATCCGTTGATAGCCAGGATATTTTAAGTTACATCAATCTGCCGCTTGAAGCCCGCAAGCCAGTAGGTTATCAACTGGATTTTCTGAATTCCTATCAGCCAAATGAAACCTGCTATTTGTCAGCGTCATTGCGTCGGCAATTACACAAAATGGGCAAAACCACGGATAGCCAGGAACCAGCTGGTACTTATTCTCGCGCCATCCTGAATCGGTTATTAATAGATTTATCGTGGGCCTCAAGCCATTTAGAGGGGAATACCTATTCCCGCTTGGATACACGCGAACTCATTGAACATGGCAAGTCGGCTCAGGGTAAGGCTGCGATTGAAACGCAAATGATTTTGAATCATAAGTCAGCTATCGAGTTGTTGGTAGAAAATATCGATACAGCTGAATTCAATCACTATACCTTGATGAATATACACAGCGCACTGTCAGAAAACTTGCTGCCCAATCCGGCAGATGAGGGGCGGATTCGCCAGCACGCTGTTGATATTGGTAAGAGTGTCTACAGGCCATTGTCGGTACCGGCACAAGTCAAAGATGCTTTGAAGCTAGTATTAAATAAGGCCAGCCAAATTAGCGATGCCTTTGAACAGTCTTTTTTTATGATGGTGCATTTACCTTATTTACAGCCATTTGCCGATATCAATAAGCGAACCTCCCGCTTGGCTGCAAATCTACCTTTGTTTCGCGCCAACCTATGCCCGTTGACGTTTCTTGATGTGCCCGAGCAAGCATACAGTCGAGCCACGCTAGGTGTGTACGAAATGGCTCGAGTCGAATTATTACGCGATCTTTACGTGTGGGCATATGAGCGTTCCACGCAAGAGTATTTAGCTATTAAGCAGGATTTGGCAGAGCCGGACCCCTTGCGTCTGACATGGCGTGACTTTATCAAACAAACGATTCACTTGGTTGTGACCAGTCCCGAACAAGATCCCTATGCTGTTATACAGCAAGCTGTTATAGCTCAAATTCCTGAATCCGAACGAGAAGATTTACAGGCGTTAGTCATCGAAGAGTTGAGACGATTGCATGAGGGTGTATTAGCTCGTTATGGTTTGCGCCCTTCAGAATTTTCCGCATGGAAGGCTGAGCATCAGTCCAATAAAGGCTGAGTACATTTTCATGGCGCATAATAAAGAGCAATTAACTATAAAACGTTGCGCTATCTATACCCGCTCATCAGTAGAAAAAGACAATTGCGATCCTTTCGACTCTGTAAGCGCTCAATTTATGGCCTGCGCGGAATTCATCGGTTCTCAGGTCGGCAAAGGTTGGCGGCTGGTCGATACGATTTATGAGGATAGAGGTTGCTCTGGGAGCCATATGCGGCGAGCGGGTTTTCGCGCTCTACTGAACGACATTAAGCTTGGTCTGATTGATGCGGTGGTTGTGAAACGATTAATGAATCTTGAAGGGCTGTCAGAAGAATTGTTTCCGGTTCACCAAAAACAGCTGGTCACGCAGTTAATCGATAGAGTTACGGTACATGCCGACCGGCTCGACATTGATTTCAGCTTGGATGGTCTAATGGAATTGATCACAGAGTTGCTGGCAGATCGGCCGGAATTAGTGAGAATGTATCGGCAGCTGTATTCGTCGGCGAGAAGTCACGGACTTTGATTTTCATATTATTTTTCACTCGCTGTTTCGGTATGTTGTACCCACGCCTACCAATGCTGCAAACAGACCATTCTCTAAGTCCGTCGATAAGCTATTGATTTTAAAGGGCTGTATTTTCTCTGCTCATGGACTTCGGCACCGAGTAGGCGAGAGAGAGTATTCGGCAATTCAGAGAATATTTGCCGTGGATAGTCCGAGATTAAGAAGGATGCGAAGTCTGTAAACCCTTACCGCACAAGGACTGTAGCGCGGGGGCAGGCATAAAAAAAGGCCAACCGAGAACGGTTGACCTTCTTAAATTTGTGGGCCGGGGGGAGTTGAACCCCCGTAGTTACTTTTCATATCAATAGGTTAGGCTCTGTCTGTGTTGTTTTGTGTCATTTCTATGTTTGATAGAATTCATGATTAGGATCGAAGTAGACTATATAAAAAGTGTTCCCATCAAATGGAACTCTATGTTTTTCATGTTCTACATCTTGAAGTTTATCCGGCATGACGAAACCAACGAGTCGAAGGGCGCTTCCGAATCGAAATCTCCCCCATGCTACATCATGTGGGACGTGTTTTGGGTGGGAAAAGTTAGATTTTTTTGGAAAGTCGCCGTAAATTTCAAGCACATGATTTTTTCCTTTCCCTACAGGTTCTCTCTTCCAGTGTTCTAGGGGGAATTCGGAAAGCGCTTTAAGTTTATTAAATAAGTCTTGAGTGCGCTTACCTCCGTAATTCTCTAGACTTGTTATGGCTCCTTGATTGAAGTCCATGTAGGCGAAGTTGTACTTCGACTGGCGAACTGTTTCGCAAGAATCTCCTGTGAGCGCTTTTTGAGGGAGTTGATCTAGAAAATTAGCTTGTCTTTTATTCGGGAATCTCTTCATAAGGGAGGAACGCCACCAATCTTACCGTCATCATAAATTGTCGAAATAGGGCGGTCATTTCTTAATATTTCACCTGAAATGTCGTCAAGTCGATACGCATAGCTTTCGCACTCTTCCTTGTTTACCAGAATCGACCGGTACTTACTCATTTTGTTGAGTATCTCAGAATTGTGAGTGGAAAATATTAATTGTCCGTTCTTTTTGTTGATGTCGTCGTTTTCGAATAGATCGATGAGTAGCGGAAGAATATGTGGATGTAAGTATGTGTCGAACTCATCCAGCACTAATACTCCAGCCAGTTCTAGTATGATTTTATACTCTGCTAGCTGTAGATAGAGTGATTCCGTGCCGCTAGATATCGAATGGATAGTTAGCGGTTTTATCCCGTCTGTTGTTTTAAACCTAAAGATGGGGAAGAATATCGTCTCTTGTTCCCCGTCATCCCTAGTTAGTATCTCTATGTCAGCGAGATCTGGATCGACTCTTTTTAAGATGCCTTTTACGAAATCAAAAGTCTCTTCGTTATTCTTTAGATATTTCGAAACAAAATCACAGGGTCTTTTTCCTTCCCTTAAACCAAACATAGAAACGTTGCTGAATATGGATTTAAAGAAAAGGTATAAACCCTGAAATTTTTTGGGCTCATATTGATATGCGGTGCTTATCGTAGACGCGTTATCTCTGAGAGTGATCTTTTTCAGAAATTTATTGTTGTTCGAGGCTGAGGTTATCTTATTTCCTTTTCGAGTAAATATTCTAGATTTTCTTGCCCCTTTCTTTGACCCTTTCTGTGATAAAGACTCTGAGTGTACTACCTGATCATCTGCTACTAGTTCATAGTAATAGGTTTCATCGCCTATTGAGAAGTCAATGAAAAACTCACTAGGTTCCTTTTTGTCAAAGAACTGGTGGAAATACAGTCCGGCGTCAGGCTTCCAGCTGAATGAATCCGCACAGAAGTCACTGAGAAGAGATAGGGCCTTTAAAAGGTTTGTTTTACCTGATGCGTTAGCACCTTTAACGCAAAGCAGGTTTGAGTAGTCTCTGTTTTTGGATATAGACTCTGGGCAGTTAGCATTGAGGGCGAATGAAACCTCAAATCCTTCCTTAAACGATGTGAAATTTCTCGCTCCATAGCGGTGTAGCATAATAATACAGTCTCTATATTTGTCGTATATTGACAAAAATAGCACTTTGATGGTTTTTTTTCATGCTTTATTTGGGTTTTAGGACGATTACGTCTGATTGTTGGGATTATTTATCAGTTTCATCCATCGTCCATACACTCGAATTAGCATTCCCCAATCTTTGTGCCCCATTTGAGTTTGTACCCACAGGGGGTTTTTCCCTGCGCTAAGCATCATTGAAGCGTAGGTGTGTCGTGTTTGATACGGATTACGATACTTCACGTTGGCGCGTTCTAACGCCGGAATCCAGACTCTTTTCCGTATTATTTGGTCGCTTTTCCAGCGGTCATTGGATTTTGGGTCAGTGAATACAAATGGGGATGAAGAGGAGATCTTTTTTTGTGAAATTAATGCGCTGTAAGCCTCATTTGTGAGTTCGATGGTTCTTACACTAGCACTGGTCTTAGTCCCTTTGAGTAACCCTTCAACTACTGCTTCATGTACGTAAGCGCTCTTCGTCTCTAAATCTATATTGGCCCATTTTAGAGCAATGAGCTCAGATGTACGAAGCCCCGTCCAAAATGCGAACCGAATCAGGTTTCTTTCGTGGCTTTGTAGTTGCTCCAAAATCGAGTGAATTTCGGATAGGGTGAAAGGTTGAGGCTCTCTTGGGTGTACTTTTCTATTTTTTACTCTTTTTAGGGGGTTGTCTGATATATGGCCATCGCCGAAAGCGTTATCGAACACCTGTCTAAGAGGGATTAGCGTGTTGTTCTTACGTTTGTTTGAAATTTCTAAAGAGTCTAACCACTCTTCAACTTCTTGCCTTGATAGTGTTTCTAGTGGCATATGCCCAAATCGTGGAATTAGATAGTAATGCACCGAGCTAGCATATCCTCGCATGGTGCTTCCTTGACACTTCTGTTGCGCCACTTTCAGCCACTCTTTTAGTGCCGTGGCAATTGTTATGTGGAGTCCTTTTCTCGTGGAGTACTTGATAGAGGCCTTACTGTTGGGGAAGTGCTTGGCATAATCAAAAGTTCCAAGCTGTATATCTCTGAGGGCGGATTCTCTGATGCGATTTGCATATCTGAGATTTGCGGGTGTGGGTGGAATTTTGAGTGTTTCTCGGCATCGACTACGGTTGTAAGTAAATGCAATCTGAATACTTTTACCCCGCGGGGTTATGCCTGGATACTTGTTAGCCATTTTTCGACCTCTTCTATGTTGATTAAAATTCGACCATCTGGAGCTTTGGTAAAGTGCACTGTGTATTGCCAGACGCCTTTCTTGGTTTTGTTTCGTATTGCTTCTTCGCTATAGCCTGATAGTTCAGCGAATTTCTTGATCGTCACCCAGTTCATAGCTCCTCCTTGGTTGTTTCGAAACGACTTGGTTCGAGGTAAATAATTGGCTAGGATCTAAGTTAGAAACAGGGGGCGTACCGGGTTCTAACCCGGTTGCTAGTTGGTATTGATTGGTTGTGACTGGTGGATATGGAAAATCTGAGTATTGATATTGATGAACTCAAGTCGTCATACGAAGCGACTCTCAAACATCTCAAAAGCGTTAAGTGGACGAAGAAGACCGCGTTAACCGTTCTGGAAAAGATGGGTGATCAAACCTTCGAAAACGTTTTTGAGCACCAGTGCGTACCGGGTGACGAGGCGTGTCAGTACGATTCCTGTGATATTGGAATGTGGCTTGATCGTAAGCGTGGAGACGCGGAAGCATCCAGAAATTGGTTGAAGCCACATCTCAAGGCCTATCGTGATTACGTGGAGCAGAATAAAGATGAGCTTGATGAGTACCTGAGGCAGCAAGGCTGTAAGCACCGTCTGGTTATTGACGATACTGGTAGTCGTGGCGGAGAGCGTAATCACTACTACCTGAGTTTACAGGAAGTGCTGGGGGGAGGAGCTAAATCAATTGATCTTCCTAGTTGTCATATTGAGTATCAGGTAAGGCAGATCCCGAAGTTGTTGCCGTGTTTCGAGTGGATGCGGCGTATTGATCTCGAAGGTTGGAAAATTAGAACCTATTTGGGGGCTCCTTTGACGCTGGGTGTGGGTTGGGTGCTCCTGATGCTGTGGGTGTTGCCCTTGAATAACGATCAACATCTGCCTGCGCTGGTTTTGTATTCCACCATTTTGGTCGGTTTATGGATTTTTGTGCACCCTTTTTACGATTTAGTTAATCGCCGTGTCTCCATGGCGCCAAGTTGGATGCTTCCCTTTAAGGTGCTCAGCGCTCAGCTTGAAATGGTGCCGACAGATGGCCGGAAAGTGAACGGAGCTCCCATTAGGAGTATTCGGTTAGTTCGTTATGGCGGCGACTGCCCGATATGTGGTGCGCCCATCGCAGTAATATCGGGTACGCGGGAGTTTAGGGGGCGTCTAATCGGTCAGTGCAATGAAAGCGGCACCGAGCATGTTTTTAGTTTCGATCATGTGTCCAAAATAGGCGTTCCTCTTCGGGGGAATGCCTACTATGGGATCTCGAATAAGCAATTTGGTAATTACTACCGAGATCATCCTGATTGTTAAAGAACGCGCGTTAATAGCGGAGTTTTTGTCTTCGAGGTGGATGGCCTGTGTTTGAGCGCAGAATGGCTTGGGGCCAGCCACGTTCAAATGCTAAATGCTGTCTAGTGGGTATAGGTCGCGATAACTTCCGTCGCTTTCAAAGAAACTAATAAGCCCACCGTTGTAGACACGTTCTTCGTCATCTTGGTTTAATAGGTTGTCCATAGATTCTCCATGACCTCGTTTCGTGGGCCGGTATAAGTACATTTTTTTTGGGTGCTCTTTGATTGTTGATGTCATATAGTTCGCAAAGAAAAGAGTTTGCTGGGTGTCGAAGGGTCTCCTGCAGATCTGGTGACAGTGGTATCCATTCCTTTGAGTTTTTGGATTCCTTGAAGCGGCCAAACCCAAGTACGAGAGCGATAAAGTGCCTTGGTTCTCGGCTGGTTATCTTAAAGGGGAACCTGTACCCCTTGATGCAATAGATTTCGTAAACGGTATAAAGGCCTTGCTCAGTCATTTAGCTGCACCAGTTGGCTTTGATATTCAGATTTCGTGAACTGCAGAACTTCATCAAAGAATTTCACGACTATTTCGATTTCATCGTTCAGAGTTAATACGCCTGCAACGAATCCAATGTGCTGAGGGTTGGGCTTCTTCTTAATGTCTCGTTCTCGAATCATGTGCTGATTGAGTAGGGCGGTTGCTTCTTCGATTGTGAACCCTAATATTGATTGTCGATGTAGAGGTTGTGGTTCATTCATTTTGTTTTCCTATCTTTAATTTTTTATCTGGTTTCGGGGTGCGTACAGTTATTTACACAAGTCCAAGGCCACTTCGTGGCGTTGGTGTTGGCGGGGCTCCGCCTCCGACAAAACCAACACTCCTCACTGGCTTCATTTGAGATAGTTTGTGCCAGCGGATAATTCGCGTTTTGACCTCGACCGCAGTGGATAGAACTCCAATCAGTTTGGGGGCAGAGATTTCACCGTAATGGTTTGTTCGAGGCGTAATTTCACCTGTTGATTCGTTAATGTCTTCTTGTGCTTCATAAAGCGGTTGAATCGGTCGGAGTTTTTTTCGTAAGTGAACTCCTCCCATGGCAATGACGAAGGCGGCAAAGTCGCTTGAATCGGCGGCATCGCGCGCTTTTTCGATGGTAGGGTCTGAATGTTCTTCTCGGAGCCTGCGAAGTTCTCTCCACGTTGTGATCGAGGGGCCGCCTATGGCTTGGAATTGACGTATTCGATTGAGAGAGGCCCACGCTTCTATACGCTCGGCGGAGTTTTTCGCATCAAGGCCGTATAGGTCTTTTTCGATGTGGGCCCCATCAACATTTTTAGCAATATATTTTGCGATGTAGCCTGCGGCGGTACCCTTATCCGGGTCGATCGCTTCTGCTTTGAATCGGTGCTGTTGTGCTCCGGGCTCGTTTGGTGATTCTGCCAGAGCGTACTGGCGGGTGATTTCACGCATAGCAAGGCGCTTGTCGGGTTCGACAAAGAGCAGCAAATGCCAGTGTGGCGTCCCATCTTGGTGGGGTTCAACTACTCTGAATCCGTAGGGAATGATGTTGTTTCTGTGTAGGGATGAGCGAATCAACTTCCATTGATGGCAAAGGTAATCATTGGCGTCTTTGATGGTGCTGTCATCAAAATTCTTGTTCCGCTGTCCTGACTTTGAGTGGTAGGCATGAAAGCGTGAGGGGCAGGTGATGGTGTAGAACTCGGCGCAATCGCCGTAGAGTGCAGAGACCTCTTCAAACCCTCGAATGCGAGTCATTAGCTCGGCGCGACGGATTTCAGGGTTTGAGATGGTGTGTTGAGCAACCTCAGCTAGTGAAAGTGTATTGCCTTCCCCGTCCTGAATGTGTGTGGTTTCCAGCAAGTGCTGATTGCGACGTTTCTGTAGGCGTCTCTCCCTAAGCCCTATAGTGCTGCAGTAGCCGCCTAGGGCCTTTTTGACCATTCCGATGCTTCGGGCTGTATTCTCTAATACCGTGTTCTTCTTTTTACGGACTTGGCGGAGCCACCATATTGAGTCGCAGAGCCTTAAGTATTGGCTTCTAACTGTTTTTCCTTGCGGCTCAGGTATATCGAAATAGCTCAATAGCTTGAGAGATTCGGCTAGGGCTTGGGTTTCACGCTGCCCGGCTTTTCCGTATTGCTTGCAATCATCTGCTCGTTGCTTGGCAAACGATTTAAGCCTTTCGTCGTTCCAGCTTAGATTGAGACCATGAATATTAAGAGATTGATCAAGAGTAAGTAGTGCTCGATTGGCTTGTACGTGACTTGAGTGTTCGTTGAGGCGGATATATTGCCTCGCCACGTCCCATGCAATTGAGGGGTAGCGGTTAAAGAAGTCCTTGCGGAATAGGTGGCATTCAGTCGTTCCTAGGCCTGAAGTGACTGAAAGAGGGGTATTGGAATGTGCTTCGTTTGTTCTGCGGTTAGCAGACGCAGCGATGCCTTGTGGCGTAGTTGTGTCATTTGGGTGTCTTTTTGGAGCTCCAGAGAGACCCACCGAGACCAATGAAGTTGATTCACTGGTGTCCCTGAAGCTCAGGGGTGGTGGGGTCTGGAAGCCTTTCCAAGGGTCTGGAAAGGTTTTGCATTTTGTGGAGCCGGGGGGAGTTGAACCCCCGTCCGCCAGCACTCTGCCTTAGGGTCTACATGTTTAGTTCCACTTTTTAATTTAGCGCTTTACAGCCCAGT